>WOYI010377337.1_pt1 | contig 21325 bp, 11 predicted proteins | sample 6423411 | NCBI WGS metagenome assembly WOYI01 (sample SAMN13441803, study PRJNA592873) | oil field metagenome | biome: oil field; feature: oil-well bore; material: oil-contaminated soil; isolation source: oil-contaminated soil from oil-well borehole | place: Germany: Wietze | collected 2016-10-18 ... | reverse complement strand
ATTGCCTCGGTCTTAGGGTTTCAATCAGTGCTTTTACCATGGAGTTATCTTATCACAAAGAATCAGCGAATTTCTTTGTGTGGAACTAAAAAAACAACCAATCTACTGCCTTCTGACTGCCTTCTGACTCAGAACTGTTGACGGTATAATAAGCTATACTGAATCGCTTATGGAAAATATACGAAATTTCTGCATTATTGCCCACGTAGACCATGGCAAATCTACTCTTGCTGATCGCATGTTGCAGCTGACCGGTACCATCTCTGATCGCGACATGACCGAGCAAGTGCTGGACACGATGGACCTTGAAAGAGAAAAGGGTGTCACCATTAAAGCCTCTGCCGTGCGGATGGTCTATATCGATCCTAACGGCAAAGATTATGAATTTAACCTGATTGATACCCCCGGTCATGTCGACTTCAATTACGAGGTCAGCCGGGCACTTTATGCCTGCGAAGGAGCTGTACTTGTGGTCGATGCCACCCAGGGTATTGAAGCGCAAACGTTAGCCAATCTTTACCTGGCACTGGATGCCAACCTGGTCATCATCCCGGTACTCAATAAGGTCGATTTACAATCAGCTATGGTCGAAGAAGTGACCCGCGACCTCGTAGCACTCCTGGGTGTGGAGGAGAGCGAAATTATTCCAATCAGCGCCAAGACCGGTTTGAATGTTGAATTGGTTCTGCAGGCAATCGCGGAGCGTATTCCAGCACCAAAAGCAGATAAAGAACAACCGCTTCGGGCACTCGTATTTGACTCTCACTATGATTCATACAAAGGTGTGATCGCCTATGTGCGTGTTTTCGACGGCAAGATCAGCGCTACCGACAAAATCATGATGATGGCGACAGGAACGAAGGTTGAACCGGTGGAAATCGGTGTATTTTCGCCTGGTATGAAACCTGTTCCGCTACTTGAAGCTGGCGATGTGGGTTATATCGCTACTGGGCTAAAGACTGTACATGACTGTCGTGTTGGCGATACCGTAACCCTTGCTGCCAAACCGGCTGAGAAACCACTGCCCGGTTATCAAAAAGCCAAACCGATGGTTTTTGCCGGGGTATACCCGGTTGAAGGTGAGGATTATGGCAACCTCAAGGATGCACTTGAAAAACTGCAATTGAATGACGCCTCCCTGACTTATGAACCAGAATCTTCAGAAGCTTTGAATTTCGGTTTTCGCTGTGGATTTTTGGGGCTGTTTCACATGGAGATCATCCAGGAACGACTTGAACGTGAATATGACCTCGATGTCGTCTTTACCGCCCCTTCAGTTGAATACAAAGTCGATTTAAGAGATGGTTCGACGATTATTATCGATTCTCCGGCTGATCTTCCAGACGAGGGTGAAATTGTCGATATTTACGAACCATGGATGAAACTCGAAATCTTCACACCCACAGATTATTATGGGGTAGTGATGGATTTGGTCAAACGCCGTCGTGGAATTTACATCGACCAGGATTATCCTGCAGTAAACCGCGTACAGCTTAACTTCGAAATACCGCTCTCAGAAATCATCATCGATTTCTTTGACATGCTCAAATCCAGCACGCGTGGTTATGCGTCGATGGACTACAAGTTTATTGAGTACCGCGCAGGCGAACTGGTAAAACTTCAGATTCTGCTAAACGAAGAGCCCGTCGATGCTCTCACGGCTATCGTTCACAAACAAGACGCCTTTCATAAAGGACAGGCACTGGTGAGTAAACTCAAAGGGATCATCCCGAGCCAGTTATTCGTCATCCCCATCCAGGCTTATGCACAGGGCAGGGTGATTTCGCGTGCAAACGTCAAAGCCTTGCGCAAAGATGTTTTAGCAAAATGCTATGGGGGTGATATCACCCGCAAGAAGAAACTGCTGGAGAAGCAAAAAAAAGGTAAGAAACGCATGAAGATGGTCGGCAGCGTGCAGATTCCCCAGGAAGCGTTCATGGCGATTTTGCGCCTGGAGGATTAATGCCCGACCCTGCGACGAAACCTGGTATCAACCGGTTTTTGAAGATCGGAATTCCCCTGCTGGTCAGTGCCCTGGCGATCTGGCTCGTTTTGCGACAACTGGATTTTGGATCCGTGGGAGATGCTTTTCAGCAGCTTTCACCCGGTTCAATCGCGCTAATCGTGCTTTGTTTTGCACTTGGCGCATTGCTCAGGAGCCTGGTTTGCTGGATCATACTGGGAGGGAAACTCAATTTTGCCAATGTCTTTTGGGCGATGAATTTGGGTTATTTGTTGAACACGATTCTACCGCTCAGACTCGGTGAATTCGGACGAGCAGCGTTCTTGACAGAAAAAGAGAGACACAGAGTAAGCTACCTGGAGGTTCTTGCTTCGATCGTGGCTGAGCGTCTTTTGGATCTGTTGGTCGGCTTTTCTTACTTGCTTTTCTGCTTATTCTTTCTCATTGAGAATGACATTTTGAACCGGATCGCTGGGATTGGTATTTTGGCCTTGGTATTGTCTATTGTTCTCATTTTCTATTCAACCAGGAATAGAGAAACAGTTGTGCGTTGGCTTGATCAGCGCTTCAATCGCTCTGACTTTATGAAAAACAAGGTCATTCCCCGGCTTGAGCAATTGTTGACAGGTTTTCAGTATTTCACCAAACCTGGGCGTTTTCTTCTTGCTTTTCTCCTTCTGGCTGTCAGCTGGGCATTTTCAATGCTTGAATACCTGATTTTACAGGGAAATATCCTGCCAAATGCTGAATGGTGGTGGCCGATGCTGGTGAATACTGCCAGTGCGTTCGTAAACGCCTTGCCTTCCGCCCCCGGTGGATTGGGTGTTTTCGAGGCAGGCACTGTGGGATCTTACGCCCTGGTTGGTGTAGAAAAAGCACCAGCCTTAGCTATTGCATTGGTTGTTCACAGCGTGCAGATCGTTATTCCAGCTATCCTGGGTGTGATTGCATTGATTTTATCGGGACAGAGCCTGGGTTCATTGATTGACAAGGCAACCAAAATCAGGCAGAAAGAGGAGCTGCAATCATGAGAGTCTTGATTTCCTCAACCTATTTCTACCCATATAGCTCTGGTTTATCAGTGTATGCCTTGCGGCTGGCAGAAGGTTTGGCAGAACGCGGACATGAAGTGGTTGTTTTGACCTCTCAATTCAAGGACGATTTGGAGAAGCTTGAAACCTATGGAAAGGTCAAAATCGTACGAGTTCCCGTGATGGCGAGACTCTCCAAAGGTGTGCTTATGCCGGCTTTAAACAAGATTGCCAGACAGTGGATCGACTGGGCTGAAGTTGTCAATTTGCATTTGCCACAATTTGAAAGCATCTTGCTCAGCAAGATCGCTAAGGACTTTGGCAGACCGGTCCTGGTAACATACCATTGTGACCTTGTGTCGAGCAGTGGTGGAATGGTGGATCGCCTGGCGGTGAAAGTTACGAACGCAATTGGCAAGAAAGTTCTTAAGGACGCCAATATGATCGTACAGAATTCACTCGATTATGCTGAGAATTCACCGGTACTGAGACAATTTCTTGAAAAGGTAGTTGAAGTACCCACGCCTGTAAAAGTAAAAACAGTATCCTCAGAAAGGATCGATGCCTTTCGCCAGAAGTTTGGCATAAAGAAAAGCGAAAAAGTCATCGGTCTGGCTGGCAGGGTGGCAGCAGAAAAAGGCTATGAGTATCTTGCCATGGCTTTACCTGCTATTCTGGAAGCTTACCCAGAGGCGAGAGTTGTTCATGCCGGTGCCTGGAAGTCAGTGTTGGGAGAACAGGCATATCAAGCTCAGGTGGAAGGCTATATCCAGCCGTTTGGTCAAAAATGGACTTCTCTGGATTATTTGAGCGATGAGGATTTCGAGACTTTCTTTGCAGCTTGTGCTGTGCTCATGTTTTCCAGCTTGAATGCTACTGAATCGTTTGGCATCGTTCAAATAGAGGCGATGACTCAGGGCACTCCGGTGGTGGCTTCTGACCTGCCCGGAGTGAGGCAGCCGGTTCTGCAAACGGGCTTGGGTAAGATTATTCCGATCAAGGATCCGTCTGCAATTGCCCGGGCTGTCATTGAAATTTTCAAAGAGGGTGATTTAGCCCGTTTTGTCCCTGCTGAATACTTGGAAAAATTCCAGCAAATGGTAGTTACCAGGCATTATGAAGAATTATTTGCACTCTTGTTGAACGATGACTGAACTGACTAAAGCGGACATTGAGAGGATTTGCTCCCAGCAGCTATTTTATTTACCCTATTTCAGGGGTATGCTGCGGGCAGTGGAACAGAGCTTTTACGAGCAGCAGGAGTTGGAAGAGCCGATTTATGACCTGGGAGCTGGCGACGGCCATTTTGCCTGGGCTTTGTTTGAAGATCAGCAGGTAGTCGGTGTTGACCCTTGGTGGCAACCCCTGTTGGAAGCCGAATCGAGAAAGGTTTACCCGCTTTTGGTACAAGCAGAAGGTGCCAAAGTTCCGGTTGCGGATGGCGGTTTCGGCTCAGCGATCAGCAACTCGGTGCTTGAACACATTCCCGAGGTGCAGCCGGTTTTGGAGGAAGTTGCGCGGGTGCTGAAACCTGGGGGCAAGTTCTACTTTGCTGTACCGAATCGCCGCTTTGTCACCGATCTGTGGGGCATGAAAGTGTTATCCTCCATGGGATTGAAGCGGTTGGCGCTTGATTACTCGCGGTTCTTCAACAAAATTGCCAGGCACATCCATCTTGATCCTCCGGAAATCTGGATTGAACGACTGAAGAAAGCGGGTTTTGACCAGGTGGACTATTGGAACTATTTCCCGGTAAAGGCGATGCATCAACTTGAACGCGGTCATGCCGCCGGATTACCTAACTTGCTCTGGAAAAAACTGTTTAATAAATGGGTTTTATTCAGAAGCAGGAAGAATCCATTTATTCCCTTCGAAAAGGTTGCCAGTTTAGTGGAAAATCCTTACGATGAAGAGGGAACCTGTACATTCTATATTGCCAGGAGGCAAGCGTGAGGTTTATACGCAAATATTCCTATTATCTCTGGTCCATTTTCGAATTATTTTCTGGTGTTAAAAATTGGAGAGTATTGTTTGAGATATTTCTCGGTAAACCATTTTTAGGTATTAAATGGTTGGAATTGCGTAGGAAGGGTCTGAAAATTGGCGTTGGCAGCAAGATGGAAGCCTGGTCTGTAAAAGAGACCCTGATTGACCGGTTTTATACCAAACTGGGAAGTGAGGTTCAAAGCGATTGGGTGGTTGTCGATATTGGTGCTGCAATCGGTGAGTTTACGATCGAGGCGGCTCTTCAATTGACTGACGGAATCGTCCATGCCTTTGAACCGAATCCTGGGTCGATCAACATTCTTCGGCAAAACATTCGTGCCAATAATCTGAGCAGGGTAGAAACGTATAACCTGGGTGTTTGGAGCGAACAAGGGGAAATTCCTCTTCATTTTCTCAACAATGAACCACTGCAAGCAGTGAGTGGGGATAGTCAATCTTCAAGCTTGCAGGCAGTAAAAGAGACAAGCATCCCAGTAATAACCCTGGAACAGGTGGTTGAAGAAAAAGTGGGCCGCAAGATCGATCTGATGAAGTTGGATTGTGAAGGGGCGGAATATCAGATCTTCCTCAACCAGGACGCTAAGATATTCAAAAAGATTGACCGGATCATCATGGAATTTCACGACCTTGATGAGCAGCGCAACCACCGCGTTTTGGTAAAACTGTTTGAAGAGCTTGGTTACAAGGTGTCTTTACATGATAACCGCGTTCACCAAAATCTCGGTTACCTGTACGCTGAGAGGTTTGCGCGTTCATAGGCTCGATAAGCGACTAAAATATCCTCATGGACCATGACCAAATCAATCCCGAAGAAGACCCAACTGTTCTGGAAGCACTTCAGCGGTATTTCAACAAGCATTCAGAAGGACCGGAACAACTTGAGTCTGAAACAATAACGGGTCAAAAACCGTGGGTTAACCGGTTTGTTTTGTTTTCCTTGATTTGCTTTTTGGTTGGTCAATTCCTGATTGAATTTCTGCGAGAGATTTTAGGAGGAATTGGAGTTGCACTGCTGTTGGTCGGTTTTCTCCTGGCAGTGTTTGTTTTTTTGCGCGAGAAGAGACCGGCAATATCAGTAAATGAGTTCATTTCCGAGCAAGAGCCGAAAACTGAAGTTAGCGTGCGGTTGGTCTGGTTACTTGCTGCTTTTGTCATGGCTATCCTTGCCAGCCTGAAGTACCAGCAGGGATACTTTGACCTGCTTTCAGGATTGCTCTGGTTAGCGAGTATCGCCGCGATTATCGCCGCATTCTTCCAGGTGAAAACCAACCATAAGTTTAATTTCAGGTTGTATTTCAGCAGGCTGGCAAGTGAACCTGGAAAATTGATCGCTTATTTGCTCTTAATTGCTGTTGTTTTGGTTTTTCAACTCGGAAGGCTTCAGCAAGTGCCGCCGGAAATCATCAGCTCCCAGGTTGAAGCGTATTACACGGTAGATGACATTTTGAATGGGGGCACCGCTTTATGGTTCCCACGAAATGTGATCAGTGAACCAATCAGCTATTATTGGGCCGCCCTGGTAAACCAGTTTACAACGAGCGCATTGAGCTTTAGCATGCTGAAGTTTAGTTATGGTTTGGCTGGACTGGTGGCAGTCTTCTTTATGTACAAGTTAGGGAAGCGGCTGTTTGACGAGAAGAGTGGCTATATCAGCGCGTTGCTGTTAGGGGTCGGTTACTGGCCGATTTTGCAGCAAAGGGCTGTTTTGGGGTTTGGGCTGGTGCTTCCAATAATGCTTCCAGCGGTTTATTACCTTTACAAATCACTTCAGGAAGATGACCTCAATTCGCTGCTGATCTCGTCGGTTTTAACTGGATTGGGACTGCTGACGAATAAGATTTTCCTCCTCCTGGTTTTTGCGAATCTGATCATCACTATAATCTACCTGGCACATAAAAGACGCAATAATCAAAGAAACACGCTGGCTATTCGCATAGGTATAGGCTTGATAACAGGCGTGGTGGTAGCTCTACCGTTGATCTTCTTGATCGCAGAAAACCCGATCGGCTGGTTTTCACCAATAGTCAACCAGTTTTCATCTGCCAATAACCCGGCTGCAGGCAACCCGTTATTTACATTTTTCAATAATTTGATTTCTGCCTTGGGGATGATAAATTGGTCCAACCGCAGCAGTTGGGTGGATGGGATCGCCAATCGCGCAGCTCTGGATTGGGTGAGTGGGGCCTTTTTCTTGTTCGGGCTTTGTGTGATCTGTTTTCGGGATTTTTTCTCTGACAGAAAACAAGCCATTTCTCTGCTTGCCTTGTTTTTCCTGATGCTGCTTCCATCTGCATTTTCGATTGCCCAACCCATGGAGAATCCCTCGTTAAGCCGTGCTTTAGGCGCAGCTGTTCCTACCTTTCTGATTGCTGGAAGGGGATTGTCATTTGCAGTCGACCGGATCAAAGCGCCTGAAAAAGAGTCGCGCTGGATAAGGCAGGCGATTTTTGTATGCATTTTTTCCATTCTTATCATCGTGCGCAATTTCGGTCTGATAAACACCACCTACGTACGCAATTATGAATCTTCAGCCTGGAATGCTGCAGAGATGGCGGAAGTCATTCGCAATTACGATATCGGGCAAGCCGGAAACAGCCAGGCGTATATTGTCGGCTTTCCTCATTGGGTCGATGCGCGTTCGGTGGCGATCAGCATGGCCGATCCGTATACCAATCTTTCCATTCTGCCGCAGGACCTGGGCAGCACGGTTAATTTACAGGTGGCTAAGATCTTTTTGTTACACATAACTGACACCGAAAGCCTGAGTCAGTTACAATCCCTCTATCCGGGAGGCGTTGCCACGACCTACCAGAGCGTCCATCCGGACAAAAACTTTGTAATTTACATTGCGAGCCAATAAGTTAATGGATAAAGTAAACGAGCAGAGAGTTTTGCCGAAAAAGGGCATTAATCAAGCCCTGATTACCGTTTTTTTACTCGCCTTGATCTTAATTGTAGGCGGGTATTTTCGGTTTTTAAACCTCAACTGGGATGAAAGCTATCATCTTCACCCGGATGAACGCTATCTCTCCATGGTTTTGAATAGTATCCAGCCGGTTGGCAGCATCAAGGAATACTTCAACACCCAAACCTCAACCCTGAACCCAAATACACATGGGTATACTTTTTTTGTTTATGGCACCTTCCCACTGTTCCTTATCCGATATATTGGTGAATGGATCGGACAAGTTGGTTATGATCCAATCACGCTGGTCGGCAGGCAGCTCTCGGCTTTCTTTGACCTGTTCACAGTGATCCTGGTATTTCTGATTGGTTTCAAACTATACAACCGTCGGGTGGGACTGATTGCAGCCGCCTTTTATGCCTGTGCAGTCTTGCCCATTCAGCAAGCTCATTTTATGACGGTTGATACCTTCACCAACACCTTTGGGATGCTGACGGTATTGGCTGCTGTCATCATTCTACAGCGACCGCATGAGACGGATACTGGGAATATCCGAAGCATGCTTACCTGGCAGAAGCTTTGGCCATATCTGATGTTTGGTCTGGGTTTAGGAATGGCAACCGCCTCAAAGATCAATGCTGTCTCCTTGGCGATCTTGCTGCCGTTGGTGGAATTAGCCCGCTATCTGCGCACAGAAAACCGTGATGAAAAAGTCGATTTGTTGAAAACTCTTCTACCGATCGCAATTGCGGGAATTGTCAGTATTCTGACATTCCGAATCTTACAGCCTTATGCTTTCAGCGGACCGGGATTTTTCAATCTGAAAATAAACCCGGATTGGTGGAACGGCCTGAAAACCTTGCAGGCACAAAGCACTGGCGAGGTGGACTTTCCTCCGGCGCTACAATGGACCAGGCGGGCGAGTATTTTTTCACTTTACAACTTACTGGTTTGGGGCGTTGGTTTGCCCTGGGGGATAACGGCAATATTCGCGTGGCTTGGGATGGCTGGCAAGATTTTCAAGCGGAAAGAGTTCCTTCACATGCCTTTATGGATATGGAGTCTGCTATATTTCGTTTGGCAGGGGCTGGCATGGGTTTCTTCCATGCGCTACCTCTTGCTGCTCTACCCATTGGTTGCGATTATTGCAGCCTGGGGGCTTGAGCAATTACTCAGTAACAATGTTGGCATCAAGTTCAAACGGTTCTCGCTTTCCAAAAATGTTATAAAGAGGGTGGGGATTCTTCTGACCGTTCTGGTCTTACTGGCGACAGGTGCCTGGGCTTTTGCGTTCAGCCGCATTTATACACGGCCTGTTACCCGGGTGGCTGCGACTGACTGGATTTATGAAAACCTGGAAGGTCCTATCAACCTGGTATCAAGATCTGATGGACAAGAACGCAACATCCCGGTGGCTTACCGGGCAATAAATATGCTTAATACTGACCAGAACTTGACGCTGCTTTACCAGGCGAAGGCGGATGGCTTCCTGACAGATCTGACCTACCCGGTTGTGCAATCGATATCGAACACACTTGAGACAGTGCAATACCAGATGAATGTGTTGGATGCAAAGACCGGACAATATCTAACCGCAGAACCAATGATTGGACAAAACCCGATCACTGCTGAGGGTCAGACCCAGTCGACTTTGGTGTTTCAATTCAATCCGGCGGTTTATTTCCTGCAAGACCAGCTCTATCAATTTGAATTGACCTTGCTCACACCAGAGGCTCAATCCTATTTGAGCGGTGTGCCGGTGATGAATTTCTACTATGATGACGGATCGACACGCCAGGAGACCCTGCCCAAGATAAACGAAATGATCACGCTTGATCATCCTTACCAGATGAAAATCAGCATTCAATCGATCGAATCCGTTCATAGCGTAGCGATCCCATACATTCTGGATATGACCCAGACTGAGGGAGAAAAGCAGTTGCGCCTGACACTCACTGCCAACGCTGCTGAGGGTCCGATTACACGGGTTGGGTATGCTTCGGGAAGTTTTCTGGGTGATGGCTCACTTCGTGGTGAAAAAACGGTTTTCACGTTTGACAAACCCTTAACATTGGGTTTGAACCAGGTACAGGATCTTGACCTGATGATCGAATTGGTTGAGGGCGACGGTCAGCTTATGATCAGTACACCGGGTGTTGCCCTGGAGAGCAGCTGGGACGATGCTTTGCCTCTTCCGCGTCCCTCCTTGGTGCCTTACCAGGACAATGCGGGTATTTTCAGGGGCGATCTGAATTTAGAGATGTATTGGCCGGATGATGCGAGTAAAGTTCAGCGTTTCTACACCATTCTGAACCAGGCAGATTACATCTTTATCAGTTCCAACCGGCAATTCGGCACAATCCCACGCGTACCAGAGCGCTATCCATTGAGCACTTTCTTCTACCGCCAATTATTGGGCTGCCAGGAGAACCAGGAAACCCTCGATTGCTATTACCAGGCTGAGGCAGACGGAAGCAGTGGAAGCCTGGGTTTTGACCTTGTCGCTACTTTTACATCTTATCCAAATTTGGGCAGTCTTGAGTTTAACGATCAATATGCCGAGGAAGCTTTTTCGGTCTATGACCATCCAAAAGTGCTCGTATTTGAGAAAAATGCAAAATACGACAGTGAAATGACCTGGAAATTGCTGAACTCCGTGGATGTAAGCAAAGCAGTTTACCTGACACCAAAACAAGCTGATACTTATTTTGCTGGTGAAACTGAGCCAAACAAGCAATTGATGCTTTCAGAGGAAGACCTTGAAACTCAACAGGCTGGTGGTACCTGGTCCGAACTGTTTGATCAACAATCGCTTTTGAACCAGCACACCTGGTTGGCTGTTATCGTGTTTTACCTACTCTTCTTGTTATTGGGACTTTGTGTTTTCCCGATTGTTCGTCTGGCAATGCCTGGCTTGAAAGATAAGGGCTATGCTTTTGCCCGCATCATTGGATTGCTCTTGTTTGTGCTGATTGCGTTTAACCTCGGCTCGGTCAAGGTGGCAGTCACAAGAACGCTGCTCTGGATCGTTCTTTTAATGATATTCGTCCTGTCTTTGATCGTTGCCTGGCTGACAAGGAAAGATTTGCTGGAAGATATTCGGGCGTTGTGGAAGCAGATTTTGATCGAAGAAGCTGTATTTCTGCTTGCATTTGCTTTCTTCCTGTGGATCCGTTATCAAAACCCGGATTTGTGGCATCCCTGGCGGGGAGGGGAAAAGCCGATGGATTTCAGCTATCTCAATGCCATCATTAAAAGCAGCACCTTCCCGGCGTATGATCCCTGGTATGCAGGTGGGTATATTAATTACTACTATTATGGACAAGTGCTGGCAGCCATGCCAATCAAGCTGCTGGGTGTTGTTCCAGCTGTTTCTTACAACATCCTGATATCGCTTTGGTATGCGATGCTGGTCATCGGTGCCTTTAGCATTGGTTGGAACTTCGGCAAGGCTGTCTTGGAAAAGAACCGGGATGATAAAGAAAACCTATTCGGTTTGGCATTCCTGGCAGGCATCAGCAGCGCGGTATTCCTTGCGCTGGTTGGAAACCTGGGTGAGCTGGGTGTGCTTAACGGTGGTCTGAAAGCCTTGGGTTCAGCGGGTGCCAGTATGGATGGCGCGACCCTCAGCCAGAAACTGGTTTGGCTGTTCAAGGGAATTGGATTGATGTTCCGGGGCGAAAGACTGCCAATTGCAGCTGGAACCTGGTATTGGAACCCCAGTCGTATGATCCCTGGTGAGCCGATTACGGAATTCCCCTTTTTCACTTTTCTGTATGCAGATTTTCATGCCCATCTTATTTCCATGCCCATCGTTATGGCGGCAGTTGCCTGGAGTCTGTCTTTGATCATGCTGAAGAAAGAGAAACTCAAGATAAAGATCAAGCTTGTCATCGCGCCAATACTTATGATTGGTGCTGTGGTATTGGGAGCCTTGCAGCCGACAAACACCTGGGATTATCTAACTTTTACCGTCCTGGCATTGTGCGTATTGGTTTATGTTGGGTGGCGTTACCTTCCGGAAGCCCAATGGCGCTTTTTACCAGCCTGGTCAAGAAAATGGATCTACCCCACGATGAGTGCAGTGGGTTTATTCATCTTGACCCGCCTTTTCTATTTCAATTTCAACCACAATTTCTTCCCAGGCTACAACTCAGTTGGTTACTGGAACGGAGCCAGGACGCCGTTGAGTTCTTACTTGATGCACTGGGGTTTGATTCTTTTTGTGATCAGCTGCTGGTTGATTTGGGAGGCATACCAGTGGATGGCTTCGACCCGCCTATCTGAGTTAGAAACCTACAAGAAACATCGAAATTTATTGATTGGATTGACAGTTTTTATCGCAGGCGGCTTCCTGCTGCTCTTGTTGCTCAAGGTGACAGTGGCATTGATTGCCCTGCCATTGTGTGTACTGGCGCTTTTCCTGATTGTGACGACTAACGACGATGTCAAGCGACTGGCGTACTTTATGATCGGTACAGGCTTATTGCTCACATTAGTGGTCGAGTTGGTATACCTGGTGGGTGACATTGGGCGCATGAACGTTGTCTTCAAACTATACCATCAAGCCTGGATGCTTCTGACACTCCCAATGGGGCTGGCAGCCGCGACGCTCTGGCGTGATCTAAACCGTTGGCGGACACGCACGCAGATCGCATTCCAGGTTGTTTTAACAGTTTTGTTCTTTATCGCGATGCTCTTCCCGGTTTTGGCAACCAACGATAAAATCACCGACCGGATGGACCCGAACGCACCACATTCCCTGGATGGGATGAAATATATGGAGACTTCTCAATTCGCGGTCAACGGAGTCGTGATGGACCTGGGGCAAGATTATCGTGCCATCCAATGGATGCAGGAAAACGTGGAAGGTTCCCCTGTCATTCTCGAAGCCCAGGCTTATGAATATTATTGGGGAAACCGCTATACAATTTACACTGGCTTGCCGGGAGTGGTCGGATGGAATTATCACCAGCGACAGCAAAGGGCGGTTCTGCGCAACAACGCTGTACAGGAACGGGTTGATGGGGTCAACGCTTTCTACCTGAGCATTGACCAGGAATTTATTACAAACTATTTGGACAAATATAAGGTGGAATACATCATCGTCGGGCAGCAAGAACAGGCGTTCTATCCTGCTGAAGCGCTGCAAAAGTTTGAAACCTATGACGGAACGCTGTGGGACCAGGTTTACAGCGAAGCCGATACTGTTATTTATAAGGTCAGATAAATCATGATCGATTTTCTAAAGTGGTTTGTGCTTTTGGAAGTTCTTGGTTGGATCAGCCTGCCAGTAACATGGTCAGTATTTCAGAAGTTGCGCTCAAGAGGAATTTACCTTTCCAAAGCGGTTGGATTGCTGATTTGGGGCTTTGTTTTTTGGTGGCTGACATCGATAGGCTTGCTCAAAAATGATCTGGCAGGGGATATTACTATCCTGGTATTTCTATTGCTGCTCAATCTCTTTGCCGCCTGGAAGATCGGCTTTCAAACACTGAAAGAATGGGTTTCAGAAAACCGAAAGATCATCATTTCCGCTGAAGTGGTGTTCTTTGCGGCTTTTGCTTTTTGGACTGTGGTGCGGGCTGCCAACCCGGATATCATCAATACTGAAAAATTCATGGAAATGGGTTTTATTAATGCCATCCTTAAATCGCCGACCATTCCACCTCAAGATCCCTGGCTGTCCGGTTACCCGATCTCGTATTACTATTTTGGCTACCTGATTTCAGCGATGTTGATCCGTGTCAGTGGGGTAATCTCTTCGGTTGGGTATAACCTGGTTTCTGCTTCATGGTTTGGATTAACAGCCTTAGGCGCTTATGGGATCGCCTGGGATTTGTTGGCGAAGAAGCACAAGGACGGGCAGGCAGATGAGGAGATTTCAAACCGAACTTATACCCTGGCATTGCTCGCTCCCTTGATGATCCTGGTCGTTTCGAACTGGTTTGGCATACTGGATGTCTTGCATGCCAGGGGTTTGGTGAGCGCTGAGTTCTGGCAGAACCTGCAGATCCCAGCCTTAACAAGCCAGCCTCTCAGCCTGAGCTGGTACCCAAACCGTGGCGGATGGTCCTGGTGGCAAGCAAGCCGGGTGGTCCAGGATTTTCGGCTTGACGGCTCGATGATCGAGATCATCGATGAGTTTCCGTTTTTCACCTACCTGTTGGCTGATATTCACCCTCATTTGCTTGGAATGCCTTTCGTACTGCTGGCTATTGCCCAGGCTTTGAATGCATTTCAAGGCGGGTGGGAAGGGCGTGTTTCTGTTTTCGGTCGCACTATTCCAGTCAACTGGAAAAACGCTTTGATGGCAATCGTCACATTGGGGGGGATTGCTTTTCTTAACACATGGGATTTCCCCTTCTACCTGCTTTTGATCGCGGTCGCGTTCGTTTGGCGGCAGGTGAGCTTGAGCGGTTGGAACGGACAACGTTTCTGGCAATTGATCGCGTTTTGCCTGATTGGCGGGGTGTTGAGCATCCTTGTGTATCTGCCGTTTTACCTCAGCTTCGCTTCTCAGGCTGGCGGGTTGCTGCCCAGCCTGGCGTTCTTTACACGTGGGAGTTACCTTTGGATCATGTTTGGCCCCCTGTTGGTACCGATTTTTGCCTGGTTGATCTACCGGCAAATTCGGGCGAGACGGATGCCTTCGCTTCAAGCCTTCCTATTGACGATTTCACTTTTTGCGCTGCTCTTCGCAGCAGGATGGGGGTTGGGTTGGCTGGCAGGAAGGTTCGAATCCCTTGACCCGCTGCTCAATTCCTTACAAGGTGCTGTTGATAACAGCAGCCTGCTTATGGAATCGATTGTGGAACGGCTCAAACATCCGGGAACATTTTTGACATTATTCTTGCTGGTCTTACTCTCAATCGATTATTTCGTACAAAAAGTCAAAGACGCTCCAACAACGATAGCCACAAGTGAGGCAGTTTCAGAAAACCAGCCCAAATTCAAGACTGGAACCAACGGCTTCGTTCTGATGCTGGTTTTACTGGGTGCTTTTCTCGTGATCGTGCCGGAATTCGTATACCTGAGAGATCAGTTTGGCACCCGCATGAATACCATTTTCAAGTTTTACTTCCAGGCGTGGATTCTCTGGTCTTTAGCCGGGGCTTATTTCACCGCCAGGCTGCTGCAAGCGGAAAAACCACAGACTAACCGCCTGTTTGCCTTCCTGATCATCACCGTCGGACTGCTCCTGTTTGGCTTCTCGCTCACACAACAAGGTGAGACATTGCAGCCCGGTTTCGGCAGCAATTGGTTGGATTACCTGTTTTTGTCCATCCCCGTTTTGTTTTTTGTCTGGATAATCATCAGCTTGATCAAGAAAAAGGGTGCCGCCACACTCAGTGTGATTTGCCTGGTGGGACTGGCGGCTGGTTTGATCTACCCGACCATCGAGTTATGGAACAAGACCGAGGGCTTTCAACCCCGTGACGGCTATTCGCTGGATGGTAAACAGGACTTTAATCTGTATTCACCCAACGAAATGGCTGCGGCAGCATGGTTGGCGGATGCTCCAACGGGCGTAATGGCTGAAGCGGTTTCCGAAACTGGCGGCAGTTACACGACCTACAATATCATTTCGACTTTCTCAGGAATGCCCACAATTTTGGGTTGGATTGGGCACGAAGCGCAATGGCGGGGAGGGTACGAAGAGATTGGCTCCAGGCAATCCGATTTGCGCGTGCTGTATAGCACCTCCGACTGGAACCAGGCTGAAAGCCTGATCGACCTGTATAATATACGCTATATCTTGGTTGGAGAATTGGAGCGGCAGACCTACCAGGTTGACGAAACAAAATTCGAAGAAAATATGAATAAGGTATTCGACACCGCCACAGTAGATATTTACGAGGTCAATAAGCCATAATATGAGTAACAGAACAGCAGGCAACAATGAATTGGTCAAGAAGAATGGTTTGGGAAGCCATATTCTCTGGTTCCTGCTTGCTTTCGCGATTGGTTTGACCCTGAGACTCGTATTGCTCAACTCGATGGTCTTTACCCAAAATGAATTGGTGTTGGTCAACCAGGCGCTGCAAATATCACGAAGACTGAGCGGGGCAACAAGCATGGTACCTGTCTATTCAGGGCTGACTGGCTGGCTGTTTTTCTTCTTCGGACCAGCCAACATGCTTTCGCGGTTGCTTCCGGCTTTGGTTGGGACAACTCTTGTTTTGGTGCCGTGCCTGTGGGAAGAGCAATTAGGGAGAAAAACCGCGATAATTTTGAGTTTCGCCTTCGCTTTTGACCCAACATACCTGTTGTTTTCTCGTACTATCCATGGGGGAATTTTTGCGATCGCAGGTTTAATATGGGCTTATACGTGGCTGAAGAAAAACAAGCCAGTAATGGCTGGAGTATCTTTGGCGGTCGCCTTTTTAAGCGGGTCAACTTTTTGGAGCTTTCTTCTCATATTCGGATTGACCTTCCTGGTAGTGAAGTTGATCAGACCAGACGTGGCAAAGGTTTTCTTCACGTTTCAGATCTACGACAGAAAAAGCACTTGGTTTGGGTTTGCTGCCGGCTTTGTCGTGAGCTGTATCTTAATCCTGACCAGTTTCCTGCTTGATCTCTCTGGATTGGGCGGGTTGGCGAGCGGTATCATCGATTTTGCCAGGAATTTTGTTCAACCTTTTGAAAAACAAATCTATCATTCAATTTATCTATTGATTGCGCATAGTTATTTACCGATCTCGCTCTTTATTATTGGATTTTTTAGATCACGATCAACCGAAAAGCGGGACTGGTATCGAATTGGTGGACTTTCTGTCATCATCGCGATGGTTTTGAGCATTCTGATCTCTCGCGAGAGTTATGAAATCCTGCTTTGGCCTGTATTCGTCTGCTGGGTTGGGGGGGCAGTGTGGCTGGGAGAGTGGCAAATTAAATTGAACGAGTCCGGGTTATTGACTGTCTTATTGATCGGTTTTATCCTGGCAATTTTGACTTATCTATCTGTGAATCTTGGGCGATTATCCGATTTGCCACTTGGAATACCTCAATTTTGGAACATCATCCTGATGATCACTGCTGGGATCATCTTGCTTGTTTCAGCCTGGTGGTTGGTGAAATTCGGCTGGGCTACAGAGAATGGGAACCAGGTTTTCTTACTAACCTTGCTGTGCTTTTTGGCAATCACGAGCCTCAGCAGCAGTACCCGCAGTCTAAGTTCGAGCCAGCAAGCACGCTCTCTCGAATACCTGGATAACCAGGTTGTTTTGCCAAATAATGATATTGAGGCTATCTCCAGTGAATTTTCCCTCACCGGAAGGACCTTGGAGCAATTGGGTGGTTTTAGTGTGATCGATTTGCCGGAGGAGTATTCCTGGTACTTCCGAAGTTTTGCGATTGAACGAAACCAACCCGGATCGAGCATGATTCTCACCAGGACCAGTACGATTCCTGGACAAAGTGAAGAGTTCAGGGGGATGAACGTCGTTATAGAAAGATCGATCGATTGGCATAAAGAATCACTCACAACCTATCTGCAAACATTAATGGGGAAGCCCCCGACTTTTGAAGATCAAAAAGGTGTTTTATGGGTTCGGACAAACTTATTTACAGGAGCATCCCAATAGTATGTGTGAACAAATATATCAGAATCCCCCGGCTACTATCGCGATCGATGGTCCAGCTGCCTCCGGCAAGTCAACCATCGGTAATCTCCTTGCCAACAAACTTGGGTACATCAGCCTTGACACTGGCATCATGTACCGGGCGGTTGCGTACAAGGCTATACAGGCAAAGGTAGACGTATATGACGGCGAGGCTGTCAGTGACCTGGCAGAAAGGATCCAGATTGACATCCGACCTTCAACCGCCGGAGATGGATGCCAGTTTGATGTGATCATCGACGGAGAAGACCATACCTGGGATATCCGCTCTCCTGAAGTCAACCAGGTGGTTTCAGAGGTTTCGGTTTATCCCCGGGTGCGTAATGCAATGACCGAACTTCAACGGAAAATCGCAAAAAATGGAAGAATTGTGATGATTGGTCGGGATATCGGTACGGTGGTTTTGCCGTTGGCAGAAATGAAGATCTACCTTGAAGCCAGTGTCGAAGTCCGTGCCCAGCGAAGATATATCGAAGAATTAGCCAGAGGCAAAAAGGTTTGCCTGGATGAGATCGCTGAATCATTAAGGCACCGCGATGAAATTGACTCAGGCAGGGCAGTGGCTCCACTGCGACCGGCAGAGGATGCTATTGTGTTGAACACTGATGACATGACTGTTTACGAGGTTGTGGAATACCTCATGGGTTTGATCGCGAGAAGGTAGAACCCTTTCTTCTCAGAATAGAAGCGGATCGCATTACCTTGCTTTGCCGGCACAGGAGTTTTTTGCATAAACGAGTAATCCATTTTTGTTGAAGAATTATGGCAAATAGCATGTCTTGAGGGTAATTCGGGTTCGTTTTCATAAGTCGGTCATGCTATAATTTCTGATCATGGCTCAAGAATTCGGAAGGAAACTGGCGATTATTTTGACTACGAGCTTGAGTGACCAAGCTTTCAAACCTGCGTCTCTTCTCTTCCCCCTGGTTTTTCTGGCAGCGATGGTCTTGATTTGTCTGAAACACATCGACTTTTCTCACCAGAAAGAGATTTTCAAGAATCGTTGGCTATACATTCTGACTTTGGTAGTCTTACCCTTCCTTTTTGCGGTTGTGAGACCGTTTGATGGTCAGGTTCTTGGCTTTCAAGGGGATTATTACAGCCCAATCGTATCGCTCTTGAGCCTGGTGCCGATCGTCATTGCCGTTGGAACGCTTGGTCCTCTGGCTGGCATTTTCCTGGGGATCCTCTGTGGCGTTGGTCAGATCTTGGCTTTTGGACAAGACCTTTCTAACGTGCTTTTTTACCCAGGAATAAGCTTGCTTTTTGCTGTCCTGATCAATGAAACACCGGAAGATACCAGCAATTGGCGCACGATCCTCAACAAGCTTTTTGAAACTGGCATGCTGAGCCTGCCTTTCTGGATGCTTTGGCAATTCAACCTTGCATTCGTACATGGTTTAAGGGATGTGATCGCAATTCTCAGCCAGGCGATCTTGTTGTGGGTTTCGCATTTGCCTGAATTGATTATTTCTGGAATCGCGCTCTACTTGTTTATTCGATTTCTTAAAGAGGATTGGAAACCGAAATCGTATCTACTCGACCAGGGCCTCGGCAGTGTTTTTCGCTCAGTGCTTGAGCAGATCGATCAATTGAGCAAGGGAAATTTTGACTACCAAAATCAAACCCAGCCCCGCACAACTGGAGAAAAGGCGATTTTTGATTCACTGGAAAACCTTCGCCGAAGCCTGCAGGCGCGTACCGATACACAAGCACGTTTGTTATCCCTTGATCCGACTCATTATTCTCGCGAAGGGTATGACCTGGTCATGTCTTCGATCCTTCGGGCTGCCCTTACCAGGGATGCCAGTTCGGCTCGGATTGTATTGTTGGAGTCGTCTCCGGTAAGCAGGAAGCCCGAAATGAGACTACGGACTGGTCAAGGCGAACAGACCCGTAATTACGCCTATCTTGACAACTTAATCTTGGAGAAAATTGCAGATCAGGAACAATTAGTTCTCAGCAATATTAAGATTGACCAATATTTCGGACTGACACCCGGAACGCCTTATCCTCAGGCGCTGATCGCGCTGCAGTTGAGTGGGGGAGCCTCGTCGCAGGGAATCCTCTGGGTAGGGTTTGAGCAAAACCGTTGGATCAGCAATGAGGAACTTGAACTTTACAAAGAGCTTGCCTATCGGGCTTCAGCGACTTTGAAAACCAAAGAGCAGATACTCAAGGTGCAGACAGAAAAGAGCTGGCTTAACGAGTTGCTCAATTCCATTCCAGATCCCATCATGGTGGTTGATCCGAGCGGAACGGTTATGTACCAGAACCTTGCCAGCAAGGATTTGATCGAAGATTCTGTTGGATTGACCAAAAATGGACCTAAAGGGCAACAAATCATTCAGTCGCGATTAGTTGAAATGACCCAAAGCAGCCGGGCAACCAAAGAGCGGAACAAGACAATAACCCTGGCAAATCAGAAGGAATACGGAGTGGATGTGTATCCCGTCAAACTCGAAGGAAAAGACACAGGAACCATCATTTATTTGAAAGATTATCAATGGATCAATCAGACCAATAAAGAGAAAAATGAATTCGTCAGTAATATCAGCCATGACCTTCGTTCACCTTTGAAACTGATGAAGGGTTACACCAGCCTGATCAAACATATTGGGAACCTGAGCAGCCAGCAGGAAGTATTGGTCAACCGCCTGGAAGCCGGTATCGATGATATGAAACAGCTGGTAAACAAAGTTTTGGATATGGAGCGGCTGGATGCAGATGTTGGTTTGATCTATACCACCTTTGATATCAAGGAAATGATCAACGAGACGATTGCGATGCTCAGCGTCCAGGCTCAGCAAAAGAAAATTGCTGTCAATACCGATCTTGGGAGTATCAAAGCGCCGTATATTTCTGCGGACCGGATCTTGCTGCAGCAGGTGATTTATAATCTGCTGGAAAATGCGATCAAATTTAGCCCCAGAGGCGAGACTGTTTTGATCAAAGCGGAGAAAGATGCTTCCTGGCTGCATGTGACTGTACAGGACCACGGCAAGGGGATTGCCCCGTTGGACCAGTCGCAAATTTTTAATCGATTCTTTTATATCGACGACGAACCGAATTTTGAAAACCGGGGGCAGGGTTTGGGTTTGGCTATTGTGAAATCGATCGCAGAAAAGCATGGCGGAAGTATCAGCGTTGAGAGTAAATTAGGTGCTGGAAGTTTGTTCTACCTTGACATCCCCCTACATCGACTTGAAGGTGTGAAGAAATCGTCGTAAACTATAAATAAGATTGTAATTAGGAATTGTTCATTGATAAATATATAGAAACTCAATGAGTAATCTCGTTTATTTGCTCAAAAGAGAGATCCTGAGGGAAAATTGAAAAACTCGACTCAAAATTACTTGACAGAAATAAGAGATTAGTCCTATAATTCTCGTTTACGAAAATATACGAAACAAACGAAAACACACTGGAAGAAGAGGTTCCAGCGGGTTTTTCGTGTCTTAAATCCTCACCGTATCGGAGGTATGAGTGGAAACAAAAGCAATGAAAGCACTGCGAATTAACCTTGCTTCACCCGAAGTGATCAGAAGTTGGTCATATGGTGAAGTCCTCAAACCCGAAACTATCAACTATCGTCGTTTACGCCCGGAAAAAGATGGCTTGTTTGATGAAGCAATCTTTGGACCCACACGTGACTACCAATGTTATTGCGGAAAGTATAAGAATCCCCGTTACAAAGGGATTGTATGCGATAAATGCGGAGTTGAAGTTACCAAGTCGTCTGTCCGCCGGGAACGCATGGGTCACATTGAACTGGCTGCGCCGGTTGCCCACATCT
>WOYI010469895.1_pt1 | contig 21377 bp, 18 predicted proteins | sample 6423411 | NCBI WGS metagenome assembly WOYI01 (sample SAMN13441803, study PRJNA592873) | oil field metagenome | biome: oil field; feature: oil-well bore; material: oil-contaminated soil; isolation source: oil-contaminated soil from oil-well borehole | place: Germany: Wietze | collected 2016-10-18 ... | reverse complement strand
GCGAGCCGTTCGGTCAGGAGCGCGTAGAACCCGTCGGCATCGACATCGCCGATGAACATCGCATTGGCCTCGCGCCCCGAGACGCGCCACCAGTCGGCGACGGTCATGCCGGTGGTGAGCCGGCCCTCGGTCTCGATCTCCACATTCACGTGGCGGCCCGAGAAGAGATCGGGCTTCAGCAGATAGGCGATGGTGCAGGGATCGTGCAGCGGTGCCCCCTCGGAGCCGTATTTCGCCATGTCGAAACGCTCGAAGAAGTCGGTCCAGCTCGCCACCGCATGGCCGACCCTGGTGCCGAGGTTGCGGAAGGCCTCGACCCGGGCGCGGGTGGTCAGCGCCTTGTGCGTCACGTCGAGCGGCAGGACGACGAGCGGCAGGCCGGACCGGAACACGATCTCGGCGGCTTCGGGATCGACATAGATGTTGAATTCGGCGGCCGGGGTGATGTTGCCGACCGCGAAATAGGCGCCGCCCATCAGCACGATCTCGGCCACGCGGTCGACGATGTCGGGCGCCCGCTCGAACGCCGTCGCGATATTGGTGAGCGGCCCGATCGGGCAGAGCGTCACGGTGCCGGGTGCCTCTTCGCGCAGGCACTCGATCAGGAAATCCACCGCATGGCCCTCGGCCAGCGGCATCACCGGGTCGGGCAGGGCGATGCCGTCGAGCCCGGTCTTGCCGTGCACATGCTCCGCCGTCACCAGCTTGCGCCGCATCGGCCGGTCGCAGCCGGCGAAGACGCGGACATCGCTCCGCCCCGCCAGTTCGCAGACGATGCGCGCGTTCTTCGCCGTCAGGTCGAGCGGCACGTTGCCCGCCACGGTGGTGATGCCGAGCACGTCGAGTTCGGGCGAGGCCAGCGCCAGCAGGATCGCGACCGCGTCGTCCTGTCCCGGATCGGTGTCGATGATGATCTTGCGCGCGCGCATTTCCGCCCCCCGTCAGGTTCGCGCGCCGAGACTGGCCTGCGATCCGCGCCGTGTCCAGACGGTATCGAGAGAGCTATCGGCCTGATTCGCAACCAAAAGTTGTCAAACCTTCGCCACAATTCGTTGCGAGCTTCGAAACGATCCGGAAGAGGTCGTTTGCCATGCTCGATGAGTCGCACGAAATCCTGGTCCATGCCGGCGCACATTGCAGCGGCGCTGAGGAGTTCCAGCGATTCCTCGGTGCCAATCGGGCATCGTTCGACGCCGCGGGCTACGACCTCGCCTATCCCGGGCGCGGGGGGGCTGCCGGCGGCAGCTTCGACTGCGCCTATCCCGAGCCGCGCCATCAGGGCGCGGAGATCGACGGTTTCGTCCAGTCTGTCTCCGCCACGCTCGACGGAATGCGCCGGGGCGGCCGGGGGCTGATCCTCTCGGAACACGACCTTGCCGGCCGCATGGCCAACCTCCTTGGTGGCCGCTTCTATCCGGCGGCGGCAAAGCGGGCGGAGGTTCTCGGCCGCGCGCTCGGCCGGCCGGTGGACCGGCTGGTCCTGACCGTGAAGTCCTACGATGCGCTTTTCCTCGGCGCCTGGCGGCGCTTCGCGCTCGACCGGCAGATGGAGCCCTTCGCCGAATATGTCCCGGCGATGGCCGGCTTCACCGGCGGCTGGGTCGAGGTCGTCGAGGCGCTGCGCGACGGGCTTTCCGCCCGCCGTGTCGTGATCCTGGCGACGCGGCCCGGCCCTCTCGACCTCCTCGCGCATCTGGCGCCGGATGTCCGGCTCTTCAGGCCGGTCCTGCCGGGCGCCACGCCGGTCGTGACCGACAGCGCGATCGCGATGATCCAGCGCCACTACCGGCAGGGCGCCCGTTTCGCGCCGGGCCAGCGCGACCGGCTTCTCGCCTTCCATGCCCGCCAGCCGCAGGCGGCGCGCGACCACGGCTTCGCCGGGTTGCAGCTTGCCGATCTGCGCGGCCGCTTCGTGGCCGACCTCGACACGCTGGCGCGGATGCCGGGGGTCGAGGTCGTGGGCAGCGTCCTGCCGGCGATGGCGGCGGAATAGGGCCAGACACGAAAACCCCGGCCAGCGGCCGGGGCTTCCTGCTCTTCGTATTCCAATGGCTTACCCGTCGAAATTCACCTCTTCCATCAGCTTGAGCGCTTCGGGGCGGGCGCGGGCCACGTCCATGAGGTTCAGATTGTCCGGCGTGAAGTCGCCCCAGCTCGCCACCAGCGCCGAGCGTTCGACGCCGGGCTTCACCGGGAATTCGTGGTTGGTCTCGGCATAGACCTTCTGGGCTTCGTCCGACGACAGGAACTCCATCAGCTTCAGCGCCGCCTCGTGGTTCGGCGCCGCCTTGGTCATCGCCACGCCCGAGACGTTCATGTGGGTGCCGCCGTTCTCGAAGACCGGATAGACGATGCGCACCGCGTTCGCCCATTCCGCCTGTTCGGGATCGGCCAGCATCTCGCCCATGTAATAGGTATTGCCGAGCGAGATGTCGCATTCGCCGGCCCAGATCGACTTGACCTGCGCCCGGTCGTTGCCTTCGGGCTTGCGGGCGAGGTTGGCGCGCAAGCCCGTCGCCCATTCCTTCGCGTAGTCGGCGCCGTGATGTTCGATCATCGCCGCCATCAGGCCGAGATTGTAGTCATGCGTGCCGGGGCGGGTGCAGATGCGGCCCCGCCATTTCGGATCGGCGAGGTCCTCGTAGGTCGTGACCTCGCCGTCGGCGACGCGGTCCTTCGAGGCATAGACGATGCGCGCCCGCGTGGTGAGGCCGAACCACTGGTTGCCGGGATCGCGGAACTCCGCCGGGATATTGGCCGCCAGCACCTCGGAGACGACCGGCTGGGTCACGCCGGCCGCGACCACCTGGGCGAGCCTGGCGATATCGACCGTCATCACCAGATCGGCCGGGCTCCGGCCGCCTTCGCTGACCAGCCGCTCGACCATGCCCTTCTCGACATAGGCGACGTTGACGGCGATGCCGGTCTTTTGGGTGAAGAGGTCGAAGAGCGGCTGCACGAGCTCGGGCTGGCGCAGCGAATAGACGTTGACCTCTTCGGCGAGGACGGGCGCCGCGCCGGCCAGCGCCATCAGGGTTGCGAGGGAAGTTCGCGCGAACATTGTCGACTCCTTTAGTCAGATATACTCCGACTTATGCGGCGGGCCGGGATTCGCGTCAATACCCGATTAAACTGGTCAACTATTTTTCCCGGCGATCCCATGCCCTGCCCGGCGCCGTCACCGCGACGTCGCGCCGGCCTTCTCGGCCCGCTTTGCCGCGTCCCAGAGCGCGTCCATCTCGGCGAGGTCGGACTCCTCGGGCCGCTTGCCGCGCGCCGTCAGCGCGGCCTCGATCGCGGCGAAGCGGCGGGTGAACTTGGCGTTCGCGGCCCTCAGCGCGGCTTCGGGGTCGATCTTCAGGTGCCGGGCGAGGTTGGCCACGACGAAGAGAAGGTCGCCGAATTCCTCGAACGTCTCGGCCTCGGTCAGCGTCTCGCGCGCCTCGATCAGCTCGCGCGCCTCCTCGGCGATCTTGTCGATCACCTCGCCGGTCGAGGGCCAGTCGAAGCCGACCCTCGCGGCGCGGTTTTGCAACTTCACCGCCCGCGTCAGCGCCGGCAGGCCCATCGCGACGCCGTCGAGCGTGCCTTTCGCGGCCTTGCCGGAGCGTTCCGCCGCCTTCATCCGCTCCCAGTCGCGGCTCTGGTCCTCGGCGCTCTTGTCGCGGCTCTCGTCGCCGAAGACATGCGGGTGGCGGGCGACCATCTTGTCCGAGATCGCCCGCGTCACGCTCTCGAAGTCGAAATGCCCGGCCTCGGCCCCCATCTGCGCGTGATAGACGGTCTGGAAGAGCAGGTCGCCAAGCTCTCCCTCCAGCTCGCTCCAGGCGCCGCGTTCGATCGCGTCGGCGACTTCGTAGGCTTCCTCGATCGTATAGGGGGCGATGGTCACGAAATCCTGCTCGATATCCCAGGGGCAGCCGGTCTCGGGGTCGCGAAGCCGCGCCATGATTTCCAGAAGCCGGGGCAGCCCGCCCTCGGGATCGTGGATCAGGCGGTCCGAGGCGGCGCGGTCGAGGGTCATTGCAAGTGTCCGGCGTTTGGGGTTCTGTCGGCAGTATCCAGACCCAGCCCCGAGAGTCCACATGCCCGTCCTGAACCGCATCGCCGATTTCGCCCCCGAGATGACCGAGTGGCGGCGTTATCTGCACCAGCATCCGGAACTGAGCTTCGCGTGCCACAAGACCGCGGCCTTCGTCGCCGAAAAGCTGCGGGAATTCGGGGTCGACGAGATCCATGAGGGCATCGCCGAAACCGGCATCGTCGCGATCATCGAGGGGCAGGGCGAGGGGCCGACGATCGGGCTGCGCGCCGACATGGACGCACTGCCCATCGCCGAGGAGACCGGGGCGGACCATGCCTCGACCGTGCCCGGCGTGATGCACGCCTGCGGCCATGACGGACACACGACGATGCTGCTCGGCGCCGCGAAATACCTCGCCGAGACGCGCCGCTTCAAGGGCCGCGTCGCGCTCATATTCCAGCCGGCGGAGGAAGACGGCGGCGGCGGCGAGGCGATGGTGCGCGAGGGTATCCTCGACCGCTTCGGCATCGGCGAGGTCTATGCGATCCACAACACGCCGCAAGTCCCGCTCGGCCGCTTCGTGACCACCCCGGGCCCGATCATGGCCGCCGTCGATACGGTCCGCGTCGACCTGACCGGCAAGGGCGGGCACGGCGCCTATCCGCATGACTGCATCGACCCGATCCCGGCGGCGATCGGCATGGTCGGCGCCTTGCAGACCATCGCCAGCCGCAACGTCAACCCGCTCGACGAGGTCGTGGTCTCGATCACCCAGATCCATGCCGGCACCGCCTCCAACATCATCCCCGAGACGGCCTGGTTCATGGCGACGGTGCGGACCTTTCGCGACGAGGTGCGGATGCAGGTCAAGCGCCGCTTCGAGGAGATCGTCGCGGGCCACGCCGCGGCCTACGGGGTCAAGGCCGCGATCGACTACGATCTCGGCTATCCGGCGACGGTGAACGAGCCGCAAAGGACCGTCTTCGCCGCCGAGGTCGCGCGCGAGGTCGCCGGCGAGGCGGGGGTGGACGATCAGGCCGGGCGCGAGATGGGGGCTGAGGATTTCTCCTACCTCCTCGAAAAGCGGCCCGGCTGCTACCTCTTCCTCGGCCAGGGCGCGGGGGCGGGGCTTCACCACGCCGCCTACGACTTCAACGACGAGGCCGCGCCCTTCGGGGCAACGTTCTTCGCGCGGCTGGTGGAACGGGCGCAGCCGCTGTGAGCATGCCGGATCTTACAGTCGAGACGAAACCCGGCCCGTGGACAAGGTGAGAAAAGGAGGCCGTCCGGTCACATCGGGCAAGTTGCGCGGCGGATGCCGGACCGGTTCCCGTGGCGAAAGCCGCGCCGTCAGAGGAGCTGCGGTCCAACAAATGCCTTTTCAATACCAGCCGGCCAAACTCACCATCGCCATCTCATTTCTGCCACCGTTTGGTGCAACAACCACAGCTTTAGCTGATCGGGTCAACCAGGAGTTCAACAATTGTCTTCACAAGGCAATTCGCAAAGGCGGCCCTCATCGCGGCCATGGTGTTCGGGGGCATTTCTTCCGCGGCGATGTCGCAAGAGCAGGCCGGAGCGATCGGTGGCCGGACCGTCGTCGCGGAAGACTTCGAGTCGGGCGATCCTTCTCTCATGCTTGGGGGGCAGATAGATCTCGACGGCGAAACCCCGCCATGGTTCGTCCATGTCGCCGACGGCAAGGTTGTGATGGAGAACAGGCTCGATCCCCGAAGTCTCCACTTCAATGACATTGCCTGGGTGAAATACCCGGATTCCGAAGTTCTGGCATCCACCGAAGACGCAGTGATCTCTGCGACCGTCGAGGCGAAGAATACCGGAAGCGGAGGCGTGGGGATCCTCGTTGGCAGCGGCAAGGCGGGCGCCTACCTGATGTTCTCCGTCGATGGACAGGGCCAGTACCATATCCTCAGAAAGGATGGGCGAAACCTCAGACCGTTGCGCAGCGCAAAACATACGGCGATTCGTGCCGGCGCAGCCAACCAGCTGACCTTCGAGCTGCGCGGCGCGAATGTCGTGTTCTTCGCCAATGGCGTGGAGATTATAAAGATCCCGTATGAGAACAGAGCAGCCAACGTCGCGCGCGGGGGCGGACAGGGCGGTGTCGGCCTCGCCGCATTCGGCATCGGAACGTTCTCTTTTGACAGAGTGGAGATTGCGCGCGCCAATTGAGGCTTGAACCGGCGCGACCCGAACGGAGGCAGTAGCCCGTGCGAGGACGGGCACCGGCGGAGCCGCTCCGGCGCGGGTGTCCCGGGTCCGATGGACCGCCGGGCCTGCCGTTGCACCGCTTGCGGCCTGGTGTCGCGGCCGCCGGCGTTGTTTCGGGCAGACCTGACAGGCAGGACAACAGGCGGAGCGGCTTGCGCCGCACGAGATCCTCCCCATCCGCCCCGTTCCGGGACGGAAGGGGCCCCGTTGGCGCCCGGATTTGATCGAATCGCCTTGACGAATCGTTCCGCCTGCCATGGGCTGCGCGCATCCGGATCGGCGACATCTCCGGCCCCGAACGATGTCCTTGACCTCATGGAGATTGTTCGGATGGCCCTGGAAGATGCGAAAAAGCAGGTCGATCTGGCATTCACCGCAAAAGAGCGACGCGGGCTGGCGTTCGAAAACGCGTTCGGGGGGGCGGTGAGCTTCCTGCGGCGGCGCTATTCCAAGGACCTGACCGGCGTCGACCTCGCGATCACCGGGGTGCCGTTCGACCAGGCGGTGACGCACCGGACCGGCACCCGCTTCGGCCCCCGCGCGGTGCGCGAGGCGAGCGCCTTGCAGCCCTTCGATCCGCCTTATGGCTGGGGGTTCTCGCCGCTCGACGAGATGGACATCGTCGATTATGGCGATCTCGCCTTCGACTATGCCAAGGTGTCGGACTTCCCGGCGGCGCTGACTGCGCATATCCGGGGGATCCTCGCGGCGGGCGCGGGGACGGTGACGCTCGGCGGCGATCACTACATCAGCTTTCCGATCCTGAAGGCCTATGCGGAGAAATTCGGGCCGGTCAGCCTGCTGCATTTCGACGCCCATTCCGACACCTGGGTCGATGACGATTTCGACCGGATCGACCACGGCACGATGTTCTACAAGGCGATCAGGTCGGGGATCGTGGACCCAGCAACCTCCGTTCAGGTCGGCATCCGCACCCATAACGACGATTTCATGGGCGTGAGCGTCATCGACGCGCGCGAGGTGCATGAGACGGGCGCGGCGGCGGTCGTGAGCAAGATCAAGGGCATCGTCGGCGACCGTCCGACCTATCTCACCTTCGATATCGACTGTCTCGACCCGGCCTTCGCGCCCGGCACCGGGACGCCGGTCTGGGGCGGGCTCGCCTCGTGGCAGGCCGCCGCGATCCTGCGCGACCTCGCCGGGATCAACCTCGTCGGCGGCGACGTGGTCGAGGTCTCGCCCGCCTATGACACGACCGGGGCAACGGCCATTGCAGCGGCGCATGTCGCGCATGAACTCATCTGCCTTTACGGCTGGACGCGGCGGACGTCGTGAAGATCGCGGGGCTTCTCCTCGTGCTGGTCCTCGCCGGAGGGATGGCTTGGATCCGCCTCGCCCCGTCCGATCCGGCGCGCTGGCATGTCAGCCCGGCGCCGCCCGAGGGCAGGGGGGGGATCCTCGTCCCGCCCGGAACCGATCCGGCGATCGCCGGAAAGGGCGCCGCGCGCGCCGCTCTCACCGTCTTCGGGGAAGCCCCCGAGACCGTCCTCGCCCGGCTCGATGCGATCGCGATGGACACACCCCGCACGACCCGACTGTCGGGCCGTCCGGAGGAGGGGCGGATCACCTGGATCACCCGCTCGGCCTTCTTCGGCTTCCCCGACTATACGACGGCGGAGGCACGGGCGGACGGGCCGGCGACGGAACTTGTCCTCTACGCGCGCCTCCGCTTCGGCCGCGACGATTTCGGCGTCAACACGGCCCGCCTCCGCGACTGGATCGCCCGGCTCGCGCCTTGAGCTTCTTCGTTGTGGAAATACCCCACGGGGGTCCGGGGGTGTGAAATCCCCGGTCTCTCCCCCTTGACCGCCGCCCGGACAACGGTCAAACCGCCGCAATGGTGCCCTTGGACAAGCTCGACCAGATCACGCGGCGCTTCGGGTTTCTCGAAGCGAAGCTCGCTTCCGGCGCGGCCCCGGCGGAGATCGCGGGCCTCAGCCGCGAATATTCCGATCTGAAGCCGGTCGTGGCCGAGATCGCGGCCTACCGGCAGGCGCTCGCCGATCTCGCCGAGGCCGAGGCGATGCTCGCCGACCCCGAGATGCGGGCGCTGGCGGAGGACGAGATCCCGGGCCTCAGGGCCCGTATCCCGGCGATGGAGGATCGCCTCAGGATCGCGCTCCTGCCGAAGGATGCGGCCGACGCGCGGCCGGCGATCCTCGAGATTCGCCCCGGCACCGGCGGCGAGGAGGCGGCGCTTTTTGCCGCCGACCTGCTGCGCATGTACCAGAAACACGCCGAAAGCCAGGGCTGGCGGTTCGAGCTTCTGGAACTCAGCGAGACCGAGCTCGGCGGCGTCAGGGAAGCCACGGCGCGGATCGAGGGCGAGGGGGTCTTCGCCCGTCTCAAGTTCGAGAGCGGCGTCCACCGGGTCCAGCGGGTGCCCGAGACCGAGGCCGGCGGGCGCATCCACACATCGGCGGCGACCGTCGCGGTCCTGCCCGAGGCGGAGGAGGTCGAGATCGACATCCCCGCCGCCGATATCCGTATCGACACGATGCGGTCCTCGGGCGCCGGCGGGCAGCATGTGAACACCACCGACAGCGCCGTGCGGATCACCCATCTGCCGACCGGCATCGTCGTCACCTCGTCGGAGAAGTCCCAGCACCAGAACCGCGCCAACGCGATGGCGGTGCTGCGCGCCCGGCTCTATGACCTCGAACGCTCGCGCGCCGACGATGCCCGCGCGGCCGACCGCAAGGCTCAGGTCGGCTCGGGCGACCGGTCGGAGCGCATCCGCACCTACAACTTCCCGCAAGGGCGGATGACCGATCACCGGATCAACCTGACGCTCTACCGGCTCGACCAGATCATGGCGGGGGACCTCTCCGAGGTGATCGAAGCGCTCGTGGCCCACGATCAGGCGGCCCGGCTCGCGGAGCTCGAGGCGTGAGGAGGGGACGCCTCGTTCCCGGGCCTCCGGCCCTGAACATCGGCGAAGGGGCCGGCGCATGACCGGGGCCGAGGCGCTGCGGCGGGCGGTGCGGACCCTCGCCGAGGCCGGGATCGAGGGGGCTGCGCGGGATGCGCGCCGGCTGCTCGCACATGCGCTCGGCGTGCCGGCGGAGCGGATCACCGTGGTGGCCGGGGATGAGATGAGCGCCGCCGCAGAGGCGGCCTTCGCGGCGGCGGTGGCGGCGCGCGCCGCGCGGCAGCCGGTCAGCCAGATCACCGGCCGGCGCGACTTCTACGGCCTCGGCTTCCGGGTGACGCCCGACACGCTCGACCCGCGCCCCGAGACGGAGCTTCTCGTCGCGGCGGCGCTGGAGCGGCCCTTCGTGCGGATGCTCGACCTCGGCACCGGGACCGGCTGCATCCTTCTCTCCTGCCTCAAGGGGATGCCGTTCGCGACCGGCATCGGCACCGATGTCTCCGAGGCGGCCCTGGCCGTCGCGGCGGAGAATGCCGCCACGCTCGGCCTCGCGCGGCGGGCGCGGTTCCTCTGCTCGGACTGGTTCGCCTCCGTGCCGGGGCGCTTCGACCTCATCGCTTCGAACCCGCCCTATATCGCCGCGGCCGAGATGGCGGATCTCGCGCCCGAGGTCCGCGACTGGGAACCGCCGGGCGCGCTGACGCCGGGCGGCGACGGGCTCGATGCCTACCGGGCGATCGCCGCCGGGGCTCCGGCCCGGCTGATGGCGGGCGGGCGGCTCATCCTCGAGATCGGGCCGGGCCAGGCCGAGGCGGTCGCGGCGCTTCTCACGGCCCAGGGCTTCCCCGCCCCCGAAATCCGCCGCGACCTCGACGGGCGCGACCGGGTGGTGATCGCGACGATGCCGGGCGATCCCGGCGATTGCGGCGCTGCCTGAGGCGCGGCGGCGGCCCCCACGCGCGCCCGTGGCATTTCGGCCGGATCGGGCCGGAAAACCTGCAAAACGGAAAGGCTTGCGCAGAATCCGCTTGTCATGCGCGCCGCATCATGCATTAAGGGGGGCGTGACGGGGGGAGCGTTTGGCGCCGCCCGGACCGCTCGCCCAGCAAGATCAGGAACCGCGACCGCTGCCGACCATTCCGGCGCAGGACGTGGAACCGGGCAAGTCCCATTAAAGCCCATTGGCTCGGATAGACAAAAACACATGAGATCATCCAAATCCCGTTCGCGTTCGAAATCGAACCGGCAACGCTCGCTTGGCAACATCGTCAACCGGGTCTTCGACAGCTCCGGCCCCGAGGGCAAGGTGCGCGGCACGCCGCAGCAGATCATCGACAAGTACCTGACGCTGGCCCGCGATGCGCAATTGTCGAACGACCTGGTCGCGGAGCAGAACTTCCTCCAGCATGCCGAACACTACACGCGGATGCTGGGCGAGGCGCAGCGCGAGATGAACCGCGAGCAGGAACAGCGGCAGGCCCAGCAGGAGGGCGGCCAGCAGAGCGGCCAGGGTCATCAGAACGGCGGCGGCCAGCACGGCGGAAACGGCAACCATGGCGGCCAGGGCGGCGAGCGGCAGCATCAGCGCCCGCGCTACGACGACCGGGGCGAGCGCGAGCAGCCCGAAGCGCCGCGCGCCGCCGTGGCGCCGGTGCGCGAGGACGACAATGACGACGGCCCGGGTCTGGTCGAGACGCCCGAGGCGCGGCAGCGTCCCGCCCCGATGGCGACGATGATGCCGGAACTGCCGCAGCCCGAGGCGTCGGCGGAGTCCGGTGCGTCGAAAAATCCCGGCCGCGCCCCGCGCAAGCCGCGCGAGAAGCGGGCGCCGAAGGACACGTCCGACGCGACGCCGGACGAACCCTCCACGAGCGCGGCGGAATAGCGCCTCCCCCCGCACCGGCTCCGGCCGGGATGGCCGACCACGGCGGCGCCTTGCGGGCCCGGGATCTGACGATGCGGAGGGCCGGCAGGCCCTCCTCAGGCCCGCGCTCAGCCCGCCGCGACGATCCGGGCGAGCGCGCAGAACGCTCCCAGCGAGATTTCCTCGGCCCGCGCCGTCGGCGCGATGCCGGCGGCTTCGAGTTTCGCCTCCATCCCCGGCGCGACGCCCTTGAGGCTCGCCCGGAGCATCTTTCGGCGCTGGTTGAACCCGGCGGCGACGATCCGGTTCAGCACTTTCGCATCCGCCGGATAGCGCGGCTCCGGCAGGGCGGTGAGGTGGACGACGGCCGATTGGATCTTCGGCGGCGGCGTGAAGGCCTCGGGCGGCAGGGTCATGACGATGCGGGCATCCGCGCGCCACTGCGCCAGAAGCGCGAGCCGCCCGTAGGCCTTCGATCCGGGCACGGCCACGATCCGCTCGGCCACTTCCTTCTGGAACATCAGCGTCAGGCTCTGCCAGAAGGGCGGCCAGGTGGCGGGCGTCAGCCAGCGCACCAGAAGCTCGGTCCCGACATTGTAGGGCAGGTTGGCCACGACGCGGATCGGCGGGGTGAGACGGGCGGCAGCATCGACCTCCAGCGCGTCGCCGTGGACGATGTCGAGCCGGCCGGGATAGACCGCCGCGATCTCGGCCAGCGCCGGCAGGCAGCGCGCATCCTTCTCGACCGCGAGGACGTGCCGCGCGCCCTCCGCGAGGAGCGCCCGCGTCAACCCGCCGGGCCCCGGCCCGACCTCGAGCACGTCGCAGGCGGAAAGGTCGCCCGCCGACCGTGCGATCTTCGCGGTCAGGTTGAGGTCGAGCAGGAAGTTCTGGCCGAGCGCCTTCTTCGCCGCGATCCCGTGCGCCGCGATCACCTCGCGCAAGGGCCGCAGCCCGTCTATCGCCGCCATGCGGAGCCCCTATAGCGTTTCGGCTTTTCCTTGTATCAGAATTCGAACCTTTTTCGTTCGAATTCTGATACTTGCTATCTCAACACAAACCCGAAACGCTTTAGCTTCCACTTGGCTCGAATATCCCCGGGGGAAGCCCGAAGGGCGCGGGGGCAGGCAGCCCCCGTCCGCACGCCGGGATGGGCGCGACCGGGGCAGGTATTTTTCCACAGTGAAAGCCATCAGCCGGCCCGGTTCCGCGCCATGTCGCGGCCGAGCTTCAGCGCGGCGATCAGGCTCGACGGGTCGGCGCGGCCCTGGCCCGCGATATCGAAGGCGGTGCCGTGATCGGGCGAGGTGCGGATGAAGGGCAGGCCGAGCGTCACGTTCACCCCGCCGGCGAAGTCGAGCGTCTTGATCGGGATCAGCGCCTGGTCGTGATACATGCAGATCGCCGCATCGTAGCGTGCCCGCGCGGCGGGGTGGAACATCGTGTCGGCGGGCAGCGGGCCGGCGATCGCCATCCCCTCGGCCCTCAGCCGGTCGAGGAGGGGGGCGATCATCGCGATCTCCTCGCCGCCCATCGCGCCGCCCTCGCCGGCATGGGGGTTGAGCCCCGCCACCGCGAGGCGCGGCTCCCCGAGCCCGAAATCGCGGATGAGGCCGGCACGGGTGATGCGGATCGTCTCCTCCAGCTGCCCGGCCGTCAGCGCCGCGGGCACCTCGGCGAGCGGGATGTGGATCGTCGCCGGCACGACCCGGAGTGCCGCGCAGGCCAGCATCATCACCACGCGCTCCACCCCGGCAAGGTGGGCGAGATATTCGGTATGGCCGGGAAAGGCGAAGCCCGCGCCGTCCTTCAGCGCCTTCTTGTGGATCGGCGCGGTGCAGAGCGCCGCCGCCTCGCCCTTCTCGACGAGCGCCACCGCGCGGGCGATGACGGCGATCACCGATCCGGCATTGGCGGGGTCGGGTTCGCCCGGCAAGGCGGCGGCGGGGAAGTCGTGGCGCAGGACCGGCAGCAGGCGGGCGGGGACGGTGAGCGCCTCGGCCGGCCGCGAGATCTCGTGCCAGGCCGTGCCCTGCGGCAGGTGCGAGGGATCGCCGATCCAGAAGAAGGGCAGCCCGGAGCCGAGCTGCGCCCGCGCCTTCGCGACGATTTCGGGGCCGATGCCGGAGGGCTCGCCGCAGCTGACCGCGATCGGAAGCGCGTTCATCCTCTCCCCCTCACGGGGTGCGGATGATGGCGTTGGCGCGGAGTTCCGCGAGATAGCCGTCGGCGAAGCCGGCGAGGCGCTGGTTGGTCAGTTCCTCGCGCACCTGCGCCCGGCTCGGGCCCTGACCGAAGCCGAGGGTCGGGTCGAGGGCGGGCACCCCGTCGGCGGCGGGCGCGGACACGTCCGCCACCACCGGCGCGGAGCCGGCGGCGAGGGTGGCGGAGCGCTTGCAGAGCATCAGCAACACCAGCGCGTTGCCACGGGTGAGGCCGGTCGAGGTCTCGTTATCGTCGAGCCCGGCCAGTTCGGCGGCGATATCGCCGGGCACCTGCGTGAGCGCCCGCGTCTCGCGCAGAAGCTGCTCGGCGGGGTAGCCTTTGGCGGCGCGGTAGAGGTCGTCGCAGGTATCGACCTCGCTGCGCACCCGCTCGGCCTCGGCCAGCGTGTCGGCGCTGCGGCCGCCGGGGATCAGCAACTGGGCGTAGTCGACGGAAATATTGGCCGCCACGATCTCGCCGCCCTGCTGGAGACCGCGGAGCCGGAAGAGGCCCATCGCATTGCCGAGCGGCACCGGCGGGCTGACCTGGCCGTTGGCGAGGCCGGCGATGACCTGGCGCACCTGCGGCGGCAGGTTGGTGAGGGGGATCCAGTCGAGCTGGCCGCCCTGGTCGCGCGAGGGCGCGGCGGAATACTGCCGCGCGGCGGCGGCGAAGGCCGCTTCGGAGCGGATCGTCCCGGAGAGTTCGGTGGCAAGGGCGCGGATTTCGGCGGCATTGCCGGGGTTCATCGGCATCAGAATCTCCGACATCAGCACGCGCGGCCCGGCGCCACGCTGCGCGGCGACCGACATCGCGCGGTCGATCTCGGCCTCGGTGATCGTGATGCGCGGGGCGAAGCGGCCGCGCACCACCTCGCGCCAGGCAAGGCCGGCGGACACGAAATCGCGGAACGTCTCGGGCGCCACGCCGGCCTCGCCGATGGCCTGCAGGAACTGCTCGGTCTCGAGATTGGCGCGGCTGGCGAATTCGGCCATGCCGGCGGCGATCTGCTGGTCGGTGAGCGTGATGCCGGCGGCCTTGGCGGCCTGCCGGCGCAACCGGTCCTCGATCAGCCCCTTTTCCGCCTCGGTGGCCGGATCGCCGGGCACCCGCAGAAGCGTGAGGAAGCGGATGCGCTGGTCGAGCTCGTATTGCGTGACGGCGCTGTCGTTGACGATGATCGCGGGCGCGAAGCTGCCCGACTGTGCCGCGGCGGGCGTGATCAGGGATATCAGCGCCGCGAGGGCGAGAGAAAGAAAGGTCATCATGCGCATCGTCCGTCGTCCGTCTGCTCTGTTCTTCGTTTCCGGTCTTTGCCGCCGCTGAACGGCTCGCCCCATCGGTCTAGCGGGCGCAACTGCGTCTGTAGCTTCGCCCGTCGGTCCCCGCGCCGAAGCCGTGGAGGATGACCGACAGGTTGATGTCCGTGTCCGGCTTCACACTAGTCGAGGACGTGAACCGACGCGAGAGGGAAAGATCGACCGTGGCGCATTCGGTCAGGTAGGCGAGCCCGAGCGAGGCCCGCGTCGCGCGCGCCGCCTCGAAATCGTAGCGCCCGGCGAGCGTGCCGCGCCAGTTCTGCCCCATGTCCCAGCCGGCATCGAGCACCAGTTCGGAGCTGGCCTGGCTGCGCCCCTCCGTCGGGTCGGCGACCAGCCAGAGATAGCCCGCCGCGAGGTCGTAGCGCTCCGCGTCGAAGGCGATGCGCAATTCTTCCCGGCTGACGCTGAAGGAATCGTCGAATACCGCGCGGTTCGTGATGTCGAGCCCGTCGGCGGTTTGAAGCTGCGTGGCAACGAGCCAGTCCGAGGCGGTGCCGCCAAGCCCGGAGGCGGCGGAGAACTGGCCGAGGTCCTTCTCGCGGAAGACCCGCCCGGCCGTCACCCCGAGCGACCAGCCCGCCGGATCGTAGCGGGTCCAGCCGACCCCGACATTGACGCGCCGGCCAAGCTCGTGCCGGTCGGCACCGGGAAAGCGGTCGAAGTCGAAGAGGTTGCCCTCGTCGAAATTCACGATCTGGCTGTCCTCGTTCGGCACCGCGTCGGTGCTGTCCGGGCTCCAGACCAGTTGCACGACGGGTTCGATCACATGGGCAGCGCCGCCCCGTGCGGCCGGTTTCACCCAGGGCCAGCGAAGCTCGATGGCGGCGGACGGCGTCAGCCGGGTGACGGTGCCGGGGAAGGCCGCGTCCTGGCTGATCGCGTAGAAATCGGCGGTCACTTCGGTGGCCCCCGAGACGACCATGCCGTTGCCGAGGACCCAGTTGCGGCGCCAGTCGAGCGTGGCCGTCGCGCGGCTGAGGTCGCGGCCGTCGGTGACGCCGTCGCCATTGGCGTCGGTCGCGACCGAGGAGGACCGGCGCTGGCTGTGCAGCTCGAAGCCGAACTGCCCCTCGCCGCCGAGATGGCGCGGCGTGAAGCGGCGCTGGAACGTCATGTCGCCGACCAGCACCGGCAGCACCGAATTGTCGTCGCCCGCCCGGATCGACCAGTAGCGGAAGATCCGCGCGTCGATATGTTCGTTGCGCCTTGTGCGTGTGACCGAGATGCCGCTTGCCAGCCGGTCGATATCGTCGAAGCCGTAGTCGAGAAGATAGGCGTCGTCGCTGACCGTTTCGATCGCGAAGGCGAGCTTGAAGTCGCGGGGCAGGTCGAAATCGCCGGTGGCGAAGAGGTAGCCCCGGGTGTCGTCCGGCAGGAGGTCGTCGCGGGTGACCGCTCCGTTCACCTCGACCGTGCCGGTGGCGAAGGCCTGGCGGTAGCGGAAATCCAGCGTCCGGGTCTTGCTGGCCGAGACATAGGGCGTCAGCGTCAGGTCGCGGCTGTCGCCGATGGCGAAGAAATACGGCAGCTTCAGCCCCGGCCCGAGCGCCGTCGTGGTGCGGAAGCGCGGCATCAGAAAGCCGGTTGCGCGCTTCAGCGTCGGGTCCGGCATCCTGAGGCGCGGCACGTAGAAAACCGGCAGGCCGGCGACGCGGAACTGGGCGTGGTCGAAATAGAGCTGGCGTTCCTGCTGGTCGTGGATCACCCGTCGGGCGCGGATTTCCCACAATGGCGTCGGGTTCGACGGGCAGACCTGGCAGGACGAGGCCACGACCCGGCTGAGCCGGGTGAAGCGCCCGCCGGTCCGCGCCATCTCGGCCGCGGCGAGCTGCAATTGCTCGTCGAGCACCATGCGGGCGCTCGTCAGCACCCCGTCGGTCAGGTCGCGCGACAGTTCGGCCGTGTCGGCCAGCACCACCGTGCCGGTTCCGTCGACGAGGGTGATCGGACCCTCGATCGTCAGTCGCTCGGTCGTGCCGTCGAAGACGATCCGCCGCGCCGTGAGCCGCGCGCCCTTGTAGAAGACCTCGACCGCGCCCTCTGCCGTCAGCGTCTCGTCGCCGCTGAGAAAGACCCGGTCGGCGACGAGCGTCGCCGCGTCCTGCGCCAGAGCGGGCAAGGCGAGAAGCCAGAGGGCGAGGACCGCGAGCAGCCGGCGCATTCAGCCCTCCTCGAGATGGAGAAGGAGCGTCAGCGACAGGAGAAGCGCCGCGACCGGCGGGATCCAGGCCGCGAGGAGGACGGGGATCTGGCCGTTCTCGCCGAGCACCTGCGCGAAATTGCGCAAGAGGAAGATCGCGAAGCCCGAGACGACGGCGAGAAGCACCATGATCCCGGTGCGGCCCGAGCGCGCGTGGCGCATGGTGAATCCCGCCCCCACCAGCACCATCGCGACGAGGAGGAGCGGCAGCGCCAGTTCCATCTGGAACCAGACATCGTGCTTGCGGGCGGAGAAGCCCGCCCGCTCCAGCCCGGCGATGAAGGCCGGCAGGTCCCAGATCGGCACGGTCGAGGGCGTGCCGAAGCTGTCGCGGATCTGGTCGGGGGTGAGGTCCGAGGGCAGCCGCATAGCGTCGCGGCGCACCGCCTCGCGTTCGGGGTTGCCGCCCGGCGTGAAGCGCCACTCCTTCGCGTCGGTCAGAAGCCAGGCCCCTTCGGTCAGCATCGCCTCGGCGGCGTCGACGCGGGCGACGGGGCCGCTCGCCTCGGCGAAGGCGATGAAGGTCGTGTCGTAGAGCACCGTGCCGTCGAAATTCGAGCGCGCCGCGCGGATCACGGTCTGGCCTTCGGGTCCGCCCTGACGCAGCCAGAGCCCCTCGCGGGTGACGGAGAGCACGTTTCCGTCGCCAAGCTTGTACTGGCTCGCGAGGGTCTCGTAGCGCTTGGTGGTGCCGGCGACGATCGGGTTGAGGATCGCGACAGCGAGGGCGCCGACGAGAAGCGTGGCGACCAGCGGCGCCACGAGCGTCCTGAGCGCCGAGCGCCCCGCCGCCCGGATCACCACCAGTTCGGACGACCGCGCGAGCGCGAGGAAAAGCGCGATCGAGGCGAGGATCACGATCATCGGCAGGCTCCGGTAGACAGCCTGCGGGGTGTTGAGCACGGCCAGCTCGGCCGCCGCCGAAAGGCCGAGATCGGCGCTGGCGAAGCGGCGGATCTGCTCGATCATGTCGATGAGGTAGAGCAGGATGAAGAAGCCCCCGAAGACCATTCCGAAGGTCGCGAGGAAGCGCCGCGCGATATAGAGCGAGAGCGTCATGACGCCACCGCCGAGGCAAGCCCGTGGCGGACCCGGCGCACCCGCCCCGCCATGGTGAGGAACAGCGCCGCCAGCGCCAGCCCGGCGATGGCGGGGACGTAGAGCACCGGCCAGAGCGCCGGGCGGCCGGTCACGACGCTCGTCGCGCCGTTCGCGAGGAACTGGACGAAGACCAGAAGCCCGACCGCGAGCGCGATCTGGCGCCAGAGGCCGAAGCGGCTGAAGCTGCCGGTGAGGAGCGTGGAGAACCCGATCAGCGCCGCGACGAGCGCGAGGAAGGGCTGCGAGAGCCGCCCGTGGCCTTCCAGCAGCATCTCGGCCCGCGTCGTCCCGAGCCGCCCGGCCGCCGCGTCGTCCGAGCGCAGAAGGGTCAGCGTCGGCATCTCCTCCACCCCCGGCGGGCGGTCGCCGCCGGCCCCGATCAGCGCGCCGATGTCGTAGGAGAAGTCGGCGAACCGGGTGACCGAGAGCGCCTTCGTCGCGGTGTCGAGCGTCTGGGCCATGCCGTCGAACATCACGAGCTTCGGCCCGTCGTCGCTCTTCACCAGCAGCGCGCGCTTAGCGGTGTAGGTGGTGCGCTTGCCTGCCCCGCGCGCATCGGCGAGGAAGATGTCCTGCAACTCGCCCAAGGGCGTGATCTGGCGGATGTAGAAGGTGATGCCGTCGGCCGGATGCAGGAATGCGCCTTCGGTGAGGAACCGCGCGGTCACGTTCTCGGCGATCTCGCCCCGCCGCTCGGCAAGCTTGGCGCGGCTCGCGGGCACCAGGACATGCATGAGGATGGCGATCATCAGGGTGACGACGAGGCCGAAATAGACCACCGGCCGGGCGAGGCGGAACGGCGAGAAGCCGGTCGCCGACATCACCACGAGCTCGCTTTCCGACGAGAGCCGGTTGGTGACGTAGACGGTGGCGACGAAGGCCGCGACCGGCAGGACGAGGCGGATCACGTTCGGCAGCGTCAGCGCGGTGAATTCGAGGAACACCCAGGCCGACTGGCCGTCGGAGATGAGCTGGTCGAAGAGCGACACCGCCCGGTTGATCCAGTAGACCGAGACAAGGATGAGCGCGAAGAAGCCGAAGAGCATCATCAGCTGCGACAGCAAATATCTGTCGAATCTGGACACCCTGCCTGTCTCCCGTCTGCCTCAGGCCCCATCCCTAGCCGAAACCGCCGGGCGGGAAAACTCATATCTGGCCAAGGGCCGGGCCGGGCGCTAGGGTCCGGCAAAACCAAGCCGGAGACAAGAGATGACCGTTCCCCTGACCGTTCAGTTCGCCAAGACCGGGTTCGACGCCCTGACCGAGGCCGAGGGGCGGATCGCCCTGATCGTCGCACCCGAGGGCAAGCTCGGCGCGGTGGCCAAGCGGCTCGACCGGGCGACGCGGGGCGCGGTCCGGCGGGCGCTCGACAGCAAGGCCTGGGACAAGCTGAAGACGGGCGATGCGCTCGACCTCTCCTATCCGGCCGGGCTGAAGGCCGAGGCGGTGCAACTGGTGAAGCTTCCCCGCCGCACCGGCATCGCCGAGGCGCGCAAGGCCGGGGCCTCCATCGGCAAGGCGCTGGGCGAGGCGGGCGCGATGGTGCTGGCCGCTTCCCATCCCCGCGCCGCCGAGATCGCCTTCGGCCTCACGCTCCGGGCCTATGACTTCACGCTCTACCACACCAGGGAGACGCCCGCGAAGGGCGCCGTGGCGATGCTGGTCGACGATCCCGAGGGGATGGAGGCGAAGGCCGCGCCGCTGATGGCGCTGGCCGAGGGCGTCTGCTTCACCCGTGACCTGGTGAACGAGCCCGCGAACGTGCTGACCACCACCGATTTCGCCGACCGCCTTGCGGTCATGCGCGGGATCGGCCTCGAGGTCGAGGTTCTGGACGAATCGGCGCTGGAAAAGCTGGGGCTGCGGGCGCTTCTCGCGGTCGGGCAGGGCTCCGAAAGCCCGTCGAAGGTTGTGGTGATGCAGTGGAACGGCGGCAAGAAGGGCGATGCGCCCTTCGCGCTCGTCGGCAAGGGCGTGGTCTTCGATACCGGCGGCATCTCGATCAAGCCGGCGGCGGGCATGGAGGAGATGACGATGGACATGGGCGGCGCGGGCGTCGTCTCGGGCGTCATGCGCACCCTCGCGCTCAGGAAGGCCAAGGCCAATGTCGTCGGCCTCGTCGGTCTGGTCGAGAACATGCCGGACGGCCGCGCGCAGCGGCCGGGCGATGTGGTGAAGTCCATGAAGGGCGACACGATCGAGGTCATCAACACCGATGCCGAGGGGCGGCTCGTCCTCGCCGACGTGCTCTGGTACGCGCAGGAGCGGTTCAAGCCCACCGGCATGATCAACCTCGCGACGTTGACCGGCGCGATCATCGTCGGGCTCGGCCACGAGAATGCCGGGGTCTTTTCCAACGACGACACCCTGTGCAACGCCTTCCTCAAGGCTGCCGCGGCCGAGGGCGAGGGGGCCTGGCGGATGCCGATGGGGCCGGCCTATGACGCGCTGCTGAAATCGCGGATTGCCGACATGAAGAATTCCTGCGGCCGGCCGGCCGGGTCGATCACCGCCGCGCAGTTCCTCAGGCGCTTCGTCAAGGACGAGGTGCCCTGGTGCCATCTCGACATCGCCGGCGTGGCGCTGCCGCCGAAGGAGACCACGCTCGCGCCGAAGGGGGCGACGGGCTGGGGGGTCATGGCGCTCGACCGGCTGGTGCGGGACATGCTGGAAGGCTGATGGGCGCGGCGCTTTTCTACCATCTCACGCGGTCGCCGCTGGAGGCGACGCTGCCGCTTCTGCTGGCGAAGTCGTTGCAGGCCGGCTGGCACGTCGTGGTGCGCGGGACCGAGGCCGCGCGGATCGACTGGCTCGACCAGACGCTCTGGAAGGGGCCGGAGGAGGCGTTCCTGCCGCATGGGGTCGCCGGCGGGACGCACGACGCCGACCAGCCGATCCTGCTGACCACGGGGCGGGAAGCGCCGAACGGCGCGCAATGCCTGATGGCGGTGGACGGCGCCGAGGTCACGGCGGAGGACTGCGCCGGCGTGGAACGGGTCTGCATCCTCTTCGACGGCAACGACCCGGCCGCACTCGACCGGGCGCGGGGGCAGTGGAAGGCGCTGACCGGCGCCGGGATCACCGCGCAATACTGGAGCGAGGAAGGCGGCGGCTGGCAGAAGAAGGCCGAAAGCGGCTGACGGGTTGCGCTTCGGCGCGTGGACGCGACGGGTGAAGGCCGGTTTCGGCTCCGAAGGGCGCCTCTTGGCAGTCACAGCGCAAGCCGGGCGCGCCTTGGTTCCGGGCGACGGGAGGTTCGCCCCGTCCGCGCCGCCACTTATCGGGGGCGGGAACTGATCCCGAGTGGCCTGACCGAACCAACAGGTTCCGTTCCGGGCCCCGGGCGCCGCGCTCACCCCAAGCCATGGCCCGCGCCTCGGCGCGAATGTCCGCCTCCTCCCTCCTCCGCGAGCGCGCGCATGTCGCCGCGCCTGCCCGGAGCTAGCGCCGGATCACCATCCGGTCGCGGGCGAACGTCACTTCGTGCCGGCCGAGCCAGCTCATCCCCAGAAGCGAGGTGTCGAGCGCCCCGCCAT
>WOYI011048033.1_pt1 | contig 21397 bp, 19 predicted proteins | sample 6423411 | NCBI WGS metagenome assembly WOYI01 (sample SAMN13441803, study PRJNA592873) | oil field metagenome | biome: oil field; feature: oil-well bore; material: oil-contaminated soil; isolation source: oil-contaminated soil from oil-well borehole | place: Germany: Wietze | collected 2016-10-18 ... | reverse complement strand
AAAACCACCCAGGTAATGGTAAGCAATCCGGCCGGCAAGCGATTCTGAACTCTGGCGGATCAAATCCCGTGAAGCACTGCCCAGGATGATAAATTTTCGTTTTTTGTTCTGGTCAACCAGATAACGCAGCAATGGAAATAAATCCGGCAGACGCTGGATTTCGTCAATGACGATTACACCGGAAAGATCTTCGAGCGCAAGCTGAGGCTGATCCAGGCGGGCGGCGTCCCGCGGATTTTCCAGATCGAAATAATGATCGGCGCCGATAGCCTTGGCCAGTGTTGTTTTACCGCACTGTCTGGGGCCGAGGATGGCCACCACGGGAAAAGACGCCATCAATTTGGATAATGCAGCCTGATCTTGCTGTCTTTTAATAATCTCCATAGCTGCAACCTAACAGATCTATCTTGAAAAATCAAATACTATGTATGATATTTCCATATAGCAATAAGTCTCCCCGCAGCACGTTGCGGGGAGCTTCATGATGGGCGGCTTCCAGCATGTCTGCCAGTATTCTTCCCCCCAGTTCGTGAAATTCGTTGGGCGCGGTAGTTACGATGGCCTTGCCTTTGTCTGGACTGGGCAAGGGGAGTTTGACATAGAGGCCGGACAATATTCTTCCGACCATGGAGGTGGCCAGATGCTCTTCGGCGATGCTGATTTTGTCCTGTTCCCATAGCCTGCCGATTTCATACATGGCCGGCTTGATCAATCCCAGATAGAGCGCTTCCTGTCCGTTTTCCCTTGCCAGAATGGATTCAGCGATTTTCATGCCATTGCGAAAGTCCGCCGCCAGAAGGCAGGCGCCGAACTTCTTGCGCTCATCCTTCAACTCCGGAAAAGTTTCATCTTCGTTGGGGAGAACCGCGGAAAGTTTGATCATCTCGTTGTGATGTTTCAGCATCCAATCGTAAACGGCATTGATTTCTCCGGCCGCCGCGGGATCGAGATATTTCTTTATGGCGTTTTTCCATGATTCCAATTCCAGTGGAAAATAGTCAAAGGAAAAACCGTGCGCGCGATAGGAGCGGTAAACCCAGGGGACGGTTTTGACCAGCAGTTCAAAGCTGTTGAATTGAAATACGGTGGACATAAAATCAATGTGATTGCGGTGATTGTCCTGCACAGCAGCTTCCGGAAGTAAGCCAGTAGATTATTTTCCCCCTGAACGCCTCCGGGAACGCCCGGATCAAGGTAAAAGCGTCTTCCGAGTAGAAGCCGGCCAGCAATTCGGGATGGTTTCCTGTCCAGGCCGGCAGCCATTTTTCCGCAAATTGCTTCGCTTCGATCGCCGTGAGATATTTCATAGAACTTCTTTAAAAGAGTTCATAGTTGAAAATAATTATTGGCTGCCGCTCATTAGCGTTCATGCGGCAAATTTTTTTACCCAGGCGGCGTATTTTTCCATCCAGCCTGACAGAAAGGTTTTGCTGTCGGCGCCGATGCCGCCGTCGGGATCGAACAGCCCGTCTTTGGCTTGAAGAAAAACTTCGGTCTGGGCGAGCGTCGGCATATCGAGAAAGGCCAGAACATTGCGCAGATGCTGCTGCGCCAGGGCCGTGCCGATGACGCCGATGGAAACGCCCAGGATGCCGGCCGGTTTTCCCGCCCAGGCGTTCTGACCGTAGGGGCGCGACGCGTTGTCCAGCGCGTTTTTAAGCACGCCGGGGATGGACCGGTTGTATTCCGGCGTGACAAACAAAATGCCGTGGGCGTCCCTGATCTCGCTTTTCAGGCGCTGCACGGGTGCGGCCTGGCGAGCGTCGTCGTCCTGATTGTACAGCGGCAAGTCGCCGATCTGCAATTGCTTGAACGTCAATTCCGGCGGCGCCAGTTTCACGACCGCATTGGCCAGTTTAAGATTCCATGAATCCCGGCGAAGGCTCCCGACGATAACGGCAATTTTGTACACACTCATAATCGTTCTCCTTTTATTATTTATTTATGATGTCCGCCAAAGCGTCGGCCGAAGCGCCGAAATAAACTTTTCGGCCGATTTTCACGATCGGGCGGCGGATGAGGCGCGGCTCTTTCAGCATCAGCTCAATCAAATCGTCGCCCTGGAGTTGATCCCGGTCCAGAGACAGTTGCTTGAAACTGGGGCTGCGGAAGCTGAACATGTCGTCAGGCTTGCTTCCCGCAAGCAGCGCCCTGATCTCGCTGGCGGTGAAGGGATTTTTAAAAAAATCACGGTCGTTTACATCAACCTTCTTTTGCGAGAGAAACTCCCTCGCTTTCCGGCAGGTGGTTCATTTGTGCCAGCAATAAAAATCTACTTTCATACGAAGACAGTCTCCTGTTCTTAAATTGTAAACAGGCCCCGGTCGTAAATCACGATTTTTTTACCGTTCGTGAGATGCGCCGTGACGGTTTTGGGCTCCGTGTTGACGAGGTCCCAGTGGAGGGCGGAATCGTTGAATCCCAGTTTTTTCCTGAGCGCCGGGGTCAGGCGCGCGGGATCGCCGCTGAAGGTATCGCTGTAGGATGAGCCCAGCGCCACGTGGCAGTTCCCTTCCTTCCCGCCGAAATTTTCATCGAAAAGCGTTTCCGCCATGAAACGGTCGATCCGGGAAAACCGCTTATCCGTCAGGGAAAACTCTCCCAGCCGGCTCGCGCCTTCGTCCATGGCAAGCTGTTTTTTGACAAACGTTTCTCCCTTTCCGGCTTCGACCCGGACAGCCTTGCCTTTGGCAAAAGTGATGCGCACATTCTCAACATAGTTGCCGCTGCGGAACGAGGGGAGGTTGGCGAAATAAAAGCCTTCCGTTCCACGCCAGTCGGGCGATACAAAGACCTCGAAACTGGGCACATTATGACCGGAAACGCCCGCCCACCTGCGCTTTTCGCCCGGCGTAATCCGTAAATCCATGTTGGCTGATTCCAGGTGAAAGTCTTTGACCGAAAGTGAACTGAGCCACTTTTTGACGGCGGTGGCCTCTTGGTGAATCCTCTTCCATTCCCCGACGGGATCATCCTTGTCGAGATAACAGCCCTTGATGACCTGCTGGGTGTATTGCCGAAGCGTCATTTTGGCCTGGCGCGCCAATTCCTCCGTGGGAAGCAGGCAGAGCGTCCAGCTGTATTGGCGCCGCTCTTCGCGACGATCGAGAATATCTTTAAGCGCCTTGCGCGAAACAATCGCCTTGCCGATTTTGGCCGGATCGATATCCTTGAGGTGGGTCAGCGATTCGGGTGCGTGGAGAAAGATGCGGCCGTTGATCTTTTTGTAGAGATCCTTGTCGCCGGGGGCGAGAAAGAGCAGTTGTTTGGAATCGGCTTTCCGGTAAAAACTTTTTTCCATACGGCATGTGGCGCCCATCCGCTGCACGGGGTGAATGCCCATGTCCAGCAGCCTGCCGTAAAGGATTTCAGCAAGCCCGAGCGCCGGCAGGTCATACTGAATCAAGACAATTTCGTTTTTCTTCAGAGCGGCTTTTTTCGCCGTGGCGAGCGCCCACAGCAGGACGTCCGCGTAATTTTCAAGATTTTTTAGAGAGAGCATGTTTGTTGTTTTCCTTATGTTAGCGGTATTTTTCATGCCGTGAAAAAATCATAAGCGAAAACGCTGATCATGTCAATAATGATTCACTAATTTTAATGGCCGCTCAAGCGGATGTGACTTGGGTAACAACCCGTTGAATTTTACCACCCTTCATGATAGCTTGCCCGCAAAGAGGATGCGGAGGGCCCCACCGGGGCTGAAAGGAAAAATTTGAAATATTATCCGGTATTCTGGGACATCACGGGGAAAAAGTGCGTTGTGGTCGGCGGCGGCGAGGTGGCGGCCAGAAAGGTTTCGCGCCTTTGCGACTGCGGGGCGAAAGTCTGCGTGGTGAGTCCCCGGCTTGTTCCGGAACTGGACGAAATGAAAAAAGAAAAGCGAATCGAACACATCCGGGATGCCTATTCGGGTGAATATCTCTACGGGGCAACGCTGGTTATCGGAGCGACGGATGACGACACCATCAATGCCGCCGTCGCCCGGGACGCCAAAACCAAGGGGATTCCGGTCAATATCGTGGATGATCCGCAAAAATGCGATTTTATTCTGCCGTCTTTGGTCGAAAGGGGCGATTTGACGATCGCCTGCGGCACCGGAGGAAGCTCTCCGGCGCTGGCGCGTCGTTTGCGTGAAGAACTGGAAGCCGCCTATGGCGAGGAATACGCGACGCTGCTCGATATTCTGGGGCAGTTGCGTGAAAAGATGGAAAGAAATACGCAAACGGGCAGGGTCTGGTTTGATCGGTTGATGGCGGCGGGACTGTTGGACCAAATCCGGAAAAAGGACGCAGGGGCGATAAAAAAGATCGTCCGCGACATCACCGGCGAGGAGGTGCATATTGACTAGCGTGGAAGGAATTCTGTTCGCGGCGGCGCTGCTATGCTGCGCCTTGGCCACGGCGGGTTATCTGCTCTCTTTGCTGGTGAAGAAAGTCACGCTGGCCAAAATATCCACCTGGATTCTGGCCGCCGGCTTTGTCGGGCTGACCCTGAACCTTCTTTCAGCAGCCACCCATGCAACCGGCTGGAGCAATTTCGGTTCACGCCATTTCCTGTCGATTTACGCCTGGGTGATCGCCGGTATTTATCTGGGCCTGCAACTGAAAACAAAAACCCGGCTGCTGGGCGCTTTCATCGCACCGTTTATTTTGCTGTTTCTGATTGCCGCGGCCGGCCAGGGATCGGATAAAAATCTTGTGCCGCCCCAGTGGCAGGGGGGACTCACAAGCCTGCACCTGGTGCTGGCGATCGCCGGGGAGGCATTGTTTGTTCTGGCCTCCGCGGCCGGAGCGATGTTTCTGATTCAGAACCGCCTTCTTAAACACAAGAAACCGGGATCGCTCGGCCGGTTGCTGCCGTCGCTTGGCGATCTGGACAGGATTAACCACCTGGGACTTTTGTGGGGATTTCCCCTGTTGACAATCGGCATGATCGGGGGCGCCGTCTATGCCGCTTTTGTCTGGGGCGGGCCGTGGCCTGCCGATCCTAAAGTGATTTGGTCTTTTGCCGTCTGGATCGTTTACGGTTTCCTGCTGCATCAGCGTCTGGCGATCGGCTGGAAGGGTTCACGAATGGCGGTGTTGTCCTGCATGGGATTTGTTGTGTTTTTATTATCGGCCCTGGTGATCCGGTTTTGCCTGGCAACCGTTCACAATTTTATTTGAAAAAGATGATTGTATTAGTCGGATTAAATCATAAAACAGCGCCGCTGGCCGTGCGCGAAAGACTCTTTGCCGGATGTCAGGAGCAGGTCAACCTGCTTGGCGATCTAAGGGCGATTGACGGCGTGCGGGAGGTCCTGCATCTTTCCACCTGCAACCGCGTGGAGCTGGTTGCTTCCGCGGAGGAAACGCCGGCCGTGATGGACGCGCTTAAATTCTTTCTGGCCGGATATGGCGGTCTGACGGACGACGAAGCGTCCTCCTGCCTGTACGGGTATCGGGACCAAGAGGCGATCAGGCATTTGTTTCGCGTGACGTCCAGCCTGGATTCGCTGGTGATGGGCGAGGCGCAGATTCTGGGCCAGGTGAAAGACGCCTACCGGCAGGCGCTGGCGCAAAACGCCACCGGCATCGCGCTCAACCGCCTGATGCACCGGGCATTTCGGACGGCCAAACGCGTGCGGACGGAAACGGGCATTGCCGCCAATCCGGTGTCGGTGAGCTTTGCCGCGGTAGAGCTGGCCAAGAAAATCTTCGGATCGCTTTCGGGAAAGAAAACGCTGATCATCGGCGCGGGAGAGATGGCGGAGCTGACCTGTACGCATCTGGTCGGCAACGGTGCGGAGGACATAACCGTCGCCAACCGGTCGCTGGCCCAGGCCGAATTGCTGGCGGAAAAGTATCACGGCAAAGCCGTCGGCCTGAACGCTCTTGACGAAGCGCTTTGCGATGCGGATATTGTAATCAGTTCCACCGGCGCGCCGTCCTATATCGTAACCGAAGACAGGGTTCGCCACTGTCTGCGCAAGCGCAAAAACCGCCTGCTGTTTTTAGTCGATATTGCCGTTCCGCGCGACATTGATCCGGCGGCGGACGGCATTGAAAACGTTTATCTGTATAACATCGATCATTTGCAGGACATGGTCGATGAAAATATGAAAAACCGCCGCCGTGAGGCGCTCAAGGCCGAGGCGATTGTCGAGGAGGAGGTGGCGCATTACACCGACTGGCTGAAGGAACTGGAGGCCGTACCCACCATCGTATCGCTTCGGAGCAAGGCCGAGGGCATCGTGCGGATGGAGATGGGAAAAGCGCAAAGCTGGCTTTGGAATCTGGAAAGCACAGACCGGGAAAAAGTTGAAGTCCTGGTGAATGGGATTGTCAACAAGATCCTGCACGCACCGGTAGCGGTGATGAAGGAAGAAAGTGCCGAGTTCAATTCGCAGGACATTGTTGCGGCGGCAAGGCAACTCTTCCGGCTGGATGATTAGGAGTTTTATGAATATTAAAATTGGAACAAGGGGCAGCAAATTGGCGCTGGCGCAAACGAACTCAGTCATTGAAAGCTTAAAGAAATCAGCTCCGGAAATCACAGCCGAAATTTGTGTGATCAAAACCAGCGGCGACGTTATGCAGGATGTGTCGCTTTTACAAATCGGAGGGCAGGGCGCGTTCGTCAAGGAAATTGAAGAGGCGCTTCTTGCCGGCGCCATCGATCTGGCCGTCCACAGCATGAAGGACGTGCCTGGAGAAATCCCGGAAGGGCTTCAGTTTGCGGCTATTCTGAAACGCGAGGATGTACGGGATGTACTGGTGTCGCGCGGCAGAATCAAGATGGAGTTTATGCCCAAAGGCGCGAAGATCGGCACCGGGTCGCTTCGCCGCGGCGCGCAGATCAAAGCCATCCTGCCGGACATAGAGATCGTTCCGTTGCGCGGCAATATCGACACACGTCTGAAGAAAATCGAAACGGAAAACCTCACCGGCGTCATTCTGGCGGCGGCGGGGATGAAGCGGTTGGGCTATGTGCAAACCATCACGCAATTTCTGCCGGTGGAGTTGATGCTGCCGGCGGTCGGTCAGGGCGCGCTGGGTTTGCAGGTTCGAAAAACGGACAGGGATTTAGCGGGGATATTGTCCAAGCTCGATCATGCGCCGACAGCCGTCGAGGTAGCGGCGGAGCGGTCCTATCTCCGGGCGCTGGGGGGCGGCTGCCGTCTGCCGATTGCGGCTTACGGTCTCATCGAAGCGCAGCGGTTGACGCTGCAAGGCCTTGTCGCCGCGCCGAATGGAACCCATGTCATCCGGGATAAAGTCTGGGGCGGGCTTTCCGAGGCGGAAGAACTGGGCCAAAAGCTGGCCCTGATGATGATGGAGAAGGGCGGCAAAAAACTTCTGGATTTAATGTGCTGAAATGAAAAAAGGGAAAGTCTATATTATCGGCGCGGGTCCGGGCGATCCGGGGCTCATCACACTCAAGGCCGTCGAGTGCCTTCGGCTGGCTGATGTGGTGATCTACGACAACCTTGTCAATGAGGATCTGCTCAAATACGCTCCGCCGCATGCCCGGTTTATCTATGCGGGGAAAAAAGGCGGGGATCACACCCTGTCGCAGGATAAGATCAACGCGCTGTTGGCTGAAGAAGCATTGGCGGGCAACACGGTTGCCCGCCTTAAGGGAGGCGATCCTTTTATCTTCGGGCGCGGCGGCGAGGAAGCCGAAGTGCTCGTTGGGTCCGGCGTTTCATTTGAAGTGGTTCCCGGCGTGACGTCGGCCATTGCGGTTCCGGCTTACGCGGGCATTCCGCTCACGCATCGGGGGCTGACCTCCACGGTGGCTTTTGTTACCGGGCATGAAGATCCGACCAAGGAGCAAAGTGATATCGACTGGCAGGCGCTGACCGGTATCGGCACCCTGGTCTTTTTGATGGGCGTGAAGAATATCGGGCAAATTACAGAGGCGCTGATGGCGCGCGGCAAATCACCCGCCACGCCGGCGGCGCTGATTCGCCGGGGTACAACACCGCACCAGGAAACGATAGCCGGCACACTGGCCACCATCGTCGATCTGGCGAAAGCCAGTCATTTTAAACCTCCGGCCATTCTTGTCGTTGGTAAAGTGGTTGATCTAAGCGACACACTGCGTTGGTTTGACACCCAGCCGCTCTTTGGCAGAGGGGTTGTCATAACCCGTCCGGAAAGACAGGTGGATGATCTGGCCCGGCTGCTGGCGGCGCAAGGCGCGTCTCCCATAGCCTTTCCGACGATCCGCATCGAACCGCCTTCCGACTGGCGTGAACTGGACAAAGCGCTCGAGAGACTGGAAATATACGACTGGCTGATTTTCACCAGCGCCAACGGCGTTCATTTCTTTTTTGAGCGTCTGCGGGAAAAGGGCGGGGACGTTCGCCGCCTCAAGGGGATTAAAATCTGCTGCATCGGTCCGGCCACGGCCGCACAGATTGAATCCAGAGGCATCCGGGTGGATCTGGTACCCGGTGAGTTTATCGCTGAAGGTATTCTCAAATCGTTTGCGTCGATGGATTTGGCCGGTCGGAAAATTCTCATTCCGCGCGCGGAAAAAGCCCGCGATGTTTTGCCTCAGGGTTTGAGGCGGCAAGGCGCCGAGGTTGATGTTGCCGTTACATACCGGACGATGAATTCGGGCAGAAAGAAGGAAGAACTGCAAAGGTTCATTGACGCGGGCGAAGTGGATGTCATTACCTTTACCAGTTCCTCAACGGTGACAAACTTTGTCGAAATCATGGGCGCCGATTACGTGCTGCCGCCTTCCATTAAAATAGCCTGTATCGGCCCGGTGACGGCGGCTACCGCGAAAAAAGCCGGCTTCTCCATTGATATAGAACAGGAGCAATACACGATGGATGATCTGGTGCAGTCTCTCGTCCATGACGTCCGGAATGCATTGCTTCGGACGGGTGAGGAACCCCTATGATCGGTATTTCCAAATTATACTGCGGGGCGGTGGAACCCTCCGATGTGCTGCGCTACAACCGGCACTCCGGAAAATTGCCGTCGCACCTGCTGCAATTTTCATCGGATAAGAAACCGGTGGTGGTCTGGAACATGACGCGCCGCTGCAATCTGAAGTGCATCCATTGTTATTCCAATTCCGCCAACCTTGACTATCCTGACGAATTGACCACGGAAGAAGGGAAGAAACTCATCGACGATCTGGCGGCTTTCGGTTCGCCGGTGATGCTGTTTTCCGGCGGCGAACCCCTGATGCGGCCCGATCTGCTTACGCTGGCGAAGTACGCAACCGACAAGGGAATGCGTGCGGTCATCTCCACCAACGGCACCCTCATTACCAAAGAAATCGCCACCGAGCTCAAAAAAATCGGTCTTTCCTATGTCGGTGTCAGCCTCGACGGCCTGCAGCCGACGCATGACCGCTTCCGCGGGATGAAGGGTGCCTTTGAACAGGCCATTCAGGGCATCCGCAACTGCCGGGAGGCGGGCATCAAGGTGGGGCTGCGCTTCACCGTCAACAGGCACAATGTGGCTGACGTGCCGGACATGTTTGATCTGCTGCGTCGGGAGAAAATCGAACGGCTGTGCTTTTACCACCTGGTTTACACCGGTCGCGCATCCAAACTCCGCGAGGAAGACCTGCCCCATGAGGAAACCCGCCGGCTGCTGGATTTAATTGCCGCGAAGACCAGAGAAATGTTCGATGACGGCTTTGCCCCGGAAATCCTCACCGTGGACAATCACGCCGACGGGCCGTATCTGTATTTGAAGATGAAAGAAGAAAATCCCGGGCGCGCCGGAGAAGTTCTGGAATTGCTCGAAATGAATGAGGGCAACTCCTCCGGTGTCGGCATCGGCTGTGTAAGCTGGGACGGCGAAGTGTATCCCGATCAGTTCTGGCGCAACCAGTCTCTGGGGAATGTGCGGCAAAAACCCTTCAGCGAAATCTGGACGGATGAAAAAAATGAACTGCTGATGAAATTGAAGGACAAGAAGAAATATGTTCACGGCCGCTGTGCTTCGTGCGCCTGGCTTTCGGTTTGCGGCGGCAATTTCCGGGCGCGCGCCGAATCGGCAGGCGACATCTGGGGACCGGACCCCGCCTGTTATCTGACCAACGAAGAGATTTCCAAAAAGGAGGATTAAATCATGCAATTTCCCGACTATCGGGGCCGCAGGTTAAGAAAGAATGATCATTTTCGCCGATTGGTTCGCGAAACAAGGCTCGCCGTGGACGATCTGGTCTACCCGCTGTTTGCGGTTCCCGGCAAGAGCGTCAAAAAGCCGATTCATTCGATGCCCGGCCAGTTTCAATTGTCGGTGGATTATCTGGCCAAAGAAGTGCGTGAGGCTTTTGATCTGGGCATCCCGGCGGTGCTGCTTTTCGGCATCCCGTCCCAAAAAGACGAACAGGGCAGCGGCGCTTTTGCCGGAGACGGCATTGTGCAGCAGGCGGTCAAACGGATTAAAAATGAAGTCCCCGACATGCTGGTCATTACCGACGTCTGCCTGTGCGAGTACACCAGCCACGGTCATTGCGGCATTCTGGAAAAAGGCCGGGTGCAAAACGATCTGACGCTGGAAGTGCTGGCGGAGACGGCGCTCTCGCAGGTGAAAGCCGGCGCCGACATGGTTGCACCCTCAGCCATGATGGACGGGCAGATTGCGGCCATCCGCGAAGCGCTCGATGAAAATGCGCAGGAAGACATTCCGATTATGGCTTATTCCGCTAAATATGCCTCCTCGTTTTACGGACCGTTCCGCGAGGCGGCTGAAAGCGCGCCGCAATTCGGCGACCGCAAGGCCTATCAGATGGACCCGCCCAATTCCGATGAGGCGATCCGGGAAATTTTCCTGGATGTTTCGGAAGGCGCGGACATCATCATGGTGAAGCCGGCGCTGCCATACCTGGATATCATCTGCCGGGCCAAACAGGAATTCGATCTGCCGCTGGCGGCCTATAATGTGAGCGGCGAATATTCGATGATCAAAGCCGCGGCGCAGTTGGGCTGGCTGGACGAAGAAAAAGCCATGCTGGAGAGCGTCACCGCCATTAAAAGAGCCGGCGCGGACATCATCATTACCTATTGGGCCAAAGACCTGGCAAGATCGCTAAGGAAGTAAAGAGTAAGTCAGGAAATACGGAAGGGGTTTTGGAATCTATTATGGAGCATTTATCACACGCCCACTCCCCCCGCCCCCCCCACAAGGGGAGGCGAGATCATGTCCGCATGATTGCGTGGGAAGTGACGCGCAGTTGCAATCTCAACTGCAAGCACTGCCGCGCCGCGTCACATCTGGGACCTTATCCGGGGGAACTCTCCACCGACGAATGCCTGCGGCTCATGGATGATATCGCGGGTGTGTCGGAGCCGGTCATTATCCTGACCGGCGGCGAACCGCTTTTGCGGCCGGATATTTTTGATATTGCCGCCTATGGAACCCGCAAGGGTTTGCGCATGGTCATGGCGACGAACGGCACGCTGGTGGACCAGGCCGTTGCACTCAAGATGATTGAAAGCGGCATTCAGCGGGTGAGCATCAGCATCGACGGCCAAGATGCAGAAAGCCATGATACTTTCCGCAATGAGGCCGGCGCGTTTGCAGGCGCGATGCGCGGCATTGAAGCCATGAAATCGGCCGGGATGGAATTCCAAATCAATACGACCATTACAACAGCCAATCTGCACCAGATTAAAGCCATTCATGATCTGGCGCTTGCGGTTGGAGCCGCGGCGCATCACATCTTTTTGCTTGTGCCCACCGGCCGCGGAAAAGATCTGGCCCAACAGGCCATTACCGCCGCCGATTATGAAGAAACATTGATGTGGTTCCATCAGGAAAGCCTGACGTGCGAAATTCAGATCAAAGCCACCTGCGCGCCGCATTACTTCCGCATCATGCACCAGAACAAGCCCAAAGGTGCAAAGCCCGTGAAAAAAGCGGGCGGACATTTCCATGAATCGACCAGAGGCTGCCTGGGGGGCATTACATTTTGCTTTATTTCGCATGTCGGGCAGGTGCAGCCCTGCGGCTATCTGGAGCTCGACTGCGGCAATGTTCGGAAACAAAGTTTTGGCGAAATCTGGGAGAGCTCCGAAGTGTTTCGCAACCTTCGGGATTACAGCCGGTACAAGGGCAAATGCGGGCGCTGCGAGTTTATCAAAGTCTGTGGCGGTTGCCGGGCCCGGGCGTACGAGGCGACGGGAGATTACTTATCTGAGGAGCCGCTGTGTTTGTATGAGCCAAAATATGGACGCAATCGATAAAAAAATACTCAATATGCTGCAGAAGGAGTTTCCGCTTACGGAACAGCCCTTCATGGTGGTTGCCGGGCGGTGCGGCATCAGCGAAGACGAAACGATTGCCCGTATCCGGAAAATGAAGGACACAGGGATTATCCGCCGGATCGGCGCGGTGTTTGACGGAAAAAAACTGGGGCGCGCAAGCACGTTGTGCGCGGCGCGCGTGCCGGAAGACAAAATCGATGCCTTCGTCCGGGTTGTTAACGCCAACAGGGGCGTGACGCATAATTACCGGCGCAGGCACGAATACAATATCTGGTTCACGGCAACCGCTGAAAACGCCGAAGCGCTGGAAGCCTTTCTGTCCGACGTAAAGAACAAAACCGGCATAACGGACATTCTGGATATGCGGGCGGTCAGAACCTTTAAGATTGACGCTTCCTTTGATGTGTAGGGTTGATGACGGATGGATAAACAAAAGAAAAATCCCCTGCTGGCTCTGGTGGACGGCAGCAATTATCTTTACCGCGCTTATTACGGGATTCCTGCGCTCACCAATTCCAAGGGCTTTCCCACCAACGCCATTTATGGTTTCACCACCATGCTGATGAGGCTGCTCAGGGATCTTAGTCCGGACTATATTGTTGTGACCTTTGATCTCAAAGGGCCGACCACGCGCCATGGAGAATTTGAAGATTACAAAGCCACGCGCAAGCCCATGCCTGATGATCTGATTCCGCAGGTTCCGTTCATCAAAGACGTCATTCGTGGTTTTTCAATTTGTGTTCTGGAAAAGCAGGGAACGGAGGCGGATGACCTGATCGGAACACTTACGGTTGCGGCGCGTAAAAAAGGATGGCGCACGGCCATTATTTCCGGCGACAAGGATCTGATGCAACTCATCGATGACCGGGTGACCATGGTCGATACGATGAAAGACAAAACCTATGATGCGGCGGCCGTGAAAGAAAAATTCGGCGTGGGGCCGGAAAAGGTGGTGGAAATTCTGGGGCTGATGGGCGACACATCCGACAACATTCCCGGTGTGCCGGGCATCGGACCGAAAACGGCCCGGCGGCTGATTGAGGAGTACGGTTCGGTGGACGCCGTCATTGAAAACGCACAGAAGCTGCACAACGTGAAGCTGCGCGAGAGTTTCCGGAATTATGCCGATCAGGCCCGGCTCAGCCGGCAGCTCGCGCTCATTCGCACGGACATTGAGATGGATTTTCATCTTGATGACGCGGCGCGCAGGGAGCCCGACCGGGAGACGCTGGCCAGGCTCTTTGGTGAATTTGAATTTTCTTCGCTTTTGCAGCAAATCAAAATAAAAGCTGAAAAGCCGGTTAAATCCTGCAAAGTCGTGGCGGACGACGAGGCGCTTTCGGAACTGATGGCCGGGTTGCACAACAACCCCAAAATCGCCTGCGATATGATTCGGGAGAAAAACCCTCCGCAGGAATTAATCGGCATGGCTTTCCGGGCGGGAGGCGACTCGTTTTATCTGCCGCTGGGACACACCCCTGCCAAAGAATCGTTGGATCTCAAAGAAACCTTTACAATGCTTGCGTCTTTTTTTACCAATGCTGAAATTGTCAAATACGCTTACGATTTGAAAACAACACTTGTTTCCATACCGGATCTGACGATTCGGGCCGGCTTTGATTTACAATTGGCCGCTTATCTGCTTAATCCGGCCAGGCATTCCTATGCGCTTGATGAAATGGCGTGGGAATATCTTCACGAACGCATCAGCACTCCGGATGACATTGCCGGCGGCAAGGGGAAAACCTATGCTCTGTCGCTGGTGCCCGTGGATAAAATGGCCGCCTATGCGGGTGAACGCGCGGAAGCGATCATGGCGTTGGCTGAGGTCCTGGAGGACAGGCTCGAAGAAGCAGGCGCCGCATCGCTTTATCGCGATGTGGAAATGCCTTTGCTGTTCACGCTTGCGGCGATGGAGAAAAAAGGCGTTCTGGTGGACACCGTCCTGTTGAGGCAGATGTCTCATGAGTTGGGGCAGTTGCTGTCCATATCCGAAGACAAAATTCACCGCCTGGCCGGAGAAAAATTCAACATCAACTCCCCCAAGCAATTGCAGGCCGTTCTTTTCGATAAACTCAAACTCCCGAAAGGCAAAAAAATTAAGGAAGGCTATTCAACGGATGTCGATGTGCTGACGGATCTGGCCCGCAGCCACGAACTGCCCGCCGAGATTCTGGCTTATCGTTCTTTGTCCAAACTGAAGTCCACTTACGTGGATGCGCTGCCAGCTTTGGTTAATCCCCGGACCGGCAGAATCCACACCTCCTATAACCAGACGGTGGCGGCGACCGGCCGGCTCTCGAGCAGCAACCCCAACTTGCAGAATATTCCGATCCGGACACTGGAAGGCAAAAGAATCCGTCAAGCCTTTATCGCGGCGCCGGATTGTGTTTTGATCTCCGCCGATTATTCACAAATCGAACTGCGGGTGCTTGCGCATTTGTCCGAAGACGCAACGCTGCTCGAAGCCTTTGCCACCGATGAAGATATTCACACGCGAACGGCGTCCGATATCTTCGGCGTTTTTCCCGAAATGGTCAATCCGGATATGCGTCGTCAGGCCAAAGTCATCAACTTCGGCGTTCTTTACGGCATGAGCGCGTTCGGCCTGGCGAAGGAGCTGGGTATTTCCCAGAAGACCGCCCAGGCCTACATTGACGGCTATTTTGCCCGCTATAAAAAAGTCCGCGACTATCTGGACGGCATTCTGGAGGGCGCAAGGCGCGACGGTTTTGTCTGTACGATTCTGAATCGCCGCCGCTACCTGCCCGAGCTGCAAAGCCGGATTCCATCCGTCCGCCAGTTTGCTGAGCGGATGGCGATTAATGCGCCCATCCAGGGCTCCGCCGCCGATTTGATCAAAGTGGCGATGGTCAACATTGACCGTCTCCTGACCGGGAAAAATCTGTCGGCCCGTTTGATTATGCAAGTGCATGACGAACTGGTGGTTGAGGCCCCGGTTGAAGAAAAGGAAGACGTTATGGCGCTTGTTAAAAAGGAAATGGAAGGCGTGATTAAACTCAAGGTGCCGTTAAAAGTGGAGATTGCGGCGGGATCTAACTGGGACGAAGCGCATTAGCAACGAGGAGGTTTTATGACGAAACGATTATCAGGGATTCTTGTAATAATTTAAGTCGCAATAATCATTGATCTTATTCCAAAATGTGTTATACGAATAACAAGTTTTATGTCGTTTTGGTTCATGGAAGCGGATGCTGAAGTTGTAAAGCCCTAAAAAATGCTTGAATGTCTTGTCCTTAAGGTCATGGATTAGGGGTAAAATCGTATGAAGAAATCGCCAGCAAACTTGCCGGTTCATCCCAAAAAGAAAAAACTGAATTTAGCCCTGCAGGGCGGCGGCGCCCACGGCGCCTTTACCTGGGGCGTGCTGGACAGATTGCTCGATGATGAGCGCATTGACATTGAAGGCATTGTCGGCACCAGCGCCGGCGCGGTGAACGCAACCATTCTCGCTTACGGTCTGGCGGCGGGTGGCCGCAAAAAAGCAAAGGAGCTGCTCAACCGTTTCTGGATAACGAATTCAAAAAACAGCCAGTGCTCTCCTTTTCAACCGACCGTCTTCGATAAAATTCTGGGCAGCAAGGGGTCTATTGAGTTTTCTCCCTATTGGCAGATGTTCGATATTCTTTCGCGCATGTTTTCACCCTATCAATGGAATCCCAACAACAAAAACTTGTTCAAGGATATGCTTGAAGACCTGATCGACTTTTCCGTTCTGCAGAAGTCGCGCGACATTCGGCTTTTCATTTGCGCGACCAATGTGTTGACCGGCCGCCTGAAAGTTTTTGAAAATCGCGAAATAACGCCGGAAATGATTCTGGCTTCCGCTTGTCTGCCTTACCTGTATCAGGCGCCTGAGATCGACGGTCAGTATTACTGGGACGGCGGTTATATGGGCAATCCGCCGATTTTTCCCGTGATTTATGATACGGATTGTCATGATGTCTTAATTGTCCAGATCAATCCCATCAATATTCCGGAGGTTCCCCGGAGCACCAATGAAATTTTCGACCGGATTAACACGCTCAGCTTCAACTCCAGCCTGATGCGCGAAATGAGGGCGATTTACTTCGTCACTTCCTTGATCGAGAAAGGCGAGCTTGATGAGTCCAAGTACAAGCACACGTTTATTCACACCATCGACGCCGAGGAGGAAATGGCCAAACTGACGGCGTCGAGTAAAATGAATCTGGATATGGAATTTCTGAAATATTTATTTGATATCGGCCATGCCAAGGCCGAAGAATTCCTCAAAAATCATTACGACAAAATAGGCAATCAATCGTCCACGGATTTAGTGGCAAAATTTTTCTGATTTTCCCGCTGGAAAAAGGTCAGAGCGTCGCGGCTTTCTTTCCCAGTTCAAAAGCCGCGTTTACGGCCATTTCATTTTCACCGATTTCTCCCTTATCGGTGGCGGAGGCCATGACGGCGCCAAGCCAATGCATTTTGGTCATTTCCGCGGTCATTTTGAAACTCTGAACAATCGGGTCGGCCGTGTGCGGGTTCGGGTCGCTGCAAACCGTGATGAGGCCGATGCGTTTGCCCCGCATTTTGGGATAACAGGCTTTCTGCCAACGCCACTGAGCGTCAAAAAAAACACACCAGCGGTCCAGATAGGCTTTCATCTGCGAGGTCATTGACCAGAAATAGACCGGGCAGCTGTGGATGACGGCGTGGGCGTCCAGAATGTGCTCTGAAATAGCGGCCATGTCGTCTTTGATGGCGCACACGCCCGTTTTGTTGCATTTTTTGCAGTCTTTGCATCCCGCAATATGTTTTCGGTCAAGAATAATTTTTTTCACATCGGCTCCGGCTTCTTTGGCGCCTGCCAGGGCCCGGCTCAAGAGAACGTCACTGTTGCCTCCGACTCGCGGACTTCCCAAAATACCCAGTACTTTCATATTCATCCTCCCGGTCAACCAAAAATATAAACAGATTTAGCTTTTCCCAGTCCGTAACCCTTTCCGGCTGTTTTGTAAACCATAAAATAGTTGAAGAACTCTATATTTAAATGTGCTACTAAACGTTCAAAAACAGGGTGTTGCCGATGACCAAATCTTATCATCTATTTCGATATCATGCCAGCGATGAGCGCATGATCCCGGGATCATGCGGGGCGCCGGAAGCTGCCGGGTTTACGGTTATTGCCCATCGCGGGGCGTCGGCTTATTATCCGGAAAATACAATGGCCGCTTTCCGGGGAGCGATTGATATGGAAGCGGATATGGTGGAGCTTGATGTCCAGCTCACCTCGGACGGTGAAGCTGTCGTCTTTCATGATGAAAAAATATCCCGCTGCACGAATGGCCGGGGAAGCATCGCCGGGTATTCGTATGCCGAATTGAAAAAACTTGATGCCGGAAGCTGGTTTGATAAAAAATTTGCAGGAGCAAGGGTGCCAGCGCTTCGGGACGTTCTGGACCTCTGCAAGGGCAGAATTGCAGTCAATATCGAGATTAAAAAGGAAGCGGTGACGGACATCATTTCCGGCGGAATTGAAGAAAAATGTCTGAAAATGGTGGACCAGGCCGGGATGCAGGAGCATGTCGTGTTCTCCAGTTTTGATCCCCGTGCCTTGTCGCATCTCAGGCAAATCGGTCATCAGGCGCCTGTCGCCGTGTTGTTTGAGAAAAAATATTATGGTTCCATGCTGCCTTCGCAAATCATTGAATGGCTTGGCGCAGATGCTTTCAACTGTTCCCGCCGCGAGCTTGGCCGAAAATGGCTGGCCGATCTGAAATATCATGGCATCCCGGTGAATGTTTATACGGTCAATGATGAAAAGAATATGAATCGCCTGCTGTCCCTGGGTGTGGACGGCATGTTTACGAATTATCCGGATGTCTTGAAAAGAGTACAACGAGCAACGAGCAACGAGTGACGAGCGATGCGTGAAGAAATATTGATAAACGGGAATGCCGCCTTAAAAGAAAAAATGACTTCCGCGCCGAGAAGCCCCGGTGTTTATATCATGCGCGATGCCCAGGGGAAGGTGATCTATGTCGGCAAGGCCAACGACCTGAGAAGCCGCATCAGCTCTTATTTTACCGGCAGAGACACGCGGCCGATGGCGCCCTTTTTGATGGCGCGGGTCAGCGACATTGACTTCATTACGACCGCTACGGAAAAAGAAGCCCTGATTCTGGAGAATAACCTGATCAAGAAACATCGTCCGCGCTACAACGTCATCCTGCGCGATGATAAAACCTACTATCATTTGTCCCTGGATCCGACGGAAAAATATCCGCGCCTGCAATTGGTGCGAAAAAGACAAAATCATGCGGCGCTCCACTTCGGTCCGTATCCCTCCGGACTGGCGGCCAAAGAAACGCTGCGATTCGTTCAACAGGTATTCCCGTTGCGGACCTGCCGCAACCGGGATTTTCAGCTGAGGGCAAGGCCCTGCCTGGAATATCAAATCGGGCGGTGTCTTGCGCCTTGCCGGAACTTGATTGACGAAGCGGCTTACCGGAAGCTGGCGGAAAACGCCGTGTCCTTTCTGCGGGGACGCCGCCGCGAGTTGATTGAGGATTTAAAAAAGCAGATGGAGGAGGCGGCTGATGCTTTGAATTTTGAAGAAGCCGCCCGTGTGCGCGACCGGATCAGCGCGCTTACCCACGCGCTGGAAAAGCAAAATGTGGACTGGGGAGGCGCCGAGGATCAGGATGTACTGGGGGCTTACGCCGATCATGATACGCATCAATTTTGCATTTTATTTGTGCGCGGCGGAAAATTGACGGGCAGTAAATCCTTCACGTCCGTAAAAACAAAAGCGGATAAAAGCGAAATTCTTTCATCAGTGCTGAAACAATATTACGACGCCGCCGATTTGCCGAAAGAGATTATTTTGCCGTGTCATCTTCCTGATGAAAGCGTCGTTGCCGAATGGCTGTTTGACAAAAGGGAAAAGAAAGTGCCGCTCACCGTGCCTCGGCGGGGTGTAAAAAAAGCGCTGCTCGATATGGCCTGTGCCAATGCCCGCGAGCTTTTGGCATCCGACCGGAAGAAGGAGGAGCAACAAACAGTTGCCATGCAAATCCTGAAAGAGAAACTATCTTTGTCAAAACTGCCGCGGCGGATAGAGTGCTGTGATATTTCCAATATCAGCGGCAAAAACGCTGTGGGCTCCCTGGTGGTCTTTCAAAACGGCGAGCCGGATAAATCGGGTTACCGGCGTTTCCGCATTCAAGCTACCGACGAGCCGGATGATTACGGCATGATGCGTGAAGTCCTGACCCGGCGATTTGCAGGCTCTGATTTGCCGCCCGACCTGTTGGTTGTTGACGGCGGCAAGGGACAGCTCAACGTGGCGCTTTCCGTCCTGAATGAATTGCACATCAAACTGGATGTGATCGGACTGGCCAAAGAAGAGCGGGTGTTTCTTGCCGCGAAAAACAAGCTCCGGGGAAAAACCGCCAAGTCGGAGGATCGCGTCTATCTGCCCCGGCGAAAAGATGCGGTCTATCTATCGTCTTGTCCCGCCGCTTTGCTGCTTTTGCAGCACATTCGCGATGAAGCGCATCGTTTTGCGCTTGGCTACCATCATAAGATTAAACAAAAAAATGACTTCAGTTCGATTCTGGATCAGATCCCCGACATCGGTAAAAAGCGCCGGATGATGCTGCTTAAGCAATTCGGTTCGGTCGGCCGGATTCAAAACGCTTCGCTTGAGGATTTGCAAAAGGTTTCGGGAATTGGTAAGGAATTGGCCGACAAAATTTATAATGCATTAGCGGTCCTGAATCAGTAAACCATGAAATACAAGTGAGGATTATTATTTAAGATGAGTTTGATTACGATTTTTCTTCTGGCGGTTGGTCTGGGTATCGATGCGTTTTCCGTAGCCATCGGCATCGGCGCGGCTAATCATAAAAAGTCGTGGTGGCCGGTTTTGCGTCTGGCGGGGGCTTTCGGCCTTTTTCAGTTTGTCATGCCGCTTGCCGGTTGGCTGGCCGGTTCAACCGTGGTCGATATGATTCAGGCTTTTGATCACTGGATTGCTTTTGCGCTTTTGGCATTGGTCGGCGGGAAAATGATCCGGGAGGGTTTTGAAAAGGAAGAGGATGAGGAAAAGGCCGATCAGACGCGCGGCTGGCCGCTTTTTCTGCTTTCGATAGCCACAAGTATTGACTCGCTTGCGGTCGGATTCAGTTTTTCTCTTTTGAAAGCCCCGATCTTGTTTCCGGCGGCAATCATCGGAATGGTTTGTTTTTTGATGACGGCGGTGGGCATGGTTTTCGGCAAGGGACTGGCGCGGATTTTCGGCAGGAAAGTAGAGATAGTGGGCGGTCTGGTTTTGATTGCTATCGGTGTGAAGATACTGATCGAACACATAGGCTAGATGCGATGGTTGATAGATCGGCGATGAGCAACGAGCGACGAGGTTTCTTATGTTTTACCAAATTATCAAGGCCGGAAATGACGAAATCGGGTTGGTGTGGGAAGATGCCGGGGAAAAAACGCAAGTGGAACGTATTTATCTGCCCGGCCGGGGAAAAATGGTCAACAGAATTATCCGGGATTTTCCCGCCGTTGATAAGAAGCAGCGCAGGATTTCCAAAGGTATTGATCAGCTGATCGCTGATTTATACGACGGTAAAAAAAAGAAATTTGATTTATCTTTCCTGAACTTATCCGGGCTGACGTCGTTTTCAGCAAAAGTGCTCAGGCAGGCTTTCCAAATACCCCGTGGAAAAGTGGCTGCTTACTCCAGCCTGGCGGCAAAGACAGGATGTCCGCGTGCGGCTAGGGCTGTGGGATCGGCGTTGGCGAACAATCCTTTTCCCATCGTGATTCCCTGTCATCGTGTCGTTCGGTCTGATGGAAGAATCGGTCAGTTTGGCGGCGGAAGCGATATGAAGAGGCTACTTCTTGGGCGGGAAGGCGTTATACTTGACGAGGAGGGGAGAGTGCCTTTACAATACCAGGCATGGGGCTCTATCTTATGAAGCGGCGATTTAATCCCGCTTTGGTGGGACGAGCGTTAATTCTCCGCAGCTTGCTGCGATATGATGACGTTCATTTCATACCTCGACAACTTGCTGCGAGGTGTTTGATCTTCCTGCTGTTATGGATGTTCGTCGGCATTTTATCGGCGGCGGCGCGCGGGGGATGGCCCATGTTGGTGTGATTCAGGTTCTGGAGGAA
>WOYI010460962.1_pt1 | contig 21402 bp, 19 predicted proteins | sample 6423411 | NCBI WGS metagenome assembly WOYI01 (sample SAMN13441803, study PRJNA592873) | oil field metagenome | biome: oil field; feature: oil-well bore; material: oil-contaminated soil; isolation source: oil-contaminated soil from oil-well borehole | place: Germany: Wietze | collected 2016-10-18 ... | reverse complement strand
GAACAAAAAAATTAAATGTCTTGGTAAGGGCAAGGCCGCAAAATGGATAAACCTTTAATAGGGTAATAACTCCCCGAATGGGGTAACAAACAGGGTAATAGGCAACGGTATACTAATTTCGCGAATGGTATATTGAATGGTATACCGCGGCAATGGCTTCAGGCAACAATGGAATTGTGAAACTACGCCTTATTGGACGGAAAAATCAAAAGACTATAACTTTTTGCTCATAATGCACGAGCATTTATTTGTGTTTGAAAAATAACGCTTTACATTCTTAGTATGGGTTTAATAAATAGCGGGCAAAGGGAAGTAAGGTTGTGATGGGACTAAGCAATAATAGTAAAGATAGAAATGATATTCTGCAGTTTTTAGAAAATAGCAAAGCGAGAGACAGCCTTATCGAAAGTAACAGTGAAGTGTTAAAAGCTATCGGAGTATTTGTGTTGCTCCGATCAGCCCCGCCGCGATGTATAATACCGCCTATGGCAAACCGCGCAACTGTTTTTCTCAAAACCTTCGGCTGGCCGTTGTCCACCTTATAGACGCACGATGGCGAGCCTCGCGGAGGCGCTGGTAGGCGCAGGTTAGGTCTCGATCGTAGTTAAAAACAAGTTACCGCTATAATTCCCTATAGCTGTGCCGAATGGCATAGAAATAGGGTTTTTTGTTTTCTGAGTCCTTTCAATGGGTGCAGCTTTAGGGCGGTATATAACACCTTCAAAGACAACGCAGTAAAATCCTACGGTTATACCTTGGTACAATTGATCATACTTTGATCCTATCTATAATATTAGCAATGAAGCTCTCCGGGCTGAAGCCCGGGGTTTCTTTCTCAAGTAACCCCCTGTCGTAAGATACCCGAAAAATCCCTTCGGCATTTTTCCGGTACTCTGCGGGGTAATCTGCTCTGCATTCATCCCTGGCTTGAAAGCCGGTGATTTCTGCGGTTTGATTAAAATAAACGAATTATGTCTATGGCAAATTAGAACATTTATTTTAATAGTTAGTAGTAGAAAAAAGTCAAATAAAAGCAGATACAGCCAATTGGTACCGGCTGGTATTGTTTATAATAACTGATAATGGGGATTTTGTAGTTTTAAAGCGTAAATTGCGAAGGGAAAATGATGTGCGTATCGGCATAGCTGCGGACCATGGCGGGTTTGAGTTGAAAGTTCAGCTGACTGTAGCGCTTAAAGCCGCTGGTTATGAGGTGACTGATTTTGGTGCCCAGGAGTTGATTACAGGAGATGACTACCCAGATTTTGTGGTTCCCCTGGCCAGGGCGGTTGCGAATGGCGACGTCACTCGGGGCGTGGCCATCTGCGGCAGTGGCGTTGGCGCGTGTGTAGTCGCCAACAAGGTGCCTGACGTGCGGGCGTGCCTGATCCATGAAACTTTTTCAGCGCATCAAGGGGTAGAAGATGACGACATGAACATGATCTGCCTTGGCGGCCTCGTGGTCGGCCATGCGCTTGCCTGGGAATTAGTTAGAACATTTCTTCAAGCTGAATTTAGCGGCAACGAGCGATTCAAACGGCGCCTGGCGAAAGTTACAGCACTGGAACAGGAGGCAAAATAATGAAAGACAACCCTTTGAAAAAATTGGAAACGCTTGGTCAGTCAATCTGGCTTGACTACATCCGGCGTGATCTAATGACAAGCGGTGCGCTTCGACGTTTGATAGAAGAGGATGGATTGCGGGGGATGACCTCGAACCCATCTATCTTTGAGAAGGCGATAGCGGAAAGCAATATTTACGACCAGGACATTCGTGAAATGGCTCTCAAGAAAAAAGATGTTAAAGCAATCTATGAAGCTCTCAGCCAGCGCGACGTACAGAACGCTGCTGACGAGTTTAAGTCTGTGTATGAAAAAACTGACGACAAGGATGGATATGTTAGCCTGGAGGTTAATCCTCATCTGGCGCATGACACTAAAGGTACTATTGAGGAAGCCCGACGATTGTGGGCCGCGCTGAACAGGCCTAACGTTTTAATCAAAGTCCCGGCGACATCCGATGGCCTGCCTGCTATCCGGCAACTTATCAGCGAAGGGATCAATGTCAACGTGACGCTGCTCTTTGGATTGCCTCGTTATCGTCAAGTTGCGGAAGCTTACATTGCAGGCCTGGAAGCGCGCCTAGCTCAAGGCAAGTCAGTGAAACATATCGCCTCGGTGGCGAGTTTCTTTTTAAGCCGTATTGATACTTTGGTGGATCCGTTGGTAGAAGAATTCATTGAGCCAGGCGACAAGAAAACGGAAATTGCGAAGATGGTGCATGGACAAGTAGCCATCTCGAGCGCTAAAGCGGCGTATCAAATTTACAAAGAAATTTTTGGCAGTAGTCGATTTAAGAAACTGGCTGATAAGGGTGCTCGTGTACAGCGGCTCCTCTGGGCCAGCACAAGTACCAAGAACCCGGACTACAGCGATGTAAAATATATTGAACAGATAATTGGCTCTGACACCATAAACACAGTTCCGCTTGAAACTATCTACGATTACCGCGATCACGGCGATCCGAAATTACGCCTCGAACAAGATGTTGAGGAAGCCAATCGGATAATGGCACAATTGCCCGAACTCGAGATCAGCATCGACAAGGTGACTCAACAGCTGGAAGACGAAGGTGTCAAGAAATTCAACGAACCATTTGATAAACTGATGGAGGCTTTAACAAAGAAATCATTGGCGTAAGGAAAAAAAACAAAAGAGCCCTCGCTCGAAAGGTGACATATGGCTGATGGGGTTAACAAACAACACCGTGTTATCCTACAAAGAATAGCTCGCAGGGTGATGCTTGAAAAAGGGCTTTCTCCCGATTTTCCACCACAGGCGCTCACCGAACTTGATGGAATAAAAGGACCAGCGACAGAAACGGAGGAAACGACGCGGGATCTTAAGAGTCTTCTCTGGTGCTCGATCGACAACGATGATTCGCGTGATCTGGATCAGCTTACTGTTGCCGTAGACATGCCGGACGGTGCTGTAAAGATTCTTGTCGCCATTGCCGACGTTGACGCCATTGTCAAAAAGCGATCGGCCATTGATGCCCATGCGCAGCAAAACACCACTTCGGTTTACACGGCTGCGGAGGTATTTTCGATGCTTCCCGAGAAACTTTCTACAGATATTACTTCACTCAACCATGAATCAGACCGCCTTGCCGTCGTCGTTGAAATGGTTGTCGCTGAGAATGGATCGCTTCAGAGTTCTGACCTTTATCGAGCGATGGTACGTAACCGGTCCAAACTTGCTTACAACAGTGTTGGCGCTTGGCTCGAAGGGAATGGTCCGATACCGCAAGAAATTGTAAAAATCAAAGGTCTCGATGATAACATTCGACTGCAGGATCGCATCTCCGGGAAACTTAAAATACTCCGACACCAGAACGGTGCGCTTGACCTCGAAACAATCGAAGCCCGTCCTGTTTTTGATGGAGATGAGCTCAAGGACTTGGAAGCAGAAGAAAGGAATAGGGCCAAAGATATTATTGAAAATTTAATGATCGCGGCCAACGGAGTTATTGCGCGATATCTCGCTTCTAAAAAATTTCCGTCTCTGCGTCGTGTTGTCCGAGTACCCAAACGATGGGATCGGATCATCGAGCTTGCCGTAGAACGAGGATCGACGTTGCCTAATGGGCCCGATTCAAAAGCCTTAGACCAATTTTTATTATCTCAAAAAAAGGCTGACCCACTTCGTTTTCCTGATCTTTCGCTTAGCGTCATCAAGCTTTTGGGTGCGGGGGAATATGTGGTCGAGTTTCCCGGAGAAAATGTCGCCGGGCACTTTGGTCTCGCGGTTAAAGATTATACTCATTCTACTGCCCCGAACCGTCGATACCCTGATTTGATTACACAGCGGTTGCTGAAAGCAGCCTTAATGGGAAGTTCATTGCCATACGAAAGCGGTGAATTGGAATCGCTCGCAAAACACTGCACCGAGGGAGAAGACGCGGCGAAAAAAGTTGAAAGGCATATCAAGAAATCCGCGGCAGCGATACTGTTGGAATCGAAGATCGGAGATCAGTTCGATGCCATTGTCACCGGCGCATCTGACAAAGGCACCTGGGTTCGTCTACTGCATCCGCCGATTGAAGGAAGACTAGAGAGTGGATTTGAAGGGATGGATGTCGGCCGAGAGCTTCGCGTACAGCTGGTCAGCACGAATGTGGAGCGCGGATATATCGACTTTAAGAGAGTGGTGTAAAAAGATTAGTTTCACCAAAAAGGAAATACAATGAAAAAACAAGATCTTATTAGTAAACCGATGCGGCGTTGCTTCCATACGGACGTCGAAGGATTAAATTCTTTAGAGGATTTGGCTCTGGATATGCGTTCGTCATGGAATCATGCCACTGATGAAGTGTGGCGGCATCTCGATGCTGAATTATGGAAACTGACGCATAATCCTTGGGTTGTTCTGCAGACAGTATCGCGGAAAAAACTTGAACGCATGCTGGCTGATCCTGATTTTCGAGTGCAGGTTGATACTCTCATGAAGTCCAAACAGAAAACGGCCTCGGCTTCTGCATGGTTTCAACAAAATCATACGAAGTCACCATTAACGCGCATTGCGTATTTTAGTATGGAATTTATGTTAAGCGAATCTTTGCCCATATATTCAGGCGGCCTTGGTAATGTCGCCGGAGACCAGCTTAAGGCCGCCAGCGATCTGGGCGTGCCGGTAGTCGGAGTGGGGCTGTTGTACCAACAAGGTTATTTTCGCCAGATGATTGATAAAGATGGAGCGCAACAGGCTCTTTACCCATACAACGACCCGGGACAGTTGCCGGTCACTCCATTGCGCCATTCAAATGGCGAATGGTTACGGTTGGAAATCTCCTTGCCTGGTTACTCGGTCTGGCTGCGCGCCTGGCAGGTTCAAGTCGGTAGAGTTAAGCTTTACCTATTGGATAGTAATGACGCGGCGAATTTTCCCGCTCATCGAGGGATTACAAGCGAACTCTATGGAGGCGGTCCTGAGTTGCGTCTTAAACAGGAATTGCTTCTCGGGATCGGCGGCTGGCGGTTACTTAGCGCACTTGGTATCCAGCCGGAAGTTTGTCATCTAAACGAGGGGCATGCGGCTTTCGCTGTCTTGGAACGTGCCCGAAGTTACATGCAGGAAAACAAGCAACCTTTTGATGTGGCACTATCTGTCACGCGGGCAGGAAATCTTTTTACCACCCACACTGCGGTGGAGGCTGGCTTTGATCGTTTTTCGCCGGCACTTATTGAACAATATCTTGGCCGGTATGCGCAGGAAGAATTGGGTATTTCATTTCACGATTTGTTGACACTGGGACACCAAAACGGCGGGGATTCCTCTGAGCCTTTCAACATGGCTTATTTGGCGATTCACGGCAGCGGTGCGGTAAATGGCGTAAGCCGCTTACATGGAAAAGTAAGCAGGCATCTCTTTGCTTCGTTATTTCCAGGATGGCCGGTGGATGAAGTTCCTATTGGGCACGTGACCAACGGAGTCCATATGCCGACTTGGGATTCGGCGGCAGCTGACGACCTTTGGACGGAGGCTTGCGGAAAAGACCGCTGGCTGGGGACGACTGAAACCTTGGAAGAGGATATTCGCCGCGTCTCCGATTATAGACTCTGGAAATTTCGTACCGCCGCCAGCAAGTCTCTTGTTGAATATACTCGAGAGCGATTGTCCAAACAATTGACTTGTTCAGGCGCATCGCCCAAGACGGTTGACCGGGCAAAACATTTGTTTGATCCTAACGCATTAATACTGGGTTTTGCGCGGCGCTTCGCGACCTATAAGAGGCCGAATCTATTGCTGCACGACCCGGAGCGTCTGCTTCGCTTGTTAACCAATCCGGAACGCCCGGTACAACTCATCATGTCTGGCAAAGCTCATCCGGCTGACAAGGCGGGACAGGCCCTTATTCAGGAATGGATACATTTTATTCATCGACCCGAAACGAGGTCCCATGTGATTTTTCTTAGTGACTACGACATGCTGCTGGCTGAGCACTTGGTGCAGGGTGTGGATGTTTGGATCAATACGCCACGACGTCCTTGGGAGGCCAGTGGAACGAGCGGCATGAAGGTTCTTGTTAATGGAGGCATCAATCTGTCTGTGTTGGACGGCTGGTGGGCGGAAGCGTATTCTCCCGAAGTGGGCTGGGCATTAGGTGATGAGAAGGAGCACGGCGATGATCCCGCGTGGGACGCTGTTGATGCTGGCGCACTCTATGATTTACTCGAGCGGGAGGTGATCCCTGAGTTCTACACTCGAGATAAAAGAGGAATTCCTATTTCATGGGTCAAGCGGATGCGGGAGAGCATGGCGCATCTGACACCGCAATTTTCCACGAACCGCACAGTGCGAGAATACACCGAGCAGTATTATCTTCCAGCCGCGAGAGATTATCGCGCGCGTGCATCCGAGAAAGGCGCAATAGGCAAAAAGCTGGTAAATTGGCAACACGCTCTAGAAAAAAAATGGACTGCGATACGTTTTGGCGAGATTAAGGTTAAAACCGACGGACAACAGCATATATTTGAAAGCATGATTTATCTTAATGACATCAACCCGAATGCGATTCGAGTCGAGCTATATGCGGATGGAATCAATGGTAGTAATCCGGTACGTCAGGAGATGAAGAGAGTCCGACAGTTTGAGGGAGCGGTTAAAGGTTATATCTACAGCATAACGGTACCAGTGATTCGGACTGCCGCAGATTATACGGTGAGGGTGATACCAAATTCTGATAGTGCTGCGGTTCCTCTGGAAGCCGCTCAGATACTGTGGCAAAGGTGATTTCATGGAAAATGATATGGACAAAAAGATAAGATGAAGAAAAAAACCATTATCACGCATTTGTTTTTGGATATCGGAGGTGTTTTGCTTACCGATGGATGGGATCATCATGCCCGTAAGCGGGCGGCGGCTAACTTTAAACTAAGGCTGGCTGAAATGAATGATAGGCATCATCTGGTTTTTGAGACCTATGAAGAGGGAAAGCTTACGATAGAAGAATATTTAGATCTGGTTGTCTTTTACCAAAAACGGCCATTTACCCGGGCTCAGTTCCGGGAATTCATGTTCATCCAGTCTAAGCCATATCCCAAAATGATTGATTTGGTCCGTCGGCTTAAGGCCCGATATGGATTGAAGGTTGTTGTAGTCAGTAACGAAGCGCGGGAATTGAATTCTTATCGAATTCGAAAGTTCAAGCTTGATGAGTTCGTGGACTTTTTTATTTCCTCAGGTTTCATTCATTTGCGCAAGCCTGACGCGGATATATTTCGTGCGGCGCTTGATACTGCGCAGGTTTCGGCCAATCAGGTAATCTATATCGAAAATACACCAATGTTCGTACAGATCGCGGAAAGTTTAGGGATTCGGAGTATTCTCCACGTAGATTATAGGTCTACCTGCGCGAAACTGGTTTCGTTTGGATTGGTCCTCATACCGAATACTTGCCGGAGTTCGGAGGTTACAGAATGATAAACCAGTCCTCCGCAAAACCGAATCAGGATAGCGTGTTAACGATCAATGGCGGATCGTCAAGCATCAAGTTCGCGCTGTTCGAGGTCGGTGACGCGCTCCGACGTATCCTAGAGGGCAGTATTGAGCGGATTGGATTGCCGGAGGCCACCTTTCGGGTAAAAGGTTTGAACCAAAAAGATAACTTTTCGCGCTTACTGACGGCTCCGGATCACACGGTAGCAGTGGGCGTTTTGATGGATTGGATTGAGGAGCGCAGCGGACATGATACTTTGACTGCGGTGGGGCATCGTGTGGTGCATGGCGGGCCGAAGTATAGTCAGCCGCAGCGAATCACCGAGGAAATGATTAATGAGTTACATCGTCTTAGTTCATTCGATCCTGAGCATCTGCCAGAGGAAATTCTATTGACCGAGGCGTTTAATCGCCGGTTTCCTGACCTGCCTCAAGTGGCGTGTTTCGATACAGCGTTTCATCATGATCTGCCGGCCGTGGCGCGACTGTTACCGATTCCGCGCCGCTATGCAGCTCAGGGGGTGCGGCGGTACGGTTTTCATGGGTTGTCGTATGCGTTTCTAATGGAAGAACTCACTCGCTTGGCCGGAATCGAAGCGGCACAAGGCCGGGTTATACTTGCTCACCTCGGCAATGGTGCGAGTTTGGCGGCAGTGCGTGATGGCAAGTCTATAGACACAAGTATGAGTTTCACCTCGACAGCCGGGGTGCCGATGAGCACTCGCTCAGGCGACATCGATCCGGGATTGGTTTGGTATTTGGCGAGTACCGAAAAGATGAGCGCGAAGCAATTCAATGAGATGGTTAATTTTCAGTCTGGGTTGCTTGGAGTGTCAGAGAGCAGTTCCGACATGCATGACTTGCTCGATCATGAAAAGCACGATGTGCGCGCTGCTGAGGCGGTTGCACTATTTTGCTACCAGGTTAAGAAATGGATCGGTTCCTTTGCTGCTGCGCTCGGTGGATTGGACACGCTGGTCTTCGCAGGAGGCATCGGAGAGAATGCGTCGGTCGTTCGCACCCGGATTTGCGACGGGCTGGGGTTTCTCGGAATCGAACTCGAAAATAATCGAAACGCGGCGAATGAGGGCGTGATTTCCGCGAATGCCAGCCGGGTTGCGGTTCGTGTGATTCATACAGGCGAAGAACTCATGATTGCTAAGACGGTTTGCCGTGTTCTTGGCCTTGGCGTGGTCAGTGAAAAAATTAAAGGAGACTTGCTATGAAAGAACATGAACACACCACTAAAAATAATCCTGAAAATAAATCTGAAACGAAGCCGGCGAAAGACGAGGTAGCCAAGAAGGCATATGCCATCTATCTGAAGGAAGGTCGTCCGCAAGGCCATGCCGAGCAGAATTGGTTGGAGGCCGAAGGCAAAACGCCGCACGCCGGATCCGACCATCCGGATCAACACGATCACCACGACCATCATGCACACATGGCGGCGGATTTCCGGAAACGATTTTGGATCTCACTGGGATTGACCTTGCCGATTCTTATTCTCTCGCCAATGCTGCAATCGCTGGTGGGACTGCGAGAAGCCATTCGTTTTCCCGGTGACATTTACGTCCTGTTCGGCTTTTCTTCTGCGGTATTTTGGTACGGCGGCTGGCCGTTTCTTAAAGGATTTCTTGGGGAACTCAAATCTCGCCAGATCGGGATGATGACGCTCATCTCCGTAGCCATTGCAACTGCGTATTTTTACAGCAGTGCCGTGGTATTCGACCTGATCGGTAAGATGTTTTTTTGGGAGCTGGCTTCACTTATCGACATTATGTTGCTCGGGCATTGGATTGAAATGAAATCCTTGATGGGCGCGTCAAGGGCTTTGGAGGAGCTTGCCAAACTCATGCCCTCTGACGCTCACAAACTCATGCCCGATGGCAGCGTGAAAGACGTGCCTTTAGGCGAACTGGCTGTGAATGACAAAGTTTTGATTAAGCCAGGTGAGAAAATCCCTGCGGATGGTGTTATCGTGACCGGTGAGAGTTCGGTGAATGAAGCGATGCTCACGGGCGAATCAACGCCTGTTACCAAAAAGACGGGCGGCAAAGTCATCGGTGGGTCCATTAACGGGGAAGGTTCGTTGACCATTGAAGTTAAGGGCACCGGCAAGGATTCTTTTCTGTCGCAGGTCTTCAATCTCGTCAAACAGGCCCAGGAAAGCAAATCAAAGACTCAGGACTTAGCCAATACTGCGGCGCTGTGGCTCGCGATCATTGCCTTGGGAGGAGGCGTTATCACCCTCTTAGTTTGGCTGGTTGTTATAGGTAAAGACTTCGCGTTCGCCATCGAGCGCGCCGTGACCGTGATGGTCATCGCTTGTCCGCATGCCCTAGGCCTTGCTGTACCGCTCGTCGTAGCCGTTACCACGGCTTTGGCCGCGAAAAACGGATTACTCATTCGCAATCGCGTTGCTTTCGAAGGCGCCAGAAAACTGAAGGCCATTATTTTTGACAAGACCGGCACGCTGACCGAAGGCCGTTTTGGAGTGACCGATACCTTATTGTTATCGTCGGACATCAATGAAGAAACACTGCGCAAGTACGCCGCCTCTGTGGACGCGAATTCCGAACATCCTATCGCCAAGGCTATTGCTGCTTCTTCGGAAAAGAAAATACCTGTCGAAAATTTTAAAAGCATCCCGGGTAAAGGCGCCGAAGGCAGAGTCGATGGCAGAGAAATCAAAGTGGTCAGCCCCGGATTTTTGCGCGAACAGAATATTGATTTCGGTGATAAGCGCATCGAGCCACTGCAGGCACAAGGTAAGACAGTTGTGTTTGTTCTTGTTGACGGGAAGTTAAAAGGTGCAATTGGTTTGGCTGATATCGTCCGACCCGAGGCGAAGCAAGCCATCGATGCCCTTAAGGCAATGAACATCCGTTGCATGATGCTCACCGGCGATAACAAAGCGACGGCCAAATGGGTCTCGGATCAAGTCGGTATGGATGAATATTTCGCCGAAGTCCTGCCCCAATACAAAGCTGCGAAAGTAAAAGAAGTTCAATCCCGCGGCGTATTAGTAGCTATGACCGGCGACGGTGTGAATGATGCTCCGGCGCTGGCGCAGGCTGATTTGGGCATCGCCATTGGAGCTGGCTCGGATGTGGCGGTCGAAACTGCCGACGTTATTTTGGTGCGGAGTAATCCGCTGGATGTTGTGGCCATCGTGAAACTTTCCCGTGCCACGTACCGGAAGATGATTCAGAACCTTGTTTGGGCCACAGGCTATAACACTTTTGCAATTCCGCTCGCCGCTGGAGCGCTTTACGCGTGGGGCGTGCTGCTTACTCCCGCCCTGGGTGCGGTGCTGATGTCCGCGAGTACAGTGATCGTGGCAATCAATGCGCGTTTGCTGAGACTTAAGGCCGAGCCTAAACCTGAAGCCGAGAAATGACCAATCTGTTAAGGAATAGGAACAAGAATTTTCGATTAACACAAAACAACGTGAAAACAAAATAAAAAGGCAATGATTTTTACAATCAAAAAAAGGAGCATGATCATGAAAGAACCAAAATCTGTAACTAAAGATCCCATCTGCGGGATGACCGTGGACGAAGCCACCGCGCTCCACGCCGAACGCGATGGAAAGGCGTTCTACTTTTGCAGCGACCATTGTCAGCAAAAGTTTCTATCCGCGCCTGCCGGTGCTAAACCGAAAGGCAAATCTGGAAGCTGTTGTGGGTAAAACGCGGCGAATGAAGGCGTAATTTCTGCAGTGGTCAGCAGAGTTACGGTTCGCGTCATTCATACAGATGAAGAATTTATGATAGCTAAGACGGTTTGTCGCGTTCTAGGCCTTGGTTGAAAAATAGGAGAATCAAATCATGAAGACAAAACCTCTTTCCCCGGAGATGCTCCGGAAGATGAATGCCTACTGGCGTGCTGCGAACTATCTGTCAGTAGGCCAGCTCTATCTCTGTGATAATCCTTTGCTTCGAGAGCCGTTGAAATTGGAACACGTGAAGTCGATGTTACTCGGGCATTGGGGAACGACACCAGGGCAGAATTTTATTTATGTGCATTTAAACCGGGTCATCAAAAAGTTTGACCTGAATATGTTCTATATCGCCGGCCCCGGTCATGGCGGCCCGGCTATTGTTGGCAATGTGTATCTCGAAGGCACTTGGAGTGAAGTTTATCCTAATGTTACCCAAGACGAAGCGGGTTTAAAAAAGCTATTCAAGCAATTTTCGTTTCCCGGCGGTATTTCCAGCCATGTCGCTCCGACGACACCTGGGTCGATTCATGAAGGTGGAGAGTTAGGTTATTCTCTTAGTCATGCTTTTGGAGCCGCATTTGACAATCCCGATCTGGTAATTGCATGCGTTATCGGCGACGGAGAAGCGGAAACGGGTCCTTTGGCAACGGCATGGCAGTCTAACAAATTCTTAAATCCTATAACCGACGGAGTCGTACTACCGATCCTGCATCTCAACGGCTATAAAATAGCCAACCCAACTGTGTTGGCCCGCATAGAGCATGAGGAATTGGATCAATTCTTGCGCGGTTGCGGCTGGATGCCTTACTTTGTGGAAGGGGAGGATCCGGAAAAAATGCATCAGCTCATGGCTGGTACTTTGGAAGAGGTCATCGAGAGTATTCGGCAGATCCAAAATAATGCTCGGAATAAAAACGATACCACTCGGCAGCGCTGGCCGATGATTGTCTTCAACTCACCTAAAGGCTGGACCGGACCGAAAGTCGTCGATGGCCTGCAAATCGAGGGCACCTTTCGAGCCCACCAGATTCCATTATTGGTGGATTCCGAACATCCCGATCATTTAAAGCTCCTTGAAAATTGGATGAAAAGCTATAAAGCGGAAGAACTCTTTGATAAAAAGGGACGTCTTATGCCGGAATTGGCAGAGCTGGCGCCCAAAGGCGAGCGAAAAATGGGCGCTAATCCTCACACAAATGGCGGGTTAGTGCTGCATGATCTCGTTATGCCGGACTTTCGAAAATACGCGGTGAAGGTGCCGTCGCCGGGATCCGTTGAGGCCTCAGACGCGCATATGCTTGGAGAGTTTCTGCGCGATGTGATCAAGCTCAATAAGGAGCAACGAAATTTTAGGATATTCGGTCCGGATGAAACGCTTTCCAACCGGTTGAATTCTGTTTTTGAGGTCACCAACCGGCAGTGGGAAGCCCGTACGATAGAGAACGATGAATTTCTTGCAACGGACGGCCGGGTCATGGAGATGTTGAGCGAACATCAATGCGAAGGCTGGCTCGAGGGATATCTGCTCACGGGAAGGCACGGATTGTTCAATTGCTATGAGGCATTTATTCACATCATCGATTCGATGTTTAATCAGCATGCCAAGTGGCTGAAAGTTACCGCAGAATTGCCGTGGCGGAGGAAAATCGCTTCGCTTAATTATTTACTTGCTTCTCATGTTTGGCAGCAAGCGCATAACGGTTTTACCCATCAAGACCCTGGTTTCATCGATCATGTGGTAAATAAGAAGGCCTCAATCGTGCGCGTGTACCTTCCGCCCGACGGCAACTGCCTGTTATCGGTCGGGGACCACTGTTTGAGGAGTCGGCATTACGTTAACGTCGTAATCGCGGGCAAATACCAGGCGCCTCAATGGTTGAATATGGATGAGGCGATTGAGCATTGCACCAAAGGAATTGGCATATGGCAGTGGGCTTCGAGCGATCAAGGCAAGGAGCCGGATGTGGTGATGGCCTGTTGCGGCGACGTACCTACGCTTGAAAATATGGCCGCTGTTTCCATATTGCGTAAGCATTTGCCTGATCTAAAAATCCGCGTGATCAATGTGGTTGATCTAATGAAACTTGAGCCGAATACGCAACATCCGCACGGTTTGAGCGATCAAGAATTCGATGCGTTGTTTACTAAAGACAAGCCGGTCATATTTGCATTCCACGGCTATCCTTCGTTGGTACACCGGCTGACATACCGCCGAGCCAACCATGAAAACATGCATGTTCACGGATATAAAGAAGAGGGCACTATCACCACGTACTTTGACATGACAGTTTTAAACGGCCTCGACAGATTTCACCTGGTACTGGATGCAATAAGCCGGCTGCCGCAGTTGGGCGCAAAAGGCGCTAAGCTAAAAAAGATGCTGCAGGATAAGCTCGTTGAGCATAGGCAATATATAGACAAGAACGGCGTAGATTTGCCGGAAATCAGGAATTGGAAGTGGAGTTGAGACGAAACGTAGAACCGGTGGGAATAAAAATGGAAAATAAAACAAGTTCGTCTAATCCCGGCGAGGTGATTTCGGTGCGCGGAAGTGTTGTAGATATACAATTCAACGCGCATTTGCCTGCGATAAACACAGTGCTGCATGCCGGAGTAGAAGGACGAATCATCATTGAAGTACTGGCACAGTTGGATGAGCGTCACGTGCGCGGTATTGCGTTGACGCCCACGCAAGGTCTTGCGCGCGGCATGGCAGTGGAGGATACAGGCGGGCCGTTAAAAGCGCCGGTGGGTAAAGGGATACTCTCGCGGATGTTTGACGTGTTTGGCCGCGTTATCGACCATGGCGAGGCGTTGGCGGATGTAAAATGGCGTTCTGTGCATCATTCTCCGCCACCGCTGGTACGGAGGTCCACTAAATCAGAAATATTTGAAACCGGTATTAAGGCTATCGATGTGCTGGTGCCGCTTGAGCGAGGCGGTAAGGCGGGACTTTTCGGTGGAGCAGGTGTGGGCAAAACAGTACTGCTTACCGAAATGATCCATAATATGATTAATCACCAAGAAGGAGTAAGCATTTTTTGTGGTATCGGCGAACGTTGCCGTGAAGGCGAGGAGCTTTACCGCCAGATGAAGGAAGCGGGCGTATTACCGAACATGGTTATGGTATTTGGACAGATGAATGAGCCGCCGGGAAGCCGATTCCGCGTAGGCCACGCGGCGCTCACAATGGCCGAGTATTTTCGTGATGACGAACACCGCGATGTGCTGCTACTCATTGATAATATTTTTCGTTTTATCCAGGCTGGCATGGAGGTGTCCGGTTTGATGGGGCAAATGCCGTCGCGTCTGGGCTATCAGCCCACTATGGGTACTGAGTTATCGCGGCTCGAGGAGCGTATCGCCAACACCGATACCGGAGCTATCACGTCTATCCAAGCGGTATACGTACCGGCTGACGATTTTACTGATCCGGCAGCAGTGCATACCTTTTCGCATCTTTCTGCTTCTATTGTGCTTTCTCGCAAGCGGGCGAGCGAAGGTTTTTATCCGGCCATAGACCCGCTTCAATCCGGTTCTAAAATGGCCACGCCGGGTATCGTAGGTGAACGGCATTACGGTTTGGCCCGGGAAATCCGGCGCACGCTCGCGCAATATGCCCAGCTTAAGGATATTATTGCTATGCTCGGACTTGAACAGCTTTCTCCGGCTGACCGCAACGTGGTCGCTCGCGCCCGAAGATTAGAAAGATTTCTTACTCAGCCTTTTTTCACGACAGAACAGTTCACCGGGATTAAAGGAAAACTTGTCAGCCTTAAGGATGCGCTGGATGGCTGTGAACGAATCCTGCATGACGAATTTAAAGACTATCCGGAGAGCGCGCTTTTCATGATCGGAAAAATTGATGAAGCGAAAAAAACTAAAAAAGAATCAGAAACTAAAACTAAAACCAAGGGTGATCTGAAGCCTGTCTTTGATTCTAAGGCCAATGATAAATCCGGTGTGAAAAATAATACTGAGTCGAAACCTAAATCGGAGGTCGAACGTGCGGCAAAAGGTACTCATGACTCTTAAGATTCTTCTGCCTTTTGGAATATTTGCTGATAAAAAGGGCGTATCGCGGATCGTGGCGGAAACTTCCGAAGGATCGTTTGGACTCCTGCCGCACCGGCTCGATTGCGTGGCGGCGCTTGTGCCGGGAATTTTAATTTACGAAAACGGATCCGAAGGCGAGCTTTACGTAGCTGTGGATGAAGGGGTGCTGGTTAAGACCGGTTTGGACGTACTTGTTACTGTGCGTAACGCGATTGGCGGAACGGACCTGGGACAATTGCGCGAGGCGGTTGAACGCGAGTTTATGAATCTCAGTGATCGTGAACAGGGGACCCGTACGGTGATGGCGAAAATGGAGAACGGTTTCATCCGCCGGTTAGCGGAGTTCCATCATGAGTGATCAATCTAAAAATAAATCTTTGAGGTCAAAGCCGACGTTCAGTCAGGAGGTCGGCGCGAAGGCGGCGCGTAAGATTAAGGCGCGGCGCAACTCCACACAAGGGGTCTGGTTTGGCTTAGGTATGATGGGGCTTATCGGATGGTCGGTTGTCGTTCCGACGCTGTTAGGAGCGGCGTTAGGTGTCTGGCTGGACAATCGGCATCCAGGCGCTCATTCCTGGACGTTGATGTTACTGATAATTGGTTTAGTCTTGGGCTGTTTAAATGCCTGGCATTGGGTGGGGAAAGAAGACAAGGAGATGCGAGAGGAACAGGGAAGTAATGATGAATGAAATATTGACTTTGATACTAATTTGGGCGTCGGGCATTCTGCTTGGCGCGATATTCTTCGGCGGACTTTGGTGGACGGTTCAGAAGGGTATTTCGTCTAAACATCCGGCGTTTTGGTTTTTCGGGAGCCTCTTGTTGCGAATAAGCATTATCTTGGCCGGTTTTTATTTTATCAGCCGCGGGTCTTGGAAAAGGTTGCTGATATGCCTTCTCGGATTTATCGTGGCGCGCCTTATTGTGACGCTGACGCTACCGAGGGGAGAAAAACAGATCTGCCCGGCAAAGGAGGTCAGACATGCGCCTTAGTCCCGATCAAATGATCTTCTGGCAGCACGGGTTTTTTAAACTCAACGCCACTATTGTATTTACTTGGGGATTGATGTTTGTGTTAGCCGTCGGCTCTAAGCTTATCACGCGCAAACTTTCCACGGGGCTCGAGCGTTCCCGGTGGCAGAATCTCTTTGAAATCGTCGTCACCGGCATCGAAAAACAAATTGAAGATGTAGGTTTAAGCCAGCCGCGAAAATACCTTGGTTTTTTGGGCACGCTCTTTTTGTTTATTGCCGCGTCCAGCCTCTCCAGCGTCATTCCCGGCTACGAGCCGCCTACAGGATCGCTCTCGACCACGGCCGCGCTGGCGCTCTGTGTGTTTGTGGCTGTGCCGATTTTCGGCATTGAAGAAAAAGGGGTAGGCGGCTACCTTAAGTCTTATCTCAAGCCGACGTTTATTATGCTGCCGTTTAATATCATCAGTGAAATGTCGCGCACGTTGGCTCTGGCTGTCCGGTTGTTCGGAAACATGATGAGTGGGGCGATGATTATCGGTATTTTAATTACCATTACTCCCATTTTCTTTCCGATCATTATGACGGTACTCGGCCTCTTGACCGGCATGGTGCAGGCCTATATCTTTTTTATTTTGACCGCGGTTTACATCGCGGCCGCTACGCGAATCCGGAAACCCAAGGTTGGACTTGAGGAAAATATGAAAACAGTAACTTAGAAAAGGAGGAACTATGGATAACATGACTATTATCGCGGTGGCATCAATTGTTACCTCCGGTGTTACGACCAGTTTCGGAACGATGGCTCCGGCTCTGGGCGAGGGGAAAGCGGTCGCAACGGCATTAAGTTCGCTGGCCCAGCAGCCGGATGCATCCGCAACCATCACTCGAACCCTATTTGTAGGCTTGGCTATGATCGAATCGACGGCTATTTACTGTTTCGTAGTCTCAATGATTCTTATTTTCGCTAATCCGTTCTGGAATCACGTCATTGCCCAGGCTGTGGGAGGAAAATAAACCCATGTTAATAGATTGGTTCACTATTTTTGCGCAGGCGCTTAATTTTCTCATCTTGGTGTGGTTGATGAAGCGCTTTCTGTACAAGCCGATCCTCCATGCTATAGATGCGAGGGAAAAACGGATCTCTGCGGAACTTGCCGATGCCGATACGAAAAAGGCCGATGCCAAGAAGGAGAGCGATGAGTTCAAGCGCAAGAACGAGGAGTTTGACCGGGATCGCGCCGCTCTTTTCTCAAAAGTGACTGCCAAAGCGCAGGCCGAACATGAGAGGCTTTTCGATGAAGCGCGCAAGGCCGCCATGGCTTTGAGTTTAAAAAGGCAGGAAACATTGAGAAACGAAGAACATACCTTACATCAAGCGATTGGTCGTAGGATACAGCAGGAAGTGTTTGTCATCGCCCGAAAGGCGCTGACAGATCTTTCCGGCACAAGTTTGGAAGAACATATAGCAGACGTTTTCATACGACGTTTACAAGACATGAACAATGAGGTAAAAGGAATTCTCATTGAGGCCCATAAAAAATCAACCGACCCCGTGCTTGTACACAGCGCTTTTGATATGCCTGCCCAGCAGCGCACGAGGATACAAAATGCGCTCAACAAGCTCTTCTCCACTGAAACTCAAGTCCGGTTTGAGATTACGCCGGATTTGATCAGCGGCATTGAACTTACTACGAATGGACAAAAGGTGGCTTGGAGCATCGCCGATTATCTGGCATCGATAAAAAAAGGTGTTGATGAGCTTCTAAAAGAGAAGGTCAATCCGGAAGCTAAGATTAAACAAAAACCCGAAGTAATAGTTGGACCTAAAATTAAACCCGAAGAACCTAAGTCGGAACACGAGACTGATGAATAAAGAATCTGAGAGTTTACAGGATATTTTTGACAACGCGTTTGCCGAAATAATACAAGCGCGGGATGCCTTTCGGCCGCGGCTGGAGCCGCGGGAGGTGGGCGTGATCACTAGTGTTGCCACCGGAATCGCCAAGGTCTCGGGACTTCGAGGCGTCGGCTTTGAGGAATTGGTAAAGTTTTCCGGGGATGTGCTTGGTATTGCGTTCAATGTGGACGCGGATGAAATCGGCGTCGTTCTGCTCGGCGAATATTGGCATCTTCATGCGGGAGATGAAGTGGAGCGTACGGGTAGGGTTATGGATGTGGCGGTGGGCGATGGATTGCTCGGACGCGTCATCGATCCTCTTGGCCGGCCGCTCGATGGTAACGGTCCGGTGGCCGTAAGATCGCGTTTGCCTGTCGAACGTCCTGTTGCTCCCATTATGGACCGCGATCCCGTTAGGGCGCCTCTAGAGACCGGCCTCAAAGTTATTGACGCGCTTATTCCTGTTGGTCGCGGCCAGCGCGAGTTAATTCTGGGGGATCGCCAGACAGGGAAAACCGCCATTGCGATCGATACTATCCTTAATCAGCTGGGCCGGAATGTCGCGTGTGTCTATTGCGCCATTGGCCAGCGCGCGTCCTCTGTGGCTAAGACCGTTGCTATCTTGCGGGAGAAGCGCGCGATGGATCATACTGTCGTTGTTGTGACCGAAGGTAATGACCCTCCGGGTTTGACCTACATCGCGCCTTACGCGGCGACCAGTATCGCGGAGTATTTTATGGAAGCGGGCCGCGATGTACTCATTGTTTACGATGATCTGACGCATCACGCCCGCGCCTATCGTGAGCTTTCTCTTTTACTGCGCCGTCCACCCGGCCGCGAAGCGTTTCCCGGTGATATCTTCTATATTCATTCTCGGCTTCTGGAACGATCGACGCACTTACGCAAGGAACTTGGCGGCGGATCGCTTACTGCCCTGCCGATTGTTGAAACTGAAGCGCAAAACATTTCCGCTTATATTCCGACAAACTTAATTTCTATCACAGATGGCCAGATTTATCTCTCTCCATCGCTATTTGAATTAGGCGTATTACCTGCGGTCGATGTCGGAAAATCCGTTTCTCGCGTTGGCGGCAAGGCGCAAGCAGCGTCCTACCGCGCGGTGGCTGGCGACCTTAAATTGTCCTACGCGCAGTTTGAGGAACTCGAGACCTTTGCCCGATTTGGAGCCCGTTTGGATGAAAACACACGAAAGATCATCGAGCACGGACAGCGAATCCGCTCCTGTCTTAAACAGCCCGAATTTTCTCCGGTTTCCATGCCCGCGCAGATCGCGGTACTACTGGCGTTGACCGCGGAGCTCTTCGACAAAGTGCCGCTTGATCGGATGATTGACGCTGAACAAGCCGTTCGCGAGGCGGCAGACAAGATCCCTGTGGAGGTGAGCCAGCGATTGGGTACTGCCGACAAGTTGAGTGATGAGGATCGCGAAACGATCGTAGAAATAGCGCGCCAAATATTAGAAAAGTTTCAGCCAAAGAAAGAGCAAAATGAAGAAGACAAAAAGGATACTAAAACTAACGTCGAGTCTATGCCAAATTCCATGCCTGAAACTAAATTGAAAGCCGAGCCCAAATCCGAACCCAAACTTAAGTCAGCGGGCAAGGAGAAGATATGAGTGATACTACTGTGGGTTTACGCCGAAAAATAAACAGCGCTGGAGATCTCCAGTCTGTCGTCCGTACCATGAAGGCCCTGGCCGCTTCGAGTATTGGCCAATATGAGCAATCGGTGCGCGCGCTGGGTGATTACTATCATGTAGTAGAATTGGGGCTTAGCGTATGTTTCAGAGCAAGCGGTCGAGCGGCGTTAATGATACAAAATAAACGAAAAACGGATACAGGTATGATTGGCGCGGTCGTGTTCGGTTCCGATCAGGGGTTGGTGGGCCCGTTTAATGACGTAGTGGCTGATTATGCGGTGAAGACATTGGCCGCCCGGTCCGGGAAATCCCAGGTTTGGGCGGTGGGGGAACGAGTCCACGCGCGGCTAAAGGATGCGGGAGTACCGCTTATCGGACTCTTGCCTGTGCCGAATTCCATCAAGGCCATTACTCCTCTTATTAGCCGGATCCTTATGGAAAGCGAAGCGCGCCGCAGCCCTTCGTCTATGCTCGGGACAGGTCAAGAAGGGATAGTTGAACTTTATCTTTTTTACAATAGGCCGGTTTCAGGAGCGGTTTATGAGCCTGTTAACCAGAGGCTGTTACCTTTGGACGAAAACTGGCGGCGCAGACTGATCGAAATACCTTGGCCGACAGTAAACTTGCCCGAGGTTATGGGCGGCAGTACAGCGATCTTGAGAGCGCTCATTCGCGAATATCTTTTTGTTTCACTCTTTCGGGCGTGCGCCGAATCGCTTGCGAGCGAGAATGCCAGCCGTCTGGCGGCGATGCAGCGTGCCGATAAAAATATTGATGAAATGTTGCATGATCTTAACGGTAGTTTTCGCCGTTTGCGTCAGGGTGGCATTGATGAGGAGCTTTTTGATGTCGTCTCCGGCTTTGAGGCTCTCTCGAACAAATAACAAGGATCAGCCCCAGCGATATTCAGTACTGAGTGACCCTGACGCGGGGAAGGAACAATATGAATAGGTTTAAATGGTTTTGGAGTTTTCCTCGCGGATATATAGGAATGCCCAGTTTGATTGAAAAAAGGAGGGAGAAACATGGCAGATAAGAATAAATTATTGCAGTCAGGCGGCGGATATATAAAGCCATTGAGCATTGCGGTGATAGTTATCGCGATCGCGTGGATAATTGGTAAAGGCGTTTTAACGCTCATTTCATCTGCTAAACAAATGTAATATTTTCGGATTTTATATTAAGGAAATTATCACTCGTGTCCAAAATAGATGTTGAAAAAGCCTAATCACATCCTTAAGATTGTATTATAATGATGCATAGCCTAGCCCTCCTTATTTGCCGACGAGAGTCGGTGATGGTGGTGGCTGGTAGCTATCACCATCATAAGGATTCGGTTAGGCTTTTTTTAATCATAATTTGGACGCAAGTGTATTTATATAACGAACTACTTACTATCGAAAAGAAGATAAACCGTAATCGGTTGTTCCGGATAATCTTTGACAGATTGGTAAACCGTTAAGATGACACTCTGATCGCAGCGCAGGCCGGTTTGATTTGTCCACCGGATAAGAATAAACAGGACTTTGTTAATTTTCAATCCGCTCCTTGAATCGTTGGGATTTTATTTTTTGCAGTAGAGGGTGGCCGGGGT
>WOYI010271051.1_pt1 | contig 21420 bp, 18 predicted proteins | sample 6423411 | NCBI WGS metagenome assembly WOYI01 (sample SAMN13441803, study PRJNA592873) | oil field metagenome | biome: oil field; feature: oil-well bore; material: oil-contaminated soil; isolation source: oil-contaminated soil from oil-well borehole | place: Germany: Wietze | collected 2016-10-18 ... | reverse complement strand
TTAACAGTACGGCGGATTTTAATGTACATGTTCTTAACATTGGTCATATATAATCGTGAAAATCTTAACTACTGAGAGGTACGAGCTTGTCTACCGAGTTCAGCTATTTGATTATTGTTGTCATCCTTTGGGTGCTTTACATGTTTATGGGAAAGCGCCCATTTGTGGTTGGGAAGGCACTGGTCAACCGGAATTCAAGATAGACCAAAGCTGAGTAAAGAGCAAAGCCACCCCAACCCGAGGGGTGGCTTTTTTTCCTTAAACCGATGATAAGGAAAAGCTTAGTAAGAATTGGAGGTGCGCCGCCCTGGATAATTTGGTCCTAAAGCTTTATGTCTTGAAAAATTTATTTAATCATTACAGAGGAGAAGAACGATGAAGTTCAAAAATCTATTCGTATTGATGGTTGTGTTTGTTTTGGCTTTGGGTGCATGTGCCCCAGCACCGGTTGATGAGACTGCGGCTCCAGAAGTCGAAGAGACTGAAGCGGCAGCTGAAGAGGCTGCCCCAGCCGATGAAGCCGTCCTACCGGCTGCCTGTGAAGAAGATGCCTTTGGCTGCGCTGTGATCCCCGCTGGCGAAACAATCAAGATCGGCATGGGCGCCCCGATGCTGGGCGACTATTCCATGTTTGGGATTGATATCAGCCAAGCAGTTGCCCTGGCGCTATCTGAAGATGATGGCTTTGAGGGCTGGTCCTACGAGCTGGTCGCCGAAGATACCGGCGGCACGCCCGAAGGCGGCGCGGCTGTTGCCAACAAACTCGTGACCGACCCGACCGTTGTTGCCATCGCTGGCCACATTTTCTCGGGCTCCACCGATGCGGCCATGCCGATCTATGAAAAGGCCGGCCTGCCCATGATGTCTCCCTCCGCGACCAACCCCGATCTGACCCAGAAGGGTTCCTCGGTCTTCAACCGCCTGGCCTTCACTGACGCTGCTCAGGGTGAAGCTGCCGCTTCCCTGCTCTTCAACGACCTTGGCTTTACCAAGATCGCTGTGATGCACGATGGCGGCACCTATGGACAGGGCCTGGCCGATGTTGTTCAGGCCAAATTTGAGGAATTGGGCGGCGAAGTTGTGGCTTACGAAGCCATCACCCCCGGCGAGGCTGACTATGTGGCGCCGCTCTCAGCGGTTGCCGCTGCCGGCCCCGAAGCCGTGTACTTTGGCGGCTACGCTGCTGAAGCCATTGTTATGATGAATCAGTGGTCGCAGGCTGGTTTGGATGGCGTGCTCTTCTTCGGCTGCGACGGCACCTATGGTGTTGAATTCACCGAAAAGACCGGCGCCAATGGCGAAGGTGCAATTGCCGCTTCTCTGGTCCCCCCGGATTCCAATGAGAAGACCGCCTTTGATGCGCTTTACGCTGCGACCTTTCCGACCCAGGCTGGTGAGCTGAGCGCTTTCACCTGGTCTTCCTTTGACACCGGCAATGTTTTGATCGAAGCGATCGAATCGGTGGCCTTTGTTGATAGTGGTGTGCTCTTTGTCCCGCGCGGTGCGCTGGTTGAAGCTGTCCGCACTTTGGATACCACTGGTCTGACCGGTGCAATCGCTTGTGATGAAATCGGCGAATGTAACGCTTCCGGCCCCGCCTGGTACCAGGTTGTCGATGGTGTTTGGGTTCCCCTGAACTTAGCTGGCGAATAAACGCTTTCTCCTATGATGGGTGGGGAAGTTGAAAAGCTTCCCCACCCTTTCACTCATTGCTCTTGGAATTTTCGCATTATGATCAAAAAACTACGCAACCTGAAACTAACACCGGGATTGATCCTACGGCTGGTGGTGGGATTGGTGGTATTGATTTACCTGGGATGGCGAATCTATCAAACCGCATTCGGCGAAGGGACCTACGGACCGGACACCTGGATGCGGTTTTTGATTGCCGGCCTGATCGTCGGTGGAATGTATGCGCTGATCGCAATTGGTTACACCCTGGTCTACGGGACCCTTTTTATGATCAACTTCGCCCATGGCGAGGTGATGATGTTAGGCACTTACGCGGGCTATTTCGCTCTGGAAGCGTTTGCGTCCCTCCCTGCCCCAACAGCAGCGGACCCGAACCTCAATTTTCTGAACGCCCAACCGGTCATCGCACTGATCCTGACTTTTGTGGCCGGTGCGGGAGTCTCGGCTCTGATGGGTTATCTGCTTGAAAAGATTGCCTATCGGCCCTTGCGAGGCGCTCCCCGGCTGGTCCCCTTGATCAGCGCCATCGGCACATCCATCTTTCTTCAAAACGCGGCGCAATTGCTTTTTGGCCCGCAACGCCGCCAATATCAAAACCCGGATTTCCTGTGGCGCGGCACAGGTTGGATGATCCCTGTCGGAGGGAAAGATGTCATGCTCACTTATACCGGCCTGTTTTCCTTCGTTCTCTCCATCTTGTTGATGGTGGGTTTATTCATTCTGGTCAGGAGGACCAAGTTGGGCAAATCCATGCGTGCCGTCGCAGAGAACAAACAAGCCGCTGCCCTGATGGGCATTGATGTCGACTCCGTCATCAGCAAGACTTTTATCATCAGTGGCATCCTGGCGGGTTCCGCCGGTGTGATGTGGGGGATTCACAACGGCCTGTTCAATCACTATGTCGGGTTCATTCCTGGCATCAAAGCCTTCACCGCCGCCGTCCTGGGCGGCATCGGGAATATCCCGGGCGCCATGTTAGGCGGGATGCTGCTTGGACTCCTCGAGTCCCTGGGGCCGGCCCTGCTGGGCCTGGACTTCCAGCTGAAGGATGTAATCGCATTCACCATCCTGATCCTGGTCCTGATCTTCAGGCCGTCCGGTTTGCTGGGTGAAGCTCTGTCGGAGGAAAAAGTCTGATGAAAACTTCATTGAAAAAAGGACTGAGTTCCGGCGTCATTTTTGGAATCGTATTCATCTTCCTGCTGCTGATCGGTTTTATCAACGTCGGTTCGACGATGATCGGCGACCTGTTGGGCAATACCGCCAGCGGTCGTTTGCCTGTGAATAACCTGCTGACCTTTCTGGCTGTCTTGGGCGTATTGACGGGGATCACCGCGCGGAATGGGCTGGGCGAGTCTCAATGGTGGCAGGCTCTGCTGGGCGGCCTGGTGGCTGGCCTGGTCAGTGGCGTTTTGGCCTGGCTCGCCATCTGGCTGACCGGGACCCTGTCCCTGCAGGGTTCGGAGATCCAAACCTACCTGCCCAATATGGACCCGGCGGATTTGAACTATCTGCGGTTTTACAGCACACCGCTCGCCGCCGCCAATACCTACTTGCTTTATTTCGTTGGGTTCAGCGTGGCCGGCGCGGCCTTGGTCTGGCTGCTATCGATCAAGGGCTGGTTCGTCAAGTGCTGGCAGGCCTGCCGGAACGGCGTTTCCAACTGGAAAGGCACCAAGGACCTCAGCGATGTGTTTAAGAACCGCTGGGTGATGCTGGTGATCTTCCTGGCTGTGGCCGTTGCGCTCTATTTTCTGCCTCTGGCCTGGGGTTCCTACTGGAACTACATCATGGGCACCGTGGCAATCTATGTCATCCTTGGCCTGGGCTTGAACATCATTGTGGGATATTCCGGGCAGCTGGTTTTGGGCTTTGGGGCGTTCTTCGCCACTGGCGCCTACACCTTTGCCCTGCTGACCGCACCAACGCCGCATGGCATCGGCCTGAATCTGTGGCTGGCCGTCGGCGGATCGGTGCTAGTTTCCACCTTGACGGGATTGCTGCTGGGCCTCCCGATCCTGAACTTGCGGGGCGACTACCTGGCAATCGTGACTTTGGGATTTGGCGAGATCATCCGAATTCTGATCAAGAGCGACCTGCTGACCGCAGTGACCAACGGGCCGAAGGGGGTGACCAATGTGGGTCAGCCCACCTGGTTTGGCGAGACCTTTAACGACGTGAACTACATGCACCTCCTGATGCTGCTGGTCTTGGTGGCTTTGTTTATCGCCAAGCGGCTGAAGGATTCCCGCACGGGGCGGGCCTGGGTGGCTATCCGCGAGGACCAGACCGTGGCCCAGGCAACCGGCATCAATACTTACCGTTCCAAGATCCTGGCCCTGATGCTGGGTGCGGCTTTTGCCGGCCTGGCTGGCGCGCTGTTCGCCTCTCGCAACCAGTTCACCGGTCCCGAGGACTTTACCCTGATGGTTTCCATCAACGTCCTTTGTATTGTGATCGTGGGCGGGATGGGCAGCCTGCCTGGCATCGTCCTGGGTGCGTTCGTGCTCAAGGGCCTGCCGGAGCTGCTGCGGGAGCTTGAGGACTACCGTTTGCTGGTCTTTGGCGCATTGCTGGTCGTGATGATGATCGTCCGGCCGGAAGGCCTGTGGCCGGCGCCGCGAGTGAAATTCGATAAGCCCGCCGAGGAACCAATGCAGGACCTCGCACCGGAGGTGAAACAATGACGCGCGCTGTGATTGAAGCGAAACATGTGACGAAACGCTTCGGCGGTCTGATGGCTGTTGATAATGTGGATCTGGTGGTTCCGGAACATACCATTTCGAGCATCATCGGCCCGAACGGCGCCGGAAAGACCACCTTGTTCAACTGCGTCTCCGGCTTTTATGTGCCCGAGGAGGGCGAGATCCTGTTCCTTGGCGAGCCGATCAACAGCCTGCCAACCCATAAGATCTGCCAAAGGGGCATTTCCCGGACCTATCAGAACATCCGCTTGTTTGGCGAGATGACGGCTGTTGAGAACATTCTGGTGGGCGAACATACCCGCCTTAAAACGAATTGGTTTGAGGCCATTGTCCACAACCCCCGCTATCGGACTGAAGAACAGGAGTCAGTGGAGCGGGCATTTGAGCTATTGGACTATGTGGGCCTTTGCGGCCTGGAAAATACGCCCGCCCGCAACCTGCCTTATGGCGCCCAGCGCCGTTTGGAGATTGCCCGAGCCTTGGCCAGCCAGCCGGCTTTGCTGCTGCTGGATGAGCCGACGGCAGGCATGAACCCGCAGGAAACGGATGAGATGGTGGCCTTCATCCGGGATCTGCGCGATACCCGCAAGATCACCATTTTGTTAATCGAGCATGATATGCGGGTCGTGATGGATATCTCGGACCAAATCACTGTGCTGGATTATGGCCTCAAAATCGCCGAAGGGCGGCCGGCCGAGATCCAATCCAACCAGCGGGTGATCGAGGCCTATTTGGGGCCGGGCGCGGCTGCGCTTTCCGAAAAATTCAAGAAAAAGAAGGCCCATTATGCTTAAAGTTAATGAACTCAACGTGTCGTATGGCGCGATCCATGCGCTGAAAGGCATCAGCTTTGATTTGCAGGAAGACGAGATCGTCGCGCTGATCGGCGCGAACGGCGCCGGCAAGAGCACAACCCTGAACACTATCTCCGGGATCATGCGGCCCGATTCGGGTTCCGTCGTTTTTGAGGAAGAGGACATCTCGCAGACCTCACCGGCTCAGATCGTGGGCAAAGGGATCGTTCAGGTGCCTGAGGGGCGGAAGATCTTTGCCCGGATGAGCGTTTTGGAAAACCTGGAAATGGGCGCCTACACGCTCAGGGACAAGGATGTCATTAAGGCCCACATGGCTGAAGTCTTTGAGGTTTTTCCCCGGCTGGAAGAACGCCAAAAGCAGTTGGGCGGCACGCTTTCCGGCGGCGAACAGCAAATGCTGGCAATCGGGCGCGCTCTGATGGCCAGCCCCCGGCTCCTGCTGCTGGATGAGCCCTCGATGGGCCTGGCGCCGATCCTGGTGGAACAGATCTTTGAGATCATCCAGAAGATCAATGCCGAAGGCGTGAGCATCCTGCTGGTGGAACAGAACGCCCAGATGGCGCTTTCGATCGCCGACCGGGCGTATGTGCTGGAAACCGGCATGGTCGCGCTCTCCGGTAAGGCGGATGCGCTGATGGAGAACCCGGAGGTTCAGGCCGCTTACCTGGGCGGATGATCGATAGGGTTAGAGTTATAAGAAGGACGGCGGCATCTGGCGCCGTCCTTTTTTGTTCGTGAATGGAGAAGAGGATTCTCCCAGGGTGGAAACGACCCAGCCGCGGGTTTCAGATTTGTGGAGCAGATAGTGAATCGAGGGAAACCCGATCTCGGTCCACTCCCGCATCCCGCGCGTTTCGATGTCGTTCTCCAGTTGGTAGCCATACTTTGGACCTTCTGTGAGCAGGCCCAGCAGGACGATTTCCTTGTTGTTCATCTAACTATTCTAATACGAGCAGTTTGTCAATTGGAAAAGGATGCGCGGGCCGGTGGCAATCAAAAAGCTGCACACAAGTGCAGCTCGGGTTCACGGATGGGCGGGGGAAGGTTAAGTGTAGACGATCTTGGTGGCGAATTCTTCCAGGGTGGTGGCGTGGATCTTGGAGATCTGTTCGGCCTCATCCCGCTCCAGGATGAAAGTCTCATCCCCGAAGCCGTGTGAGATGGCATTCATGGGGTTTTGGAGGAGGTCTTTGCGGAATTTCAGGCTGACCACGGCAGCGGTCATGATCCTGCTAACTTCCTGATGGGGGTAAATCACGTTGACCATCATTTCAAATTCCTCCAAAATGGTTTCAACATAAACAGCATAATTTCGATTTAATTCATTGATCTATTATATACAACTTGATTTAATTATTCAATCAACTTGGCCGGGAATTGTTCAATTGAGCCTATATTTTAAGGCTGAACGGTTCTACCCACGGCAGCTCAGGAAATCCATTAAAATATAAGTGTTGGACAACTCATTGGAATCGAGAAAAGGCGGTCTGGATGACTTTTTCGCTCTATCAGGTGGATGCATTTTCCGGTGAACCCTTCGCGGGCAACCCCGCGGCCGTTTGCCTTTTGGACGCACCCCGGCCCGAGCGCTGGATGCAGGCCCTGGCGGCGGAGATGAACCTCTCGGAGACGGCATTCCTGCTGCCCGAGCCGGAGGGCAAAGGGAAAGGGTGGGGCCTGCGCTGGTTCACGCCCACGACCGAAGTGGACCTCTGCGGCCATGCCACGCTGGCCAGCGCTCGCGTGCTCTTTGAGCTGCATCCCGAGATGCGCTCAGACCCCCTCAGCTTCCAGACCCGCTCCGGCGAACTGCGGGCTAGCTGGGTGGCGGGCGCGGTGGAATTGGACTTCCCGGTCAAAGCCCCCGAGCCGCTGGAGATCGAATCGGAGCTCTCCGATATTCTGGGCTTTCAGCCCGTGGCAGCCGCCTATTCCGGGGACTACTTCCTTTTTGAGGCCCCCGATGCCGCCGCCGTCCGGGCGGCCAGGCCGGATTTTGCCGCGCTGACCGAAAGCCAGACCCCCGAGGTGATCATCACCGCCCCCGGCGATGATGAGGAATTTGATTTCATCTCGCGGTTCTTTGCGCCGCAGCTGGGGATTGATGAGGACCCGGTGACGGGTTCGGCCCACTGCCTGCTGACGCCCTATTGGTCGGCCAAGCTCGGGAAGCTGAAGATGTCCGCTTTTCAGGCTTCGTCCCGCGGCGGACGGCTGGGGGTGCGCCTGGCGGGTGAGCGGGTGTTCATCACCGGTGAGGCCGCGATTGTCTTCAGAGCGGAATTGCTGATCTGATGGTTTTAGGCGGCAGGGGGATCAACGGCTGGGCTGGCAGGATTCGGGGAGGCCGTAAGCGGGTCAACCGACGGATCAGGGGGGCAGGGCTTGCCCTCCCGCAAAGACGCTCCCAATTGGTTTGGGCTCAGAATCCGGCCCTTAAACGCGGATCAACGGTTCCCTCTGAACCGTTGATGGGTGATACTCGCTGAATTGAAATTTTGATTTATTATTTTTTGTTTTCCACTTTCTGATCTTATCATAGCCGCTCCCTGCCTGGCCTCACCCTAGATTTTCTGGGGTTTTTATGCCGTTCGCGGGCATTTGGCAGGAATCCGGGTGGGTTTTGATTCTGGCGATTTTGGGTATAATCAGGCTTAACACCATCAAAATTGAGGCAAAATGAAAAAACAAAAATTACTGGTATGGTTGATTTTTCTCCCGCTCCTTGCGGGCCTCCCCCAGCTGCGCGTTCAGGCGCAAAGCGAGGCGGGGGATAATTCCTGGATGCCGCTTTGCCTGCCGGGCATGACCGCGGATGGCACCTGCCTGCTGGTCGGGCCGGCGTTGAAAGTCGCTGAAATGGAAGCGGCGGGCTTCCCCTATCCAGTGGAGGAACTGCCCGCGGCGTCACCCTCAGCGGACCTGGGCATCCTGCCGATCTATGTGGCCAAGATCAATATCCCCGATGATGAACCCGCTCTGACTTACGCCTCCCCGGAAGATGCGGCGGCCAGTCGGAACCCGATTGGTCAGATCGAGACGGGTTCTCTGCGCTATATCAGCTATGTCAGCCGGGTGGATATCAATGGCAACCCCTATCTGCTGACGACCGCCGGCGCATGGCTGCGGGCCTCTCCCGCCGCCTATACGGATTTCCAGGGCCTGCTTTTTTATGAAAACCCGGCCATTGATTTTGGCTGGGTGGTGGACCGGACCCCTTCTTACACCCAGCCTTCGGTTTCTGCACCCGTCAGCGGGAAGGAATATGTGCAGATGGACCAAATCCAGATCTATAACACAACGGAGGCGGAAGGGCTGGTCTGGTATGAGATCGCACCGGACGAGTGGGTCAACAGCCTGAAGGCCAGGGTGGTCCATTTTGACCCCACCCGGCCGGAAGGCGTGGAGAGCGACCGCTGGATCGAGGTCAATCTCTTCCAGCAGACGATGACCGTCTACGAGGACGGCGATCTGCTCTTCGCCACGCTGGTCTCCAGCGGCGTGGAGCCGTTCTACACCCGCCCGGGCGTATTCCAGATCTATCAGAAGAAGCTGCTGGAGACGATGCGCGGCGCCTTCGAAGTGGACCGCTCCGATTATTATTATTTGGAAGATGTCCCCTGGACGATGTATTTCGATGAAGCCCGCGCGCTGCACGGGACCTATTGGCACACCAACCTGGGGTATATGCAATCCCATGGCTGTGTGAACCTCTCCCCGGGTGACGCCAACTGGCTCTATCAATGGGCGAGCGAGGGCGATTACGTCTGGGTGCACGACCCCAGCGGGAACACCCCCGAGGATCCGAATTACTACGGCCCCGGTGCGCCGTAAAAAGATGAATAACCCCTGGATGCGTGAAGGTAGGGTTTGCCCTTTGGCAATCGAACCTATTATGTCTTTGAACTATCCGCCCGGCTGGCGGGGGCCAAACCCCGGAAGCTGATACCCTTTTAGCGATGACAAAGATGACCTGGGGGGCTGGGGAGAAAGGCGTCAGGGCGCCAGAGTGAGCGGGATGCTGTCGAGCAGCAGATTGGCGGAGTAGTCGGCCAGGGTCTGGCGGATCACCAGGCGCACATCGCGCTCGGTGGAGATGAAGCCGTAGCTGATGGTGATCTCAAAGGGTACGGTCTGGCCGGGTTCGCTCACGGCCAACTGGACCGAGCCGATCTGTCCCCCGCTGTCCGTGATCAACTCAAAGCGCACCGGCCGGTCGGTAACCGGAGTGATCGTCCCCGCGATGGTAAAACTGCCGCCGCTGAGGGCTGCGCCCGGCGTGGGCGAGTGGATCTCCAGCCATTGTCCGCTGACCGAATTGGGCTGGACCTCGGTTTCGCCGCCGGCATTGAGGGTCAGCAAAACGGAACGTTGCGCGAGGGGGCGGTGGAATTCATCCTGGGTGGAGAGCGTCAACAGCCCTTCAACTCCCGGATAGGGGATTTCAAAGAGCAATTGGGTCTCCAGGCTGCTCTCCTCGTCGCCGGCTGGGGTCACCCGGATTAACTGCCGGGAGATCGTCCGGTTCGCCGGATCCGTCAGGGTGACTCGGATCAGACCGTCGGCGCCCGGCTGCGCCAGGGCCAAAACCGGGATCGGGGACGTGACGGCCGACCCGCTGCCCGGCGAGAGGATCGCCATGGAAGGGGCGGGCGCGGCCCATGAAGCCCGCGGCAGGGCCAGGGACAGGCTGAGGAGGAGAACCAGAATGAAAAAGCTTCGATGTTTGGAAAGCATGCCGCTATTATACAGAGACTTGGTTTAAGCCGGGTAAGGGAAAGAAGACTATTCTAGAACAGAGGCGGTCCAGCGGACCGCCTCTGCGTAGCTCGCTAAAGGTCCGGTTAGAGATCATAGATCTCGCCGTATTTGGTCTTGAGGTAGTTGATGTAGGGTTCGGGCGTGATCTTGCTGCCGGTGGCCCTGAGCATCAGTTCCTGCGGTTCATACTTTGCGCCATATTGGTGGATATGTTCGCGCATCCAGCCCAGGATGGTGTCGAACTTGCCCTGGGCGATCTCATCATGCACGTTGGGATTTTCTTCGAGCAGCTTATCCCAGAGCTGGACGGAGGCCAGGTTACCGAGCGCGTAGGTGGGGAAATAACCGATCATCCCGCCGGACCAGTGAACATCCTGCAAAACGCCTTCGGCGTCATTCTTGGGCGTGATCCCGAGGTACTCCTGCATCTTGCTGTTCCAGATCTCGGGCAGGTCGGCCACCTGCATGCCGCCTTCCATCAGACCCATTTCGATCTCGAGCCGCAGCATGATGTGCATATTGTAGGTGGCTTCATCCGCTTCAACCCGGATCATCGAGGGTTCGACCTTGTTGATACCGCGGTAGAAATCGTTCATGGAGACGTTCCCCAGGATCTCCGGAAAGAGCATCTGGACGCTGGGGTAGAAGAAGGACCAGAATTCCTTGCTGCGGCCGACCAGGTTCTCCCACAGGCGGGACTGCGATTCGTGAATGGCGAGCGAGGCTGCCCCGCTGAGGGGGTGGCGGTTGTACTTGGCGGCAATCCCCTGACCATACATGGCGTGGCCGGCTTCGTGCATCGTGCTGAAGAGGGCCGAGCCGCCGTCGTCATCCAGATAGCGGGTGGTGATGCGGACATCGCCCTGGCCGAATTCGGTAGTGAAGGGATGGGCGGTCAGGTCCAGGCGGCCCCGATTCCAGTCGAAACCGAAGCGGGTGATCACATAGCGGCCGAGCAGTTCCTGGTATTCCGTTTTGTAATGAGTCTTGATGAAGCTGTTGTCGGGCGGTTCTTTTTCAGCTATCGCTTTGAGCAGTTCCACCTGCTGGGGGCGGAGTTCATCGAAGATCTTTTTGACATCGGCCGTCTTCATCCCCGGCTCGTAATCATCCAGCAGGGCGTCATAGATGTGGTCGTAGGGCTGGAAGAGCTTGGCATATTCAATCCGCAGGTCAACGATCTTCTGCAAATAGGGCTGGAAGATCGAGAAGTCGGACTTGGTCCGGGCTTCCACCCAGGCTTCATGCGCGCCGGTGGTCACCTTGATGAATTCCATCAACAGGGGCCAGGGGACCTTGGTCTGCTTTTCATAGGCCTTCTTGAAGACTTTGACCGCCCGCGCTTCGTCGGTGTCGGCGTTCAGGTCGCCCACTTCGGCTTCCAGGTCAGCCAGCAGCTTGCCCACCTTTTCAGAGGTGAGTTTCTCATGCATCAGGCGGCCGATCAGAGCGGATTGGGTCCCGCGCTCCTCAGAGCCGCCGCGGGGCATGTAAACCTGCTGGTCCCAGCCCATCAGGGCGTTGATATGGCTGAGATCGTCCAGTTCGGCCGCAAGGTTGATTAGTTCCTGCATTTTTTCTGAGGTTTGGGGTTTATCTGACATTTGCTTTCCTTTTTGATTTATTTTATGGGAACAGGCCGGGAGGGCTTCTTTAGGCCACCCGCCAGCGTAAGGGTTTTTTATCCAAACCGGCGACCACTTCCGAGACGATGTCATACCCCGCGCGCAGCTGCGCCTCAGCGGTCTGGGCGCCGATATGCGGCGTGCCGACCACCAAAGGATGCTTCGCCAGGGGGGAATCTCCGGGCGGCTCCGTTTCGTAAACATCGAGGGCCGCGCCGGCCACCTTGCCGCTGTTGAGGGCATCCAGCAGGGCGGCTTCTTCGATCACACCGCCGCGCGCCGCGCAGATGATCCGCACGCCGGGTTTCATCTTGGCGAAGGCCTTGGCATTGAGCAGGTAATGCGAGGCTGGGGTGTGGGGGATGTGCAGGGTGATCAGGTCCGCCTGGGCCAGGAGGGTATCCAGGTCCACAGGACTTGCCCCGCTGGCCTGGACCTCCGCCGCGGGGCGGACGGGGTCATAGGCGATCACTTTCAGGTCAAAGGCCAGGGCCCGTTTGGCGACGGCTTCGCCGATGTGACCGTAACCGATCACGCCGAGGGTCTTTTGGTAGAGTTCCGTCCCGACCAGTTCCTTCTTCAGCCATTGCCCCGCTTTCAGCCCGGCATCTGCCTTGGGAATGCCGCGGATCAGGCTCAACATCAGGCCAAGGGTCAGTTCAGCGACGGAGACGGTGGTGGCAACGGGCGCGTTCACCACGGCCACGCCGTGGGCTTTGGCGGCCTGGAGGTCAATATTATCCACGCCAACGCCCATCCGGCCGACGATCTTCAGGTTTTTGCCGGCGGCGAAGACCGCTTCGGTGACCTTGGTGCGGCTGCGCACGATCAGGGCGTCGTAATCGCCGATCACTTCCAGCAGCTCTTCCGCGGAAATGCCTTTCTTGTCCACCAAATCAACCTTGGCGAGCAGGGCCTCATCTGAAATCGCGGCCAGTCCATCTGTGAGTAAAATTTTCCACTGCATGGGTCTGAAAACTCCTCCACAAGTGAGATAATTGGTGAGTGCTTTTTCAATTTTACCGCAGATTGCTTTGCTCCCGCTCTGGGAGTTTTGGATTCACCCGGATGAAGTTTGAGATAATTTAAAGCGGGGTTCGGAAAATTGAAGTTTGGGAGGAATTATTGAAGTCTGCCTGCCGGGGAACCGGGATCAGGGTTTTTTGCGCAGCACCCGGCTGTCCCCTTTGCGGGTGGTGACCCCCGCGGCGTCCAAATATTCCAGCACGGCAACGGCGTACTTCCGGCTGGTATTGAAACGGTCCCGCAGTTCGGCCAGCGTGATGCTGCCGTTTTGCTGGATGATCTCGATTACGGCGGTTTGCATCTTGTCCAAAACTTCGGGCTGGAGCAGGACGTCTTCCCCCAGTTGAATGAGCTGCCCGGTCTGCACCAGGACGATCACCAGGTCCTCGCCGATCGCCTCCTGGCTCTCTTTGACCGAGGGCGGCGTCGTGGGCTGGGCAGAAAAATCTTTCAGCAGAGCGTCAATCTGCTGCTGCTGGGCAGCGGTCAATTGGATACTGTGCCCGGCGAGCCGGACTGAGGCGTTTTCCGCAACGATCGCTTTTGTGGCTGCCAGCCTGCTGACCAGCGGGTCAAAAAGCTCGGCGGGGAGCTTGTTTTTCGTCCGCAGCCTTTCCCGCGGCATGCCGGGCAGCAGAGGATTTTGCCGGTGAAAGTCCGCCAGGCTTTGCAGCAGGGCGCCCTGCAGCCGCTCAAGCTGATCCGTGGGGATCAGCGATTGTTTGCCGTCCACCAGCAGGGTCAATGCGCCTTCCGCGAGCAAGCCGTCAATGGCTTGCTGGGCCTGGTCGGGTTCCAGCCCCGCATTTTCGATCAGCTTTTTGCGCGAGACCAGGCCGGATTGGCGGGCGGATTGCATCAGGATTTCTTCGGGGGTGCCCACCATCAGCTGGGCCAGCTCTTCCAGCCTGGTTTCGTTGAAACGCTTGTAACGGCGTTTGGGGTGCGGGTTCACCACCTGGCCGCCGCCGATTGTTTCCGCGGGCGAGGGACGGCGCAGGATAAAGCGGTCCTGGCGCAGGGCGACTACCGGCTCCTGCAGCAGCAACTGCAGGAATCCCTCTTCGCCGGGCTGGAGTTCCTGCACGCCCAGCAAACGGACCCGGGCGATCACCTCCGCCGCCCCGAGGAACAGTTTGACCTCGGCATTGTGTTTGAGCGGTGCGTTGGCGTCCTTAATCATCCTGACCCAGACATCGATCATCCGGGTGGGTTGATAGGTGCCGGGGGTGACGACCACGTCGCCGCGCCGGATTTGATCCACTCTGACGCCGGAGATATTGACAGCCGTGCGGCTGCCCGGCTGGGCCTTTTCTTCGGCCTGCTTGTGGGTCTGGAGGCCTCTGATCCGGCCTTCGACCCCGGGTGGCAGAATTTCCACCGCATCGCCGACGGAGAGATGGCCGTCGGTCAGCGTGCCGGTGACGATGGTGCCGAAGCCCGGCAGGGTGAAGACCCGGTCCACGGGCAGACGGGGGCGGCCCAGGTCGGGCCGCTGGGGGTGCTGGGTGAGGACATCCTGCAAAGTTTGGATGAGTGTTTCCAGCCCTTCGCCGCTGCGGGCGCTGACGCGCACGATGGGCGCGTCTTCGAGGGCTGTCCCGGCGAAGGTATCCTGCAAATCCGCTTCCACCAGGTCCAGCCATTCGGGGTCGTCCACCAGGTCAATCTTGGTGAGGGCCACGACGGCCGCGGGAATCTGCAGCAGGTCCAGGATGGCCAGGTGTTCGCGGGTCTGGGGCATCACGCCCTCATCGGCGGCCACCACAAAGAGCGCGGCGTCAATTCCCCCGATCCCGGCCAGCATGTTCTCGATGAAGTCCCGGTGCCCGGGGACATCCACCACGCCGATATCGTCACCGTTGGGCAGCTTGAACCAGGCAAAGCCCAGCTCAATGCTCATTTCACGGTCTTGTTCTTCCTTCAGCCGGTCCGGGTTGATCCCGGTCAGCCGGTTGATGAGGGTCGATTTTCCGTGGTCAACGTGTCCGGCGGTTCCAATGACTTGCAAGGCTTATTCCTGTCTGGTGGGTCAGTCCTTGAAGATCGTGTTATAAGTCTCGATTGAATCCCGCAGGGCGTTCAGAGAGGCCATCATCCGTTTGACGTCATCCCGGCCCAGTTGTTGGAGGTTCTCCTGCAGGGTTTCCAGGTGGTCCTCAAGGGTGTCAATCCGGCCGCCCAGCGCTTCCAGGCTGCGGTTCATTTCCCGGTGCTGTTCTTCCTGTGAAAGGATATAGTTCGACCAGCGTTTCTGATCGTCGGATTTGAAGGTGGTCCATTCCTGGCGGAAGCGGTCTTCGTTCAGCCGCTGGACCTCAGTGATTTCGTTGATCCGGCGTTCAAAGCGCTGAGTGACCTCATCCAATGAACTTTGCGATTGTTTGATTGTCCGGTGGGTATCTTCCAGGCTGTTCAATTCGGATTCGATATTTGCGGTGATCTTTTCCATCGCTTCAAAGCGGCTGCCCCAATCCTTGAAGGTCCGTTCGCGTTCGATCTGGCTCAGGTTGATCTTCTCCATGAAGGCGGTCTGAGCCTCCCGCCGTTCGGATTCGGCTTCCAGCAGCTCTTTGATCCGGCCCTCGAGTTTGCGCATATTGTCGCTGACGAGGTCCTGTTTGCCGCGGGTTTCGTCCTGGCGCTGCCGGACGGCCGCGATTTCGCCCTGCAGGTCCATCAGGCGCTTGGCATCCTGACGCCGGTTCTCTTCGATCAGCCGCAGGGACCGGCTGTAGTTCTCGTCTACGCCCTCCACTTCACTCAAACGGGCGCTGAGTTCCTCAACAGAGCGGTTGATCCGCTGGTTCTCTTCCTGGTTTTTTTGCAGGGCAGTCTGAATGGGCTGCAATTCCTGAAATCGCCGTTCAACATTGATCACTGTCTGGTTGATCCCTTCAATGGCCTGATTGTTGCGCTCGGAAAGCAGCGATTGATCTCTCAGAGACTCTCTGAAGATGTCGGTTTGTTTGGTGGTTTCGCTGCGCAGGCTGTCGACATCGGTTTCAAATTGCTCCAGCCGTGCCATCAGGGTGTTCAGGCGGGTGATTTCGCCTTCCAGATCCGCCAAACGGGTCCGGAGGGCGGAATTCTCAGTGTCCAGGTTTTCAAGCTTGTTCTGGAGCGCGGCAATCACGGTTTTATCGTTGTTGCGTTCACCGTCCAGATACTCGATCTGTTTCTTCAGTTTTCCATAATCCAATGTATCATCCATACTTTTCACCTCTCTCAATGGGGTGATAAAAAACCCCAGATGGCATTGGGGTTCATGTCCAAGTTGTGCCATAAATTATACTCAAAAAGAATATGCCAGGATCTGGGAACGCCTGGCTGGGGTTTAATTAAAGGGATTCAACTGGCTGAATGCCGTTAAGGTCTGGGTGATGTTGGTCAGAAAGGCATTGGGGAATAAGCCTGTCAGGATCAGGATCACCACCATGGCGAGGACGGGGATGTATTCCAAAAAGCTTTCGTTCACCCGCCAGGGGTTCGGTTCACCTTCAGTTTCAGGCCGGACCATGTGCATTAGGAGGCGCAGGGTGAAGAGGAAAAGACCCAGCGTCCCGATCAGGCCCCAGGCGCCCAGGGCCGGGCCGCTCCTGAGAGCGGTTGTCAGCAGGGTGATTTTGGTTGGAAATTCTGCCAGGAGCGGCATCCCAGCCACGCTCAACTGCGCGAGCAGCAGGCCGATGGCGAGGATCGGGTAGCGGCGGGCGAAGCCTTCAAGGTGTTCCAGGTCCGCGGAGCCGGCGTGTTGTTCAACGAGGGACAGAATAAAGCCCCACAACCAGTAGCTTAGGGCCCGCGCGGGCAGCAGGATCATCAGCCAGATCAGACCGCCCTCGTTTGCCAGGCCGATCGCCAGCAGCGAGAACCCGGTTTCCGTCAGGCAGGAAAAGCCAAATGCCCGCTTGAGGTTCTTTTGGAACGCGGTCCAGCCGCCGCCCAGCGCGATCATGATCACGCCGCAGATCTGAAGGATCTGGTAGAGACCGGGGGATTCCCGCAGGAAGGTGTAGCGGTTGAGGAAATTCAGACTAAAGAGGATGACCACCGCAGGGATCATAAATTGCAAGAAACTTGTGACCATGGGGTTGCTGTGTTCGTCCACCATCGGCATCCAGGAATGGAAGGGAAAAATCGACAGCCAAAGGGCGATGCCGATGCCCAGAATAAGCGCAGACTGGAGGATGAGCGGGCTTTCGGGAGGCAGGGCTTCCACACCCGAAAGCAGCCAGCCCGCCAGCAAGATGAATGGCACGGCCAGGGTCTGCAGGGTCAGATAGCGCAGAACGCCCGGACGCGGGGGCTGCCCCAGCGGGGAAAGCATCGGGATGGAGACCAGCACGGCGGTCTCGATCAGCAGAGCCGCGTAGAGGAAGGGCGCCACGCCCAGCGCGGCGGTTACCAGGGCGGTGATGGCCAGGCTGGTGGCCGGGAAGGTTTGGGGCGTTTTCCCGATCCCGCTGGTCAGAGTCCAAAGGCTGGTGACGAAGTAGATCATGCTGATGAAGGGGAGGATCTCATAGCGAAGAGAGATTTCCCGCCCCAGGAACCCCAGGCTTTCTGAGAAGGAAACCGTGAGGGGGCCGAAAGCGATCACCAGGGATTCGGGGAAGAAACGGGCGAGGATGGACAGCGCAAAAGCTGTGATGCTGGTCAGGAGGATGGCGAAAGTCCTGCGATTGAGGGCAGCCAAGGCGATCAGAGCGGCGGCCAGCGGCAGGAGGACCCAGAGGGTCGGGGTGCTGAGGTTCAGGGTCATTGGTCATCCTCCTCGCCCGATTCCAGTCCCTTTCGTTCGTCCCTGGGCACGATGAAGTAGACTCCGACCAGGGCCAACCCGAGGTTGACGATTGCCAGAAGGCCCGTCACCAGGGTGGAGAGTTCCAGCCCTGCATAGATCACCTCGAAGCCCGAGAGCGTGCTCAGCAGCCCGACAATGGTCAGGAAGGGATCGGAGGTCGTGCCCAGCTGCATCAGCGAGATCCCGATCAACATCAATCCGCCTTGCAGCACCAGCAGGTTCAGCCCGGGGAAGACGTTGTCTTTCAGGGCGGGGGCCGCCGTGAACACGACCAGGATGATCAATAAGCCCATCAACCCGCGGAAGATGAAACTGGAGGAAGTTTCTGTCACAAAGGGGATATCTTCTTTGCGGAAATAGGTCAATGAGATCGCGGCCGTGGCCATCCACCCCACGATCAATTTGACAACCGCCACGCCGATAGGCCAGGACTGGGCCACCAGGACAAAGGCGGCCAGGTATTGCAGCACCAGGGCGCCGGAAACGATCCGCCAATCCCGGAAGACCAGGATGGTCATTGCCGTGATAACGATTAAGACAAAGGCCAGGATAGATAGGATTTGCATTTTAGAAATTGGCTCCCCGGGCAAGCGCCGCGATCAAGAGCAGGAGCAGCAGGGCCGTCCAGAGGATGCCCCCTTCGCCCTCCAGGGTCTGTGAAAAGATCTGCAGAATCCTGCCGAGGAGGGTGTAGATGGACCAAAGCGCGCGGTAGAGCCACTCCAACCGGAAGATGCTTTCCAGCCGGGGCGTGGCCCATTCCAAAACCTGGGTCAGGCGGCTGCTGGCCGGCAATTGCAGGTAGGGCGGGGAAATGCCCAGCCGCCGGCTCAGAAAAAAGGCCGCGGCCGCAAGAATGCTGCTGATGAGCGGCAGCCACCAGAGACCAAGCGTCAATGACCCCGGCCACCCGATCAGACCCAGGCCGATGGTGGTTTGAATGATAATGATCAAGCCCAGAGGAAAGACCAGCCTGGCCCAGGATTCCAGCGCGCCGGCCTCGCCGCCGGGTTGAAGGATGCGGTTGAGATAGCCAAGAATCATCACGGTTTGGGCCAGAACGAAAAGGAAGGTCCAGAGGTTGAAGCCGCTGCCCACAAGGCCAACCCAGCCGCTTGACAGAGGGGTATAGGGCCAGCCGACCAAGCCGATCAGGCCGAAATACAGCAGGAAGTTCATCCGTTGAATTCGGGGATAATACAGGAAAAGCAGGCTGCCCGGCAGCAGCAGCGCCAGGCCCCAGGCGATGCTGGCCTGCGGTTCTCCGTTGAGCACGGAGGCCGTCGCAAGCGAAGCCCAGCCCACGATCCAGAACGGACGCCCTTCAATTTCATCTTTGGCCGCAAGCCAGCGGAAAGCGGCATAAAGCGCAGCGATCGCCAGCAGGGCAAAGAGGATCCAGGAATTTCCGCCCAGGTTGGCGGGCAGGGTGTTTTCGGGTAGGCGGGCAAGCAGCACCAGGCTGGAGGCGACCGGCGCCAGGCGCAGGATGTTGCCGCCGCCCCGCCGCAGGACGGGCTCCTGCAGGAAAGGCAGGTTCAGGGGCAGCACGCCCAGACGCAGCCCGGCAGCCAGCAGGAAAAGCAAGCCAGAGCTTTGGGGGATGGTGTTCAAGTTAAAGGAATGGACCGACTGCCACCCGACCATGGTCGCCAGGAAGAGCATCATGACGGACCCCACCCTGACGCCATAGGAAAGGACGATCCGGAAGTTGAATTGATCGGCATCCGCCAGGCGCAGCAGGTAAAAAAGTTCAAAGAGATCCACGATGACCCAGGCAAGCATCATGGTCAGGCTGGTGCCGGATTGCACGGCCACAAGCCCCAGGGCGGTGATGGTCAGGCTGGCAGCCCAGGCTTTGGGCGCGCTGTCATAGCGGGTGCGGGCTGCGCCGGTCAGCACGATGGCCAGGGTGATGGTCATCAATGCCAGGGCGTAGGGCCAGGATTGGTAATCCATCACCAGGGAAAAATAGCCTGACAGGTTCAGCTCGGTCCCTTCCCAGGAGAGAACCGGCAGCGTTGTGGGCAGCCAGAGGCGGAAAATAAAGATCGCCAGCCAGGCGGTCAGGCTCACGCCGGTCGCGATCAACCAGGCTGTGCCGTAATTGGGGCGGACGCGGTCCAGGATGGTGATGACCAGGGCGGCCACCAGCAACAGTCCAATGGGAAGCAGGATTAACATCAGGAATCAGATCAGGCTCAGGCCAGGATCTCGCCTTCACCGCGGTGGAGGAATTTGCCCATCCCGGGTTTGCCGTACCAGGTATTGCCATCCACGATCTTCTGCCCGCGCAGAAAGACCATCACAGGGAAACCCTTGAGCCGCCAGCCTTCATAAAGGTTGTAATCGGTGCGGTGTTTGGCAACTTCCACCCCATAAGTGAGTTCCTTATTGGGGTCCCAAAGGGCAATATCGGCATCCGCCCCCGGCAGGAGGGAACCCTTTTGGGGATAAAGCCCGAATATCCGGGCGGGGTTGGTGGCATGCAGGGCGACGAACTGATTGGGCGTCAGCCGCCCGCTGCCCACGCCCTCGGTCCAGAGGACGGGCATCCGGTCGCCCACACCGGGCAGGCCGTTGGGGATCTTGGTGAAATCATCCTTCCCCAGTTCCTTGCCGGGAATGGCGACGGGCTTGCCTTCATAGTCGATCGCCTGGGTGCCATCAAAGAAGAAGGGGCAGTGGTCAGTGGAGATCACCTGGATGACGCCCTTTTCCAGACCTTCCCAGAGGCGTTCGTTATCGACAGCCGTGCGCATCGGCGGTGAGCAGATCCATTTTGCGCCATCCGCCCCGCGCAAGTCGTTTTCATCAAAGAAGAGGTACTGAGGGCAGGTTTCGCCCATCATGTTCAGGCTGTGCTCGCGGGCATATTGGAGCTGGTCCACTTCGCCCGCGGTGTTCATATGCACCAGGTAAAGTGGTGCGTCGCCGGCCTGGGCGGCGAGCGCGGCAGCCCGCAGGGAGGCTTCCACGGTGCCCCAGGCGGGGCGGGTCTTGGCGTGGAAGATGGGGTCAGTGTTGCCGGCCTGCAGCGCTTCCTCCACCAGGATGTCAATCACATCCCCGTTTTCAGCATGGACGAGGGTCAGGATCCCGGCGGATTTGGCCACCCGCATCACCCGGAAGATCTCGCCATCCGGCAGGCGCAACCGGCCGTTGTAGGCCGTGAAGACCTTGACGCTGGTGATCCCCAGGTCGGGCAGGGTGAAGATCTCCTTGGCGACATCCTGGTCGAAACGGGTGATGTTCATGTGGAAACCGTAATCCAGCGCGGCCTTGGGGTCGGCCTTGGCGCGCCAGCGGCCGATGTTTTCGGCCAGGGTGCCTTCGTCCTGGGGAACGAAGTCGATCACTGTGGTCGTGCCGCCGAAAGCGGCCGCTTTCATCCCGGTGTAATGGTCATCCGAGGAGACGGTGTCGGCCATCGGCAGGTCCAGATGGACATGCGCATCAATCCCGCCCGGCAGGATCAGGAGGCCGCTGGCATCAACGCTGTCCGCACTGGGGTGGGAGAGGTTTACGCCGATTTTGGATATTTTTTCGTTTTCAATGAGGATGTCAGCCTGATAGGTCTCGCTGGCGGTGATCAGTGTGCCGTTTTTGATTAAGATAGCCATGTCAATGCTCCGAGAAATGCTGAACGAAATGAATTAACCCTGTTAATGATTTTAGCAGAAAAAGGATAAAAGGATAAGTCGCGAGGCAGGGGAGAGAGAGAAGCAGCTGGTCAAAAGGCGTTGTGAAGAGATAGGATGTTTGATTGTAGTGCGGGTGTTTTATTGGACAGTTTTAAGGGTTGAATAAGAGAGGGTCCAGTCTTCAAGGCACGCGCTTATGATATCTATTGCGTCTATTCGGATGAGTTGACGGATGAATACGTTGAAAGCGTGAGCGGGGCGTTTTCGGATGAAGGCGTTTATTATAACGATAGAGCCTGTTGCACAAACCCATTGATTCGCGAAATTCGCATAAATTTAGTAAAA
>WOYI010370477.1_pt1 | contig 21430 bp, 20 predicted proteins | sample 6423411 | NCBI WGS metagenome assembly WOYI01 (sample SAMN13441803, study PRJNA592873) | oil field metagenome | biome: oil field; feature: oil-well bore; material: oil-contaminated soil; isolation source: oil-contaminated soil from oil-well borehole | place: Germany: Wietze | collected 2016-10-18 ... | reverse complement strand
CGCCCGCCAAGCAGCCATTGCAATGGCTACCAGATTCGTTCGACCGCCGTCGACCCCCGACGAGATCCTCGACCACCTCGAGGCACGCTACGCCATGATCGAGGCCGTCGAACTTATCCGGGTCGCCACGTAACAGATACTCAAGGAGGGTTGATCGTTAGCGGAGTCGAGAGTTTCCCGGGTGAGTTGGACACGCTACGTACCGACAATGTGCGTTTGCGTCGTCTTCTTCAGTTGAGTGAGGAACAGGCTCGCGCAGCCGCTGGTGACCAGGCGACACTGACGGGAGCACCCGCCTCGCCAGTGACCATGGGCTCCAGCTCCGCTGATAAGGTACGGTTCTTCTTCGAGTTGTTCCGTTGTCGCACCGATGTTTACGCGCTGCGCTGGGAGAACCGGCGAGATGGCCGCTCGGGTTGGATGCCGGCGATCAAAGGCTACTGGCGCAAGGGCATGAATCGAGCCGACGCCCCCTACCTACCGCTGACCCCGGAGGTAATCGATGCCCACCTGCGGGGCGAGGCACATATCGGCCTGTATCCGCTCAGCGATGACGACACCTGCTGGTGGGTCGCCGCGGACTTCGACAAGGAAGCCGCGATGCTCGACGCGCTCGCGTACATGAAAGCGGCCCGCTCCTATGGGATTCCGGCTGCCCTGGAGGTGTCACAATCCGGCCGAGGAGCGCATGTCTGGATCTTCTTCGCCCATGCGCTCTCGGCATCGGTCGCCCGCAGCGTCGCTACAAGTCTGCTGGGTGAGGCATTTCGCCTGCGAGGCAGCATGCAGCTGAGCAGCTATGACCGCTTGTTCCCATCCCAGGACGTGCACACCGGGCGCGGAGTCGGCAATCTGATCGCCGCACCACTGAACGGTAAGCGCCGTCAACACGGCACCACCGTCTTCCTCGATCCCGCCACCCTCGAGCCATACGAGGATCAGTGGGCGTACCTGTCAAGCATCGCCCGATTGTCCACCAAAGACGTGACCGCGCTGGCGCGCCAACTTCCCGATCCACAGATCGGCCACAACGTGCGGCGTCTGCAGCTACCGACATCGTCACGCATCATCCCGCGGCCGGCGGCAATCGTGCGCGCAGAGTTCACATCACGACTCACCCTGACCGCCAACGATCTTGGCCCAGCGATGATCTCGGCCGTCAAGCATGCCGCATCGATACGCAACCCGGAATTCGATGCGCGCCAACGCGCCCGACGCAGCACCTGGGATACACCGCGGTTCCTCTACAGCTACGACGAAACGGCCCACGGTGATCTCGTACTCCCCCGCGGTCTTCATCCTCTGCTGACAGAACTCGTCGAATCGGCCGACAGCACGCTACACATCGACGACAAACGCATCCCCGGTCAACCCCACAAGTTCATCTGCAGCACGCCGTTGCGCACCGTTCAGACCACCGCACTGCACCAACTCCTCGCACAGGACACCGGTGTCCTCATCGCACCACCGGGCGCCGGCAAGACGGTCATCGCCTGCGCAGCAATCGAATCGCGGTCCACCTCGACCCTGGTCCTCGTCGATCGCAAAGCGCTGGCCGATCAATGGCGCGACCGGATCAGCAGCCACCTGAGTTTCGCATGTGGTCAAATCGGCGGCGGGCGTTCGAAGACCACGGGCGTCCTCGATATCGCCCTACTGCCAACACTTGCCCGCCGCGGCAACGTCGAAGACATCACCGCCAACTACGGTTTCATCATCGTGGACGAATGCCACCACGTCGCAGCCAGCGCGTTCTTCGGCGTCCTGAGCCGCATGGCCGCGCGGTACTGGCTCGGACTGACCGCCACCCCGGAACGCCGCGACGGGCTCGAAGACCTCATCTATCAACAACTCGGATCACACCACGTCGCCATCAAGGCGCCCAGCACCGGACAACTCCCGGTCGACGGTTCCGGCCTACTGACGCCCTACCCCGTTCTGCACCTGCACCCGACCGAATTCCAATACCGCGGCGACGCCGAGCCCAACGTGCCAGGAGGCATGGCCGAAATCTATCGAGCCCTCGTCGCCGATCAAGCGCGACTCGACCAGATCGTCGCCGACGTCCTGACCGCCTCCGAAACCGGAGCCAACATCCTGGTGCTCACCACATGGGTCCAGCACCTCAACGCCATCACCCACCGGCTTCAGGCCGCCGGAAAGACCGTCACTGTCCTCAGCGGCGGCATCAAGGCTCGTGACCGCCGCCAGATCGCCGACCAACTTGCCAACCACACGCCCACTTCGGATCCACTCCTGATCGTCGGCACCAGCTCGTTCATCGGGGAAGGCTTCGATTGCCCCGCCCTCGACACCCTTTTTCTCGCCGCGCCGATCACCTTCAAGAACCGACTCGTGCAGTACGTCGGTCGCGTCACCCGCCCCTACCCCTCGAAGAGCACCGCAACCGTGCACGACTACCACGACGCGCACACCCCCGTCATCGCCTCATCGCTGAAGAAACGAGCGCCCGGCTACGTGAAAATGGGCTTCCCCGACCCGCGCAAGATGATCCGATAGACCCGGGGCCATCCCACTTGACGATCGGACAACTGCGCTATCGCGAGCCCGAAAGCCGAGATTTGTGGTCCCAGCCAGCTCTCAGCTGAACCACGGTAAAGGTACTCGTCGATCAATTACCACAGGTCAAAGCCTACTTCTCTTGGTCGGGCTGACAGGATTTGAACCTGCGACCACTTGACCCCCAGTCAAGTGCGCTACCAAGCTGCGCCACAGCCCGAGTTGCCTTCCGGGATCGCCGGTAGGCGGTCGAAACTCTACCTCAGCCCCCCGCCCAAATCCCAACCGCGTCATCCGCGCCGGATCGGGGGTGTCCGAAGTTCGGGTCGCTCTACGCCGCGAGCAGGCGGTAAAGCCCGATGAGCCCGATCACCACGATGACGGCCCGCAGCGCGTTCGGCTCCAGCCGCCGCGCGTAGTGCGCGCCGAGGAATCCCCCGATCAGCGATCCCACGGCTATCAGACCCGCCGCGATCCAGCTGATCCGATCGAACGCGACGGCGGTGTAGGCCAGCGCGGCGACGATGTTCACCAGCAGCGAGAGCAGATTCTTGGCGGCATTCATGCGTTGCACAGACTCCGGCAGCAGGGCGCCCATCGCACCCATCAGCAGGATTCCCTGCGCCGCAGTGAAGTAGCCGCCGTAGACACCGACCGCGAAGGTCGCGAGCACCACGGCCAGCATCCGGCGCGTCGAGACGTGGTCGGCACCCTCCCCGGCCTGTTCGGCACGTTTACGGGCCCAGGCCTGAATGCGGGGGCCGATCATCACCAGGATCAATGCGGCGATCAACAGCACCGGAACGATACGGGTGAACACCTTCTCCGGCAGGTGCAGCAGCAGCCAGGCACCGACCCCGGCACCGAGCAGCGAGGCCGGGATCTGCCAGCGCAATCGGCTCCACTGACCGCGCAGTTCGCGGCGATACCCCCAGGTGCCCGACACCCCGCCGGCGACCAACCCGACGGCGTTGGACATCGTCGCGGTCACCGGCGGAAATCCGAGCGCGACCAGGGTCGGGAAGGTGATCAGGGTGCCCGAGCCGACGATCGCGTTGATCGCGCCGGCACCCACGCCGGCCAATGCGATCAGGATCATGTGGGTGGTGGACACTCAGGCCACCCTACCCACGCCACTTGTGCACATTTTGTGCCGGTGAGGGTCACAAACCGGGGTGACTAGCGCCTGACGGAACGCTTCTCCCGGACCCGCACGTTGATGCGGATCGGGCTGCCCTCGAAGCCGAACGTCTCACGCAGCTTGCGTTCCAGGAACCGGCGGTAGCCGGCCTCCAGGAAGCCGCTGGTGAACAACACGAATGTCGGCGGCCGTGCGGTCGCCTGGGTGGCGAACAGGATGCGCGGCTGCTTACCGCCACGCACCGGCGGCGGGGTGGCGGCCACGATCTCCTTGAAGAACGTGTTGAGCCGGCCGGTTGGGATGCGGGCATCCCACGACTGCAGCGCGGTCTCCAGTGCCGGCACCAGCTTCTGCACCGCACGCCCGGTCTTGGCCGAGATGTTGACCCGCGGCGCCCACTGCAACTGCGCCAGTTCCCGGTCGATCTCCTTGTCCAACAGGTAACGGCGATCCTCGTCGACCAGGTCCCACTTGTTGAACGCCAGCACCAGCGCGCGCCCGGATTCGATCACCATGGTCAGCACCCGCTGATCCTGCTCGGTGAGCGGCACCGAGCCGTCGATCAGGACGACCACCACCTCGGCGGCGTCGATCGCGCTGTGGGTGCGCACCGAGGCGTAGAACTCATGCCCGCTGGCCTGTCCGACCTTGCGCCGCAATCCCGCGGTATCGATGAAACGCCAAGTCTTACCGCCCAATTCGATCAGCGAGTCCACCGGGTCCACGGTGGTGCCCGCGACATCGTGGACCACCGACCGCTCGTCACCGGCCAACCGGTTGAGCAGTGAACTCTTGCCCACGTTGGGTTTACCCACGAGTGCGACGCGCCGCGGTCCGCCGGGGCCACCGGCGACCTCGGAGGCTTCGGGCAGCTTCTCCATCACGGTGTCCAGCAGATCGGCGACACCGCGACCGTGCATGGCGCTGACCGGGAACGGCTGCCCCAGGCCCAGCGACCACAGTGCGGACGCATCGGATTCGCCGCGCTCGTTGTCAACCTTGTTGGCCGCCAAGAAAACCGGCTTACCGGAGCGCTGCAGGCGTTTGGCCGCGGCCTCGTCGGCGGAGGTCGCCCCGACCACGGCGTCGACGACCATGATGATGGCGTCGGCGGTCTGCATGGCCACCGAAGCCTGCTCGGCCACCAGTTGCTGCAGGCCCTTGGCGTCGGGTTCCCAGCCACCGGTGTCCTGGACGACGAAGCGGCGGCCCAGATAGTTCGCGTCATAGGAGACCCGGTCGCGGGTCACGCCCGGGATGTCCTGAACGACGGCCTCGCGGCGGCCCAGGATCCGGTTGACCAGCGTGGACTTACCCACATTGGGGCGTCCCACCACCGCCAGCACCGGCGGCGGAGCGTAACTCTCCTCGTCGACGTCGACCTCGAACGAGCCTATTTCCCAGTCGCTTTCGTCGCCCCAGGTGCCATCGCCCTGGGCGAAATCGTCGGTCATCTGCTCGCCCCGGCCCGCTGTTGCACGAGTTCCCGCAGATGCGCCACCACTTCAGCCTCGTCCATATCGCTGGTATCCACGATCAGCGCGTCATCGGCGGCCCGCAGTGGCGACACCGCCCGCGTCGAATCGAGGTGATCACGGCGCTTCACATCGGCGAGCACCGCTTCGTATGCGTCGCCGAGGCCGTTGGCAATGTTCTGCTCATTGCGCCTGCGCGCCCGGACCTCGGCCGACGCGGTCAGGAAGATCTTCACATCGGCGTCCGGCAGCACCACGGTGCCGACATCGCGGCCCTCGACCACCACACCGCCCTCCTGTACCGCGAGCTCGCGCTGCAGCCGCACCAGCCTGGCCCGCACCGCGGGCACCGCCGAAACCGCCGACACCGCGCCGGTGACCTCGTCACCGCGGATCTCGAACGAAACGTCTTCTCCACCAAGGTATGCCTGATCCTGGTCGGGGTCGTAACCGACCGCCAGGTCGACATCACCGGCCACCTCGGCCACCCGCCGCTCATCGGTCAAATCCACCCCGGCGCGCAGTACCGCCAGCGTGACGATCCGGTACATGGCCCCGGTGTTCAGGTAGCGCAGACCCAGCGCTCGCGCCAAACCCTTTGACACCGACGATTTTCCGGTGCCCGCAGGTCCGTCCAACGCAACCGTCAATGCCGCACTCACATCCCCACCGCCTGATACAACTCGCCGATCTCCTTGCGGGTCAGCACCCGGATACTGCCCGGCCGCTGTTCCCCCAGCTCGACAGAGCCCAGACTGGTGCGCACCAACTCTTGGACCGGGAAACCCACCGATGCCAGCAGCCTGCGGACCAGGCGCTTGCGCCCCTCGTGCAGCGTCACCTTGACCATCGACTTGCCCGGCAGGGTGTCGACCACCGCGAAATCGTCGAGGGCGATCGGACCGTCGTCGAGCACCACCCCGGCACGCAGTTTTTTCCCAAGTCCCCTCGGCACCGATCCGAGGACGGTGGCCAGGTAGGTCTTGGGCACCTCGTAGGACGGGTGCATCAGCCGGTGCGCCAGCTCACCGTCGTTGGTCAGGATCAGCAGTCCCTCGGTCTCGGCGTCCAGGCGCCCGACGTGGAACAGCCGCTTGTTGCCCCGCACCCGGTGCTCGACCAGGTCACCGACGCAGGGCCGACCCTTGTCATCGGACATCGTCGAGTGCATGCCGCGTTCTTTGTTGATCGCCAGGTAGACCAGCGTCTCATCGAGGCGCACCTTGGCGCCGTCGACCCGGATCTCCGAGTTCTCGGTGTCCACCCGGGTGCCGAGTTCGGTGACGATGCGACCGTCCACCTCGACCCGGCCGTCCAGGATCATTCGCTCTGCGACGCGGCGGGAAGCAATTCCGGCCTGCGACAACACTTTCTGTAACCGAACACCATCCGGCTCGACCATGTCAGTCCTTGTCCACATCAAAACCCGGCGTCTTGCCGGGCACAGCAGCCGAACCATCAAGCTTGGCGAATCGTGGTTCTGCGCTGAGGTTTTCACTCAGGTCATCGATGACATCGACATCGGGCAGCAGCGGCGCGATATCGGGCAGGTCGGTCAGCGAAGACAATCCGAGCCGTTCCAGGAACAACTCGGTGGTGGCGAAAGTGACGGCGCCACTGTCGGAGTCGTTACCTGCCTCGGTGATCAGCCCGCGGGCGAGCAGCGTGCGTATGACGGCATCGACGTTCACACCGCGCACCGCGCTCACCCGGGCCCGGGTGACGGGCTGACGGTAAGCCACCACGGCCAGCGTCTCCAACGCGGCACGGGTCAGCTTGGATCGTGCACCGCCGAGCAGCAGCCGCTCCACATACGGCGCGTAGCGGGCCCGGGTGTACATCCGCCAGCCGCCGGCGGCCTCACGCAGGTCGATACCGCTGCCCCGTTCGGTCAGCTCGGCGGACAACTGCATCAGCGTCGCCGTCACCCGATCTTCAGGTTGATCGGTGGCCGAGGCCAGCGCCTCGACCGTCACCGGCGTGTCCACCACCAGCAGCAGCGCCTCCAGCACCGACCGGAAATCGGTGTCATCCAGGTCCTCGGCCACCGACTCGACCTCCGCACCGGCAACCGGTTCAGCTTCCGAGTCCGGAGCCGGGTCGAGACCCGGTTCGGTATCGGTCACATCGTTGGTCATGAGTCTTCTTCCACTGCGGCTGCGAGGTGTTCGTTGGTTGGCCGATCCCCGGTCCACGAAACCTGGAGCACACCAAGCGGTTCTACTTGCTCGAATGCTACCGCCCTGGCCCGGTACAGCTCCAATAGCGCCAGGAACCGTCCGACGATCTCCATCGAGCCTGCGCAGTCGGCCACCAGCTCCGAAAACGACGCCCACTCCCCCACGCCGCGCAGCTCCAACAGCCCCATCAGCAGCTTGGCCTGCTCGGGAACCGAGACCGGCTGGGTGTGCAGATGGTCCAGACGCACCGTCGGGACCTGGCGCGGCGTGAAGGCCGTCGCCGCGATCTGTGCGAAGCGATCGGCGTCCACACCCAGCATGACCTCGGGTAACAGCTCGTCGAACTGCGGTTCCAACGACACCGCCCGCGGGTAACTGCGCAGTGCGGCGGCCTCCAGCTCGGCGAACATCAATGCGACATGCTTGAACGCGCGGTACTGCAGCAGCCTCGCGAACAGCAGATCGCGCACCTCCAGCAGGGCGAGATCCTCCTCGTCGTGCACCACACCGGAGGGCAGCAACCTGGCCGCCTTGAGGTCGAGCAGTGTGGCGGCAATCACCAGGAACGCCGTCGTCTCATCCAGCTCGAGCTGGCGGCCGATCTCCTTGGTGTAGGCGATGAACTCGCCGCTCACCTGATGCAACGCGACCTCGGTCACGTCGAGGCGGTGCGCGAAGATCAGCTGCAGCAGCAGGTCGAAAGGTCCCTCGAAATTGCTCAGCCGGACCTGGAAACCCTGGGCGGCCTCCGGAGCAGCCGCCTCCGTCACGAACCGAACCGGGCGATGACCTCGCGGGCCAGCGCCCGATAGGCCAGGGCACCACTGGATTTCGGCGCCCAGCTGGTGATCGGCTCACCGGCCACACTGGTTTCCGGGAAGCGCACGGTGCGGGTGATGACGGTGTCGAACACCAAGTCGCCGAACCGCTCGACCACCCGGGCCATCACCTCGCGGGCATTGACGGTCCGATGGTCGAATCGGGTGACCAGGATGCCGCTGATCTCGAGCTTCGGGTTGAGCCGATCCTTCACCTTCTCGACGGTGTCGGTGAGCAGCGCCAGCCCCCGCAGCGAGAAGTACTCGCACTCGGTGGGGATGATCACGCCATCGGAGCAGGCCAACCCATTCACGGTGAGCAGCCCCAGCGACGGCTGGCAGTCGATCAGGACGTAGTCATAGCGATCCAGCACCGGATAGAGGGCACGGGCCAGTGACTGCTCCCGGCCCACCTCGTTGACCAGCTGGATCTCCGCCGCCGACAGGTCGATATTGCTGGGCACCAGGTCCAGTCCGGGCACCCGGGTCTTGATGAGCACCTGGTCGATGGACACCCGCGGCTCGACCAGCAGGTTGTGCACGGTGTGGTCCAGCTCGTAATGCGGCACCCCGAGCCCAGCGGACAGCGCGCCCTGCGGGTCCAGGTCGACCAGAAGCACCCGGCGGCCGTATTCGGCCAGGCTGGCGCCGAGATTGATGGTCGAGGTGGTCTTGCCGACGCCACCCTTCTGGTTGCAGATCGCGATGACCTTGGCCGGTCCGTGCACGCTGCGGGGCCGGGGTTCGGGGATGTCGCGGGGCGGGCGGCCGGTGAGGCCAATCTGCGGTGCTGCGGCGTCGTCACTCATGGAAGACCGGCGCAGGTCGGGTGGCCCTCATCCATGGCGAACATCGCAGCAGAGTCTAACCGGGCTAAACGGTCTAGCAGTGCAGACCCGCTGGTTAGGGTCGCAGGTATGGGTCTGACACGGCGGCTGCCGTTCCTGCGGTGGTCGTTCCTGCGCATGGGCCTCAGCGTGCGCAGGATCAGCACCTCCGGCCAGGTCGGCGACGGCCGGGAAGCCGCGGCGATCGAGTATGTGCTCGCCCACTCCTCGCCGGGCAACATCGACGAAGCGGTGCGGGCCTTCGACGACTTCGCCTATTCGAACTCCTTCCTGATCAACATCGGCGACGAGAAGGGCCGGCTGCTGGACGCCGCGATCACGCGGACCGATCCGCACGTGGTGCTGGAGCTGGGCACGTACTGCGGGTACAGCGCGCTGCGGATGGCCAGCGCGGCACCCCGGGCCACCATCGTCTCCGTCGAGCTGTCGGCCGCCAACGCGGCCAATGCCCGCAGGATCTGGGCGCACGCCGGCATCGGTGACCGCGTCACCTGTGTGCAGGGCACGGTCGGCGACGGCGGCAGAACACTGGACACGATCGCCGGGATCCTGGACTCCCGGCCGGTGGATTTCCTGTTCATCGACCACGACAAGGACGCATACTTGCCGGATCTGGTCAGCATCCTGGAGCGCGGCTGGCTGCGGGCCGGGTCGGTGGCGCTGGCCGACAACATGGGCCTGCCCGGGTCACCGAAATACCTGCGCTACATGCGTGAGCTGGAGAACCGGCAGTGGCGCACCGTCGAACACAAGACCCACGTGGAGTACCAGACGATGATCCCCGACCTGGTGCTGGAGTCGGATTACCTGGGCGGTTAGCGGCGGTTAGCGGGCCCGCGGGTGCGCGCCTGCCCACACCTCACGCAGCGCGCTGACGGTGACCAGCGTGTAGATCTGGGTGGTGGTCACCGAGGCGTGACCGAGCAGTTCCTGCACGACGCGCACGTCGGCGCCGCCCTCGAGCAGGTGGGTGGCGAAGGAGTGCCGCATGGTGTGCGGTGAGACCGCCGTGGCGATACCTGCCGCGATGGCCGCGTCCTGGAGCACCTGCCAGGCACTCTGCCGCGACAACCGGCCGCCGCGGGCGTTGAGGAAGATGCCCGGTATGCCCTTACCGCGGCGCGCCAGCTCCGGGCGTCCCCGCACCAGGTAGGTGTCCAGCGCGCTGACCGCCGGCCGGCCGATCGGCACCAGCCGCTGCTTACCGCCCTTGCCGCGCAGCAGCACCGAGCGGGATTGGGTGTCCACATCGTCGATATCGAGCCCGACCGCCTCGGAGATCCGGGCACCGGTCGAGTACAGGACCTCCAGCAGCGCGCGGTTGCGCAGCGTCAGGGGGCCGTCGGATTCGCGGTCCCCGCCGGCGGCCTCCAACAGCGCCACCACCTCGTCGAGGCTGAGACTCTTGGGGAGCCGGCGGATCGGGGTGGGCGGTTTGACCGCGCGGGCGACGTCGACCTCGACGACGCCCTCGGCGGTCAGGAAGCGGTGCAGCCCCCGCACCGCGACCAGTGTCCGGGCCGCCGATACCGCCGACAGTGCCGAGACGCCGCTGTCCGGATCACCCTTGCGCAGGGCCACCAGGAAGTCGCTGACGTCGGTCTCGCCCACCGCGCGGACATCGGCGATGCCGCGGCCGGTCAGGTGTTCGGCGTAGCGGCGCAGGTCGCGCCGGTAGGAGCTCAAGGTGTTGGCCGCGACACCGCGCTCGATGGTGAGGTGGTCGAGGTAGCCCTGCACCTGCTCGTCGAGCACGCCCATCGCGGTTGTCACGGCTATCCCCGCCGGGCTGCGAATGCGTGGGGCCGGTCGGTCCACGGGCTGTCCACTGACCGCAGCGCGGACCGGTCGGGCACCGCGTGGGCGGCCAGGATCCCAGCCACCGCAAGCGAATTGACGATCTCGCCGATGAGGACCTGCTGCACCGCTTCGCCCAGCGGTAGCCAGTGCAGTGCGAGGTCGGCTTCCTCGTGTTCGGCGTCGGGGCGCTCGATCTCGCTGAGCCCCGTTGCCAGAAAAACCCGCACGCTCTCGTCACTGAAGCCGGGCGCCGAAATGATGTCCACCAGCACCGACCAGTGGTCGGCGGCCAGGCCGGCCTCCTCGTGCAATTCCCGGGCAGCGGTCAGCGCAGGCGCTTCGCCTGCCACGTCGAGCAGTCCGGCGGGCAGTTCCCACAGCCGCCGCCCCACCGGGTGCCGGTACTGATAGACCATCGCGACCTCGTCGTCGTCATTGAGCGCGACGACGGCCACCGCCCCGAAATGTTCGACCACCTCACGACGCGCCAGGGTGCCGCCGGGCATCTGAACGTCATCGACCCGCAGCGCGAGAATCTTTCCGGCGTAGACGGTCTCGCTGCCGGCGGTGGCGAAATCATGCTCAGGCACGGTGGGCCGGTTCGGCTTCCTCGTGCTGTTCGGACTCGTGGCGCTCGGTGCCGTTGGACCGCGCGAGGTCCTCCAGCGGGAGCCGTTCGGCGGCCTTGTAGTCCAGCGCCGCGCCGATGAAAGCCGCGAACAACGGGTGCGGACGGGTGGGCCGGCTCTTCAGTTCGGGGTGGGCCTGGGTGCCGACCAGGAACGGGTGCACATCGGCGCCGTACTCGACGAACTCGACCAGATGCCCGTCCGGAGAGGTCCCGGAGAACTTGAGTCCGCTCTCGGCGATCCGGTCCCGGTAGGCATTGTTGACCTCATAGCGGTGCCGGTGACGTTCGGACACCTCGGTCGCCCCGTAGGCTTGCGCCACAATCGATCCCGGTTCCAGCACTGCCGGGTAGGCCCCCAGGCGCATGGTGCCGCCCAGGTCGGCTTCGCCGGCGACGGCGTCCAGCTGATCGGCCATGGTGGCGATCACCGGATCCGGGGTGTCCGGATCGAACTCGGTCGAACTCGCCTCCGTCAGACCGACTGAGCGGGCCGCCTCGATGACGATGCACTGCAGACCCAGGCACAGCCCCAGCACTGGAACACCACGTTTGCGGGCGTAGCTGATGGCCCCCAGCTTGCCGTCGATCCCCCGGATGCCGAAGCCGCCGGGAATCAGCACACCGTGCACATCGCCGAGTGCGGCGATGGCACCCGCGGCGGTCTCACAATCATCGGAGGCGATCCACTGGATATCGACCTTGGCGTGATGCTTGAATCCACCGGCGCGCAACGCCTCGGCCACCGACAGGTAGGCATCGGAGAGGTCGATGTACTTGCCCACCAACGCGATCCGCACGGTCTCCCGAGGCTCGTGGACCCGCTGCAGCAGATCATTCCACTGAGTCCAGTCGACATCGCGGAACGGCAGGTTGAGCTTGCGCACCACGTAGGCGTCGAGTTCCTCGCGGTGCAGCACCTTGGGGATGTCGTAGATCGACGGCGCGTCGGGGGTGGAGATGACGCCGTCGATGTCGACGTCGCACATCAGCGCGATCTTGTTCTTCAGCCCTTCGGGCACGTCCCGGTCGCAGCGCAGGATCAGCGCATCGGGGCTGATCCCGATACTGCGCAGGGCGGCCACCGAGTGCTGGGTCGGCTTGGTCTTGAGCTCACCCGAGGGCGCTAGGTACGGAACCAGCGACACGTGCAGGAAGAACACGTTGTCGCGTCCGACCTCGTGGCGGACCTGGCGGGCGGCCTCCAGGAACGGCAGCGATTCGATATCGCCGACGGTGCCGCCGATCTCGGTGATTACCACGTCGGGGCGGTTGCCCTCGGCGTCGGGCTCCGACATCGCGAGGATCCGGCGCTTGATCTCGTCGGTGATGTGCGGGATCACCTGCACGGTGTCGCCGAGGTACTCGCCGCGACGCTCCTTGGCGATCACCGTCGAATAGACCTGACCGGTGGTGACATTCGCCGACCCCGACAGGTTGCGGTCCAGGAAGCGCTCGTAATGCCCGACGTCGAGGTCGGTCTCCGCGCCGTCCTCGGTGACGAACACCTCACCGTGCTGGAACGGGTTCATGGTGCCGGGGTCGACGTTGAGATACGGGTCGAGCTTCTGCATCGTCACCTGCAGCCCGCGCGCGGTGAGCAACTGGCCGAGGCTACTGGCCGTCAGGCCTTTACCGAGTGAGGACGCGACACCACCGCTGACGAAGAGGTGTTTCGTCACGGTCTGCGCGTGCTTGCGTAACTTCGCTTGACCTGACAAGTCCAACCTCCGTGGCGATGGGGCAAGTTGATTTTCACCAACTCAGGGCCTGCCGACCCACGGAAGCTCACCTTAACACCAGCGCCGACAAGCTGCGCCTGACGCGCCGCCCACGGCGAGCGAAGCGACGGGAGATAAAGCACAGGCGAGCGAAGCGACGGGAGATAAGCGCAGGCGAGCGCAGCGACGGGAGATAACGCCACGGCGAGCGCAGCGACGGGAGTGTTCCGTTGGCGCTACTGCGGGACGGTGACGGAGATCGCGCCCTGGCCGATGCCGTACCGGCCGGGTTGCCCACCGCTCAGCAGATCGCTCATCGCCAGAGCCGCCGTGATGCGCCCGGATTCCAGGTCGACGTCGTCGACGGTGCTGACCGCCCCCGACAGTCCCGCATCGGATCGGGCCACCGCGACCGCCGCCGTTCCCGAGGCCGAACCGTCGCGCCCTGCGAGCACCGTGCCTCCGCCGTGCGGCGCCAGGCCGGCCGCGAAACGTGCCACCGTGGCACCCCGGTTGCCCGCATCATCGCCGAGTGACCCTCCGGTGATGACGACCGCGGTGTCCGCGACACCGACACCGGGGGCGTCATACGTGATGAACCCGGTATCGCGCAGAGTCGCCAGCACGGTCTCGCGCTGGTCGTCGGGAACCGCCGGCTGCTTGCCGCGCAGCACGGCAATGCCGACCAGGTCTCCGGCCTGCGATCCCTGGTCGACGGATTCGGTGCTCAACTGTCGCCCCGCCGGCACGATCGGCGAATTGACCACCGACAGTAGCTTTTCCGAGGCGTTCGCGTCGACGAACTGAGGGGTCAATGCGATCGTCCCGCTGACGGTCCCGCCGCCCTGCCCGATCAAACGCAGCACGGCGTCCACATCGTCGTCGGCCGCATCGGGGGTCCGGATGATCACCACCGATTTGTCCCGCAAGGTGTCACGCAGGATGCGGGGCGCCATGATGCCGTCGAATTCACCAGCAGCGCTGAGCTTCTCGCTGAGTTCGTTCTTGTCGCTGTTGAGCGTCTCGATCTCGGCGTGGAGGTCGGCCTTGTCGCTGCGCAGCCCCGACAGCACCGTGTCGGAGAACAGCCCGGAACCCAGCACCACGCCGATGGCCAGTGCCAGGAAGACCGCCGCCAGCGAAATGGCATGCGTGCGCAGTGAAATCACGATTCTCCCGTCCCTATGCTCCCTAGGACACCAAGCCCTGTGCCCATAGCAGGAACCGGTTCCAGTAGTCGACCACCCAGTCGATGACGGTCGCGTCGGCACGGGTCACCCATAGTGCGACGATCACCGCGACCAGCATCGCCAGCACCAGCAGCGCGATGGCACCCGCGGAGACCCGGCTGCGGTAGAGCGTGGCCACGGCCTTGGCGTCGACGAGCTTCTCGCCGACCTTGAGCCGGGTCAGGAAGGTCGACGGATTGCTCTGCTGGCGGGACCGATCGAAGAAATCCTCGATGGTGGCGCTGTGGCCCGCGGTGACGATGAGCGACGCACCGTGGTGATGGCATAGCAGCAGGGCGAGGTCGGCGGCCGAACCGGCGGCGGGGAACGTCATGGCCCCCACGCCGAGGTCCTGGATGCGCTCCAGGCCGGGTGCATGTCCGTCGGCATCGGCGGGCAGCACCACCTGGGCGCCACTGCGCAGGGCGTCGGTGCTGATGGTGCTGGGATCGCCGACGATCAGCTGCGGGCGGTAGCCGGCCTTGCGCAGCAGGTCCGCGCCGGCGCCGACGCCGACGAGCACCGGCCGATACTCCTTGATGAACGGCTTGAGGGCCTTGAGGTCTTCGGCGGCGGTGGACCCCTCGGCGACCACGACAACGTGCCTGCGGTCCATGTCGACATCGATATCGGGGATGCCCATACCGTCGATCAGCAGTGGGCTCTCGCTGCGAATGAACTCGATGGTGTTGCCGGCGAAAGCTTCCAGGTGTGCCACCAGACCGCTCTTGGCCTCCACCATCAGGTCGTGGATCTCCAGGTCGGTGCGTTCGATGCCCAGCGCGATGCGGCGGTCACCGGAGTAGACGCCGCCGTTGTTGAGGCGGATCCGTGCGCCGTCCTTGATCTTCTTGAAGATCTCGGGGCCCGCCTCGTCGATGAGGACGATGCCGTTGGCCACCAGCACCTCCGGACCGAGGTTGGGGTAGCGACCGGAGATGGAAGGCGAGCAGTTGACCACGCCGGCGACTTCGGCTTCGACGAGCGCGTCGGCGGTGATCCTGTCCAGGTCCTGTGCATCGAGGACGACGATGTCGCCCGGACCGATGCGTCGGAGCAATCGGTCGACGTCGTGATCAACGCGGGCAGTACCGATCACGCCCGGCTTTGAGCTGGCATTACGCGATAGCAACGCTGACATCTTCATGCTGCGATTCTGGCCGCCAACCCTCAAGTTGAGGTGGAGGCGCGCCGTAACACCAGCCCCAGAAGTTTATTTCTGTCACAACTGCAACATCAGTACGACCTCAATCGCGCCTTGCCGGGTAGTGACGCGCCGCCATGGCGCGGTTGCCACAGGTGGTCATCGAGTGCCAGCGCGGGTGCCGTGAGGCTCCGCTTCTGCGCGGTCGCGCTGGGCCGACTCCCACAGTTCACGCGCATGCGCCCGCCCGCTGTCGGTATCCCCGAGCCCGGCAAGCATCCGGGCCAGCTCGACCACCCGGTCCTCGTCCTGCAGTCGGACCACCCGGCTGGATTTCGGTCCGCTCTCGACCACCAGATGGGTGTCGGCGTAGGCGGCCACCTGCGGCAGGTGCGTGACGACGATGACCTGATGGGTGCGCGCCAGCCGCGCCAACCGCCGGCCGATCTGCACCGCCGCACGCCCACCCACGCCGGCGTCGACCTCGTCGAACACCATCGTGGTGCCTTCGGCCGAAGCCGACAGCACCACCTCCAGCGACAGCATCACCCGGGACAGCTCGCCACCGGAGGCGCTCTTGGCCAGTGGCAGCAGTTCGGTGCCGCGGTGCGCGGCGAACCCGAACTCCACGGCATCGACACCGTCATGGCCGGCATGCGCGGCCACACCGCCCGCCAGGGTGATGGGTGCCGAATCATCGGTGCGGGCGACCAACGGTGACACCGTGATACCGAAATCGGCACCTGCCATCGCGAGCCCGGACAGTTCCGCAGTGACCGCCTTGGCCAAACCCTTGGCTGCCTTGGCGCGGGCCTTGGTGAGGTCAGCGGCGGCCGAGACCACCTTGGCGTGCATCTCGTCGACGCGTTTCTGCAGACCTGTCAGTGCCTCCTCGGAGACATCGAGCTGCGACAGCCGGTCCCGGGATTCCTTCGCCCACGCGAGCACGCCGTCGATATCGGAGGCGTATTTGCGGGTCAGCCCGCGCAGCTCCCCCTGGCGGGCCAGCTTCGACTCCAAAGTGCTTGCATCGCTGGGCAGTTCGGAGAGAAAGTCGCCCAGCTCGGTGGACACGTCGCCGATGACGGCAACCGCATCGGCCAGCCGCTCCCCCAGCGCCTGCAGCACGCTGTCATCGGTGCTCTGCAGCGTGGCCTTGGCCGACGCGACGTTGGCCGACGCCGAGGCGATTTCGGCGCCGTCATCATCGGGTGGCCCCGCCAGCGCGGCCCGAGCCACCGCCGCCGCCTCACGCAGCGCATCGAGCTCGGAGAGTCGCCGGATATCGGCGACCAACGCGTCATCCTCGCCCGGCACCGGATCGACGGCGTCGATCTCGTTGAGGCCGAATGCCAGCCGGTCCGACTCGAGCGCGAGTTCACGGGCGCGCCGGGTGCGGTCCACCAGGTCGCGGCGCGCAGCCAGCCACTCGCCGCGCAGCGCCCGATACTTGCGCAGCGGTGTGCCGACATCGGCGAAGCGGTCCAGGGCCGCGCGCTGTTCATCGGGACGCATCAGCCGCAGCTGGTCGTTCTGTCCGTGCAGCGCCAGCAGCTCGGTGGTGAAACCGCTCAACGATTTCGCCGGCACGCTGCGACCACCGAGATAGGCCCGCGACGGGCCCTCGCGGCTCACCGATCGTGCGGCGATGACGCTGCCGTCGTCATCTCGATCGGCACCGGAGGAATCCAGGATCTCGTCGATGCGCCCGGTGACGTCGGCGCCGAGCTCGGTGGTGGCGAATCGACCTTCCACCACCGCCCGATCGGCACCGGTGCGCACCCGGCTGGCGTCCGCGCGGGCACCACCGAGCAGGTGCAACCCCGTCACCACCATGGTTTTTCCGGCACCGGTCTCGCCGGTGAGCACGGTCAGGCCGCGGTCGAACTCGGCCGTCGCCGAGCTGATCGCACCCAGGGACTCGATTCGTATCTCGGAGAGCACTATTGGCCGCGCCATCCGGTTACGGGCAGCCGGAACTTGCGGACCAGCCGGTCGGTGAACGGCGCACTGTCCAAGCGGACCCATTTCAGCGAGGTACTGCAGCGCGTCACCTCCAGGCGCGCGCCCGCGGGAACCACCATCTTGCGGCGGCCGTCGCAGAACACCATCGCATCATTGCCGCCGGCTTCGATCTCGATCGCGATGGAGGCGTTCGGGCTGGTGACCATCGGACGGGCGAACAGCGCGTGAGCATTGTTGGGTACCACCAGGATCGCCTCCAGATCGGGCCACAGAATCGGCCCGCCTGCCGAGAACGCGTACGCGGTGGAACCTGTGGGCGTCGAGACCAGCACGCCGTCACATCCGAATGACGACACCGGACGACCGTCGACCTCCAGCACCACACCGAGTACCCCGAGGCGGGGACCCTTCTCCAGGCTCGCCTCGTTGAGCGCCCAGCCGCGGTCGAGCACGGTGCCGCCCTCGCGGACCACGATGTCGAGCGTCATCCGCTCCTCGACGCGGTAGTCGCGAGCGATGACGTGGTCGAGCACATCGTCGAGGGCTTCGGTCTCCGCTTCGGCGAGGAAGCCGATACGACCCAGATTCAGCCCGAGCACCGGGATCTCGACGTTGCGGGCAAGTTCGGCTGCCCGCAGGAACGTGCCGTCGCCGCCGAGCGCCAGTACCAGCTCGCAACCCTCGGCGGCCTGCTCGTCGGCGTCGACGACCTCGACATCCACGCCCAGAGAACGTATCTCGTCGGACCCCAGGTGCAGCGAGCCGCGGTCGACGGCTTCGGCCGTCAGCACGCGCAGCCCGATACCGTGGTCCCCGAGCACCTTCTCGACCCGTCGAGCGGTGTCGGTGGCCTCATCGCGTCCGGTGTGGACGACGATGAGGACGATTCGTTCGGAGCTCGATTTTGGGGAAGTCATTGCGGCCCTTCATCAATCGCACGAGCAACAGCGCGTTCGAGGTCGTCACCGGCGAGTGGCTCATCGGTCTCGGCCCGGAACCGTAGGAAGAACTCCACATTGCCGGACGGCCCCGGCAACGGACTGGCAGTGACATCAACGGTATGCCAATGTAATTCGGAGGCGCGTCGGGCGACCGCGAGGACCGCTTCGGCACGCAGCGCCGGATCCGAGACCACGCCACCGGCGCCGACCCGCCCCCTACCGACCTCGAACTGCGGTTTCACCATCGGCACGATATCGGCGTCGCGTGCAGCGCAGGCGGTCAGCGCGGGCAGCACCGTCGCCAGCGAGATGAAGGACAGGTCCGCGACCACCAGGTCCACCGGCCCACCGATCGCCTCCCGAGTCAGTGCCCGCACATTCGTGCGTTCCAGCACATGGACGCGTTCGTCGGACCGCAGCGACCAGGCGAGCTGCCCGTACCCCACATCGGCGGCGACCACCTCCGCGGCGCCGCGGTCGAGCAGAACCTCGGTGAAGCCTCCGGTCGACGCGCCCGCATCCAGACACCGCCGGCCCTCGACGGGCACACCGAACGCATCGAGTGCGCCGATCAGCTTGTGCGCTCCGCGCGACACCCAGCTGCGTTCGTCGGCGGACACGGTGAGTTGGGCGTCGACCGATACGGCGGTTGCCGGTTTGGCGGCGGGCATCCCGTCGATGCGCACCCGGCCGGCACCGATCAGCTCGGCGGCCTGCTGCCTTGAACGAGCCAGCCCACGCCGCACCAGCTCGGCATCCACCCGCGCACGTCGCGTCATCGGGTCAGTTCCCCCGGATCGCGTCGCCTCGGCCCTCCACCGATTCCAGCGCACGGACCAGAAGGTCGTGCGCCTCTTCCAGGCGCGCTGCGACGGCGTCGATTTCGGCATCCTCGAGCCCACCGGATTCGATATCCGGCAGGTCTGCCAGCAGTGCCGCAATCTGGGTGCGGATCTGCTCGGGATCGGTACTCATATCGCTGATCACGCTAGCCGATGCAGTCAGCTCAGCAGCGACCAGCGCTGCAGTGCGGCCCGCGCCGTGTCGTCGCCGGCCGCGATGGTCACACGCCCACCGGTGGCCCACGCCGCGTGCGCGGTGCAGCGCACGATGCTCAGCGGGTCCCCGGCGTCAGCGCCGGTCGCCCGCACGGTGATCGTCGACCCGTCGGCGTCGATCTGCCACGCCGGGTGTGCGGCGATCCGCAGGGCGTCGGCATCGGTGTGCAGCGATCGCAGATCCTCGGATACGAAGTCCGGACGGCTGCCGACGGCCGCGTGCACCATGTCGGCGGCGTTGTTGACACCGGTGAGCACCATGAGGCTGGGCAGTCCCGCGGCGTTCGCACCCTCGATATCGGTGTCCAGCCGATCGCCGATCACCAGCGGTGAGCGGAACTCGCCCCGGGCGAGTGCATCGTTCATCAGGGTCGGTGCGGGTTTACCGGCGACTTGAGGTTCCGTGTCTGTCGCCGACCGCAGGGCGGCGACCATCGAGCCGTTGCCCGGCAGGAGACCGCGTTCGGACGGCAAGGTGCGGTCGACGTTGGCGGCGACCCAGAGCGCACCGGCCCGGATGGCCAGTGCGGCCTCGCACAGATCGGGCCAGCCGGTCTGCGGAGAATGGCCCTGTACGACGGCGACCGGTGCGGCGTCGAAGCTTCGTACCGGTTTGAGCCCGACGCCTTCGATCTCGGCGGCCAGCGAGTCGGTGCCGACGATGAGGACCACGGCGCCGGCGGGAAGCTGGCCGGCCAGCAGCCGTGCGGCGCTCTGGGCGCTGGTGACGACATCGTCGGGTTGGGCGCTGAAGCCCAGCTCCCGCAGGTGCCCGGCGACCTCGGCGGCCGAGCGGGATGCATTGTTGGTGACGTAGAGCGCACGCGCGTCCAGAGTCGCCAGACTCTGGACTGCGCCGGGTGTCGGTTCGTGGCCCCGGAAGACGGTGCCGTCGAGATCCAGGAGCAGGCAATCGTGCTCCCGTGCCAGAGTGCTCATCTCAGGTCAGCTCGGCAAGACGCTCTTCGGCGTCGGTGACGCCCTCGACGTCGGTGGCCGCAGCGTTGATGAACGCCTGCACCGCGTCATCCGTGCGGCCCAGAGCCAACAGCGTCTCGGCGTACGCGTAGAACAGCCGGGCGCTGGTCGGCCCGATGCGCGTCGCATCCAGCGGTGCGCTGGACAGGATCGCCAGGGCCTGTTCGTGCTGACCGAGGTCGGACCGGGCGCCGGCCACCACGATACGCAGCTCGTCGGCATCCTCACCGGTGAGCTGCAACGCTTCTTCACTGCGGGCCAGTTCGACGGCACGCTCCGGGCGTCCGACGCCACGTTCGCAATCGGCGATCAGTGGCAGCAGTGCGGACTTACTGCCCATCCGGCGGGCGGCCCGAAGTTCGGCCAGTGCCTGGGCCCAGTCACCGCAGTAGTAGGCGGCGATGCCCACGGCCTCACGGATCGCGGCGATGCGACCGGACCGGGCCCGCGCTGCCCGGGCATGTTCCAGCGCAGCCGCGGGATCGTCCTCGAGGAGCTCGCCGGCCGCCACCAGGTGACGCGCCACCACGTCGGCGGTGGACTTGTCCAGGGTGATCAGTTCACTACGGATGTCCGGAGCGAGTTGCTTGGCTTCGATCTCCGGGGGAATCCGTGGCCCTGCGGCAGCGTCGTCGCCGCCCTGGGGTTGTTCACGACGGGCCCGATTGGGCCCGGACGACCAGTGTGGATTGGGCCGGTCGCGTGCATCTCGGCGAGGCGCGCCAGTGCCGCCGGATGGCCGGCGTGGGCGCCGCTCTCCGCTGCCGCCTTGTCTGTCCTCGACCACAAGCGCCTTCCTGATTGATCAACCGTCTTGGGAAAGGATAGCCGGGGGCAGGCGAATCTCGACAGTTGCTTAGAATATGGCTGCTGATTGCCATTCGATAAACGCAGCAAAAATTGCTATTGCGGGGTAATCGACAATTCGATGCAGAAATGCCCGGGTGCCCAAAATCCCGAGCCCCCAAAACGTTGTTTTGGGGG
>WOYI010250738.1_pt1 | contig 21455 bp, 13 predicted proteins | sample 6423411 | NCBI WGS metagenome assembly WOYI01 (sample SAMN13441803, study PRJNA592873) | oil field metagenome | biome: oil field; feature: oil-well bore; material: oil-contaminated soil; isolation source: oil-contaminated soil from oil-well borehole | place: Germany: Wietze | collected 2016-10-18 ... | reverse complement strand
TTGGAGATCACACCGGCGCCAACCGTCAGGCCACCCTCACGGATAGCGAACTGGGAGCCATTCTCCAACGCCACTGGTACAATCAATTCCACTGAGATCGTCACTCGGTCTCCCGGCAGCACCATCTCGGTGCCTTCTGGTAACGACACGGTGCCCGTTACATCCATCGTCCGGATGAAGAACTGCGGCCGATATCCGGTGAAGAATGCGCTGTGCCGTCCACCCTCTTCTCGGGTCAAGACGTACACTTCGCCTTCAAACTTCGTGTGCGGGGTAATGCTGCCTGGCTTGGCCACCACCATACCGCGTTCCACCTCTTCACGACCGATACCGCGCAGCAGCAAACCAACGTTGTCACCCGCCATACCTTCGTCCAGAAGCTTGTGGAACATTTCCACACCCGTCACCACCGAGTTCATGCTCTTTTCCTGCAAACCGATGATCTCCACCGGGTCACCCGTGTGAACCACACCGCGATCGATACGTCCGGTCACTACGGTCCCGCGGCCTTTGATCGAGAATACGTCCTCAATCGGCATCATGAATGGCTTGTCGATCTCGCGGACCGGCTCCGGAATGTAGTTATCTACCGCTTCCATCAGCTTGTTGATGCATTCATATTCCGGTGCATTCGGATCTGTCGATTCCGACTGCAAGGCGGCCAGGGCGCTCCCATGGATGATCGGAATTTCGTCCCCCGGGAACCCATATCCGTCCAGCATTTCCCGCAGTTCCATCTCGACCAGCTCCAACAGTTCGGGGTCATCCATCATGTCGACTTTGTTCAGGAACACCACAATGCTGGGCACTTCCACCTGGTGTGCCAACAGGACGTGCTCCCGTGTCTGCGGCATGGCCCCATCGGGCGCTGCCACGACCAGGATCGCACCATCGACCTGCGCGGCACCCGTGATCATGTTCTTGATGTAGTCTCGGTGTCCCGGCATATCCACGTGCGCATAGTGCCGTTTCTCGGTCTGATATTCAACATGTGCAATGTTGATCGTGATCCCGCGCTCTTTTTCTTCCGGCGCATTATCGATCGTATCAAAGGCCCGATAGTCCGCTAAGCCCTTCAATGCCTGTACCTTCGTGATCGCCGCAGTCAATGTGGTCTTCCCGTGGTCAATGTGACCCATCGTCCCTACATTCATATGCGGCTTCGAGCGATCAAATTTCTCCTTAGCCATCGTAATAAGTACTCCTCAATCTACTAATTTTTAGAAATATTACAGTCCTACGACTTTTTTCATTACAGCGTCTGAGACCGGTGCGTAATGGTCAAATTCCATGGTGAAGACACCTCGGCCTTTGGTCGCAGAACGCAACTCAGTAGCATATCCAAACATTTCCGCTAAGGGAACCTCGCCATGGATAGCCTGCGCATTCCCGGGCCTTGGGTCCATTCCCAGCACATTACCGTGTCGGGAATTGATCTGGCCCAGCACCTCGCCTGTATGATCTTCAGGCACAACAACTTCAACCTTCATGATCGGTTCGAGTAAGACAGGCTTTCCCTTCGGTGCGCCTTCACGGAATGCAAATATTGCAGCCATCCGAAAAGCCATATCACTGGAATCGACTTCATGGTAAGACCCATCCAACAAGGTGACCTTGAGGTCCGTCATCGGGTAACCGGAAACAACGCCGCCTTCAACGGCTTCCCGGACACCCTTTTCAACAGCGGGAATATACTCCTTGGGAATGGTCCCGCCGCGGATCTGATCTTCAAACACAAACCCTGAACCACTTTCGAGGGGTTCGAGTTTCAGCACCACATGACCATATTGGCCATGTCCGCCGGTTTGCTTGACATACCTATAATCAACTTCCGGCACCTCTCGGGTGATGGTCTCATGATAAGCCACCCGGGGGTTACCCACATTCGCCTGGACTTTGAACTCCCGCAACATCCGATCTACCAGGATATCCAGATGGAGTTCACCCATCCCACTAATGATTGTCTGACCGGTTTCCTCGTCCACCCGCACTTTAAAGGTAGGATCTTCTTCAGCAAGCTTCTGCAAAGCAATGCTCATCTTATCCTGATCAGCCATGGTCTTAGGCTCAATCGCAACTGAGATCACCGGGTCCGGGAAGTTGATCGTTTCAAGAACAACTGGGTTATTCAGATCACTTATTGTGTCGCCCGTAAAACTCTGTTTCAAACCCAATATTGCGCCAATGTCACCGGCGTGGATTTCATCCACATCCTCACGGTGATCGGCATACATATGTAAAAGGCGTCCCACACGTTCACGATTCTCTTGAGTTGCGTTTAGATAAGTGGCGCCCTTCTTGATTGTTCCTGAGTAAACCCGGATATATGCAAGTCGTCCCACGTATGGATCGGTAACAATCTTGAATACCAATGCCGAAGCAGGGGCATTATCCTGTGGCGGTCGGGTGACTTCTTCGCCGGTTTTGGGATGATGCCCGACGACATCCGGCACATCCAATGGCGAAGGAAGATAATCAACAACGGCATCCAGCAGTGGTTGAACGCCCTTATTCCTTAATGAAGTCCCACAAAAGACAGGAGTAATTTCGTTATTTAAGACACCACGGCGCAAAGCAGCCTTTAGCTCTTCAATGCTCAAGGTTTCGCCTTCCAGGTATCGCATGGTCAGCTCGTCATCCAACTCGACAATCCGCTCTACCATTTCAGCCCTTTGGAATTTAACCTTTTCCAACAGATTTTCCGGGACATCTGTATAAACTGGCTGGCTGCCCAGCTCATCCTCAAAGAGGATCGCTTTTTCAGTGAGAAGATCAACCACACCTACGAAATCGCTTTCGTTTCCAATCGGAACCTGCATCGCCAGCGGCTTTGCACCTAAGCGTTCCTCAATGGATTCGATGGTATGGTCAAAGGATGCGCCCACCCGGTCCATTTTATTGGCAAAACAAATCCGGGGGACGTTATACCGGTTCGCCTGCCGCCAGACGGTCTCGCTTTGCGGTTCAACACCTTGCACGGCATCAAACACAACAATCCCGCCATCCAAAACCCGTAAAGAGCGTTGTACTTCTGCAGTGAAGTCAATATGACCAGGGGTATCAATAATGTTGATCTGGTGATCTTTCCAGAAGGTCGTCACCGCTGCTGATACAATGGTAATACCCCGTTCGCGTTCCTGTTCCATCCAGTCGGTAACAGTCGTACCATCATCGACCGACCCGATCCGATAGGTACGTCCGGTATAGAACAGAATTCGCTCTGTTGTTGTGGTTTTACCGGCATCAATATGCGCAATAATTCCAATATTGCGATATCGCTCCAGGGGGTACTCTTGTTCAGCCATTAACTAACATCCAATCCGGTCAAATTTAACAAGCTTAGGTACTACAGACGGAAATGAGAGAAAGCCCGGTTCGCTTCTGCCATCCGGTGTGCTTCCTCACGTCGACGATAGGCGGCGCCCTGGTTTGTGGCGGCGTCCATCAATTCGCCTGCTAATTTTTCCGCAAAAGACTTGCCTGATCGGGCACGTGAAGCGGCAATGATCCAGCGCATCGCCAGATTCTTCCGGCGGCTGGGTTCCACTTCCATCGGGACCTGATAGGTTGCGCCACCCACACGTCGTGGGCGCACTTCCATCAACGGAGAGACATTTTTAAGCGCGGCTTCAAATGTCTCAACCGGGTCCTTCCCTGTCCGCTCTTCGACCAATTCAAGGGCATCATACATCAGCCGGGTAGCTGTGCTTTTCTTGCCTTTGATCATGATCCGATTGATCATCTCCTGGATTTCCAATTTTCCATAGCGAACATCAGGAGAGACTTCTCGTTTTTCCGGTGTATATCTTCGCGCCATTCTTACTCCTTACAAAATCCTAAAAATTAAAATAGGGCAAAGCATCTAAACGAGCCCATTGAGACCGATTACAATGCTTCGCCCTAACTTAAGATGAAAACAGATTGCTGGCTTACTTAGGCTTTTTTGCGCCGTATTTTGAGCGGCCGCGAGCGCGGTCCTCAACACCAGTCGAATCTAAGGTACCTCGGACGATGTGATAGCGCACGCCTGGCAGGTCCTTGACACGGCCGCCGCGCACGAGCACAACAGAGTGCTCCTGGAGCTGATGACCTTCGCCAGGGATATAGGCAGTGACTTCCATATGATTCGTCAGACGCACACGGGCGATCTTCCGCAGAGCGGAGTTCGGTTTCTTTGGGGTCATTGTACGCACGACCGTGCAAACGCCGCGTTTCTGCGGGGCGCCTTTCGGCTGCCGGATACGTTTTTGCTTGTCGGAGTTATACGTATATTGCAGCGCAGGAGCTTTGCTCTTGTTGCGTTTTGATTTTCGGCCTTTGCGTATCAATTGGTTGATCGTTGGCACATTTGCCTCCAAATCCTAAAAATATCTTCTTCCATTAAGGGAGGCCATCATCATCTTACAAGATGGCCTCGGTGTTATCCATTTTTTCCTCCAATGACTGCCGATCTTATAGGGCCGTCATGAAGGTAACGAGGTGTGATTCTACCATGTCTGACAGGGTGCGTCAAGGCAAAACAGACCTGTTTTCCTGATTTATAAGTCTCTCCCGATGCTGATCAGGCCTGTGGGCGTATTGGGCATTCGGGCTTTATCTTCATCTTTGCCGAACTTCACAATCTCACCGGTATCCAGAACAGCTTCAATGGACAGACCCAGGCTTTGCATCTCTTTCACCAGCACCTTGAAGGCCGCGGGGATACCGGGATCTTCAATCGGTTCGCCTTTAACGATGGATTCATAAGTACTAACCCGACCGGTGACATCATCGGATTTCACGGTCAGCATTTCCTGCAAGGTGTAAGCCGCGCCGTAAGCCTCAAGCGCCCAAACTTCCATCTCACCGAACCGCTGCCCACCGAATTGCGCCTTGCCGCCCAGCGGCTGCTGGGTTACGAGGCTGTATGGGCCGGTTGAACGGGCATGGACCTTATCCTCAACAAGGTGGTGCAGTTTCATGACGGTCATCAGGCCGACGGTCACGGGGTGATCGTAATAATCTCCGGTCTTCCCATCACGTAATTTCTGCTTTCCCAGGGTTGGTATCGGCTGTCCGACTTCTTCCATGACCTCACGAGCTTTATCCCGCAATTCTTCACCGACCAGAACCTTGCGAGACTTGAAGCCCATATCCGCCATCCAAAGCACGAGGCAGGTTTCAATGGCTCGGGTGTTCTGGGCAAATCGTTCACTGATAGCAATTTCATCCGTCTCAAAGGCTACGATGGTGTCAGGGTCATACCCCTCATCGCGCAGCCATTCCTTCATCGTGACACGCCGGGCAAAGTTCTGGTCAGAGGATATTTCATACACATCATAACCGCGCTCACCAAGCCATTGCTCCAGATAAAGCAGGCGGACTTCATCTTCATCCCGGATCATTTCCGGGTCATAGCTCTGCTCATCCAGCCATTCCCAGGCTTTCTCAGCGGCCACATCCCAGGCTTTATCAATCAACCACGCCCGGGCCAGTTCACCTTCGATTTCATATTCAGTCGCGCCGTCAAAAACAGGTGTGATTGCTCGGAAACCAAGGCGTTCTGCTGCCCAACCCAGGTGGGTTTCGAGTACCTGGCCGATGTTCATACGGCCTGGCACACCCAGGGGGTTGAGAATGACTTCAATCGAACGGCCATTGTTCAGGAAAGGCATATCCTCAATCGGGACCACCAGGGAGACAACACCCTTGTTTCCGTGACGACCGGCCATCTTGTCACCAGCGGTGATCTTTCGGTGCTGGGCCACAGAGACTCGCACCATCATATCCACACCGGCTTTGAGATCGGAGTTTTCTTCCCGGGTGAAAACTTTCACATCCACCACGATTCCATGCTCGCCATGCGGCATGCGGAGAGAAGTATCTTTCACATCACGGGATTTTTCGCCAAAGATGGCCCGGAGTAACCGTTCTTCCGGGGTCAATTCCTTTTCACCCTTTGGCGTGATCTTGCCGACCAGGATATCGTTCGGGCCGACTTCAGCGCCAATCCGAATGATGCCATGCTCGTCAAGGTTGCGGATCGCATCCTCACCGACATTGGGAATATCACGGGTGATCTCTTCCGGACCCAGTTTGGTGTCACGGGCTTCAACCTCATGCTTTTCGATATGCACGGAGGTATAGCGATCTTCCTGAACCAGTTTTTCTGAAATCAGGATCGCGTCTTCAAAGTTGCCGCCTTCCCAGGGAAGGAATGCCACAAGGACATTTTGTCCCAGAGCCAGGTTCCCGTTCACTGAAGAGGAGGAGTCGCCGATAATCTGTCCCTTTTGTACGCGCTGGCCTTTGATGACAGCCGGGCGCTGGTCAATACAGGTGGACTGATTGGAACGGCGGTATTTCCGTAAATTGTAGGTGCGAATTTTATTGCCCTTTTCACGCACCTGGATCATCCGCCCGGTCACGGAAACCACTTCGCCGTCATCCTCAGCCACAACAAGCTGACCGGAGTCGATAGCGGCATAGGATTCCATGCCGGTGGAAACGATGGGGACCTCAGGGCTGACTAACGGGACAGCCTGAGCCTGCATGTTCGAGCCCATCAAGGCGCGGTTCGCATCATCATGCTCAAGGAACGGGATCAACGCTGCGCTGACGCCAACGATCTGCTGCGGCGCAACGTCCATATAATCAATCTGTTCCGGGTTACTCAGGGTGAAACCGGAGTGGAAGCGGCATGATACCCGTCGTGTAAATTCACGATGCTCATTGAGCGGCGCATTCGCCTGAGCGATCACGAATTTATCTTCCCTGTCTGCAGAGAGATATTCGTATTGATCCGTCATATACGGCGTGACGAGGATTAAGTCCACGTCCAGTTTCGAAAGTTTCTTCGCCAGATCTTTATCAATCCGTTCGCCTTTGACACCAATGACCTTATCACTCTTGGGGTCTTTGACATCCTCTCTCAGTTCCCGGCCTTCCAGCTCATCCGAAGGCTTCATGGCTTTGACCACTCGGCGGTACGGCGTTTCAATAAAGCCGTATTCGTTGACCGTGGCATAAGTCGCCATCCGGCCGATCAGACCGATGTTTGGACCTTCTGGTGTTTCAATCGGGCAGATACGACCATAGTGGGTGTGGTGAACGTCGCGGACATCAAAGCCGGCCCGTTCTCGCCGCAGACCGCCAGGGCCCAGGGCTGAAAGGGTGCGTTTGTGCCGGAGTTCCGAAAGAGGGTTAGTCTCTTCCATGAACTGTGAGAGCTGGCTGGAGCCAAAAAATTCACGCAGGGAGGCGACTACCGGTCGGATATTGACCAGGCTGGTCGGTGAGACCTGGTCCTGGTCACGAATGGACATCCGCTCGCGGATGACACGTTCCATCCGGCGCAAGCCAACGCGCAGCTTGTTTTGGATCAGCTCGCCCACCGTTTTTACACGGCGGTTACCGAGGTGGTCAATATCATCCTCGCGCTGGGTGCCATTATTGATCTGGATCATCCGCCGCACGATCTGGACGATATCCGATTTGGTGATCGTCCGATGGTTGATCGGAATATTTTGATCCAGTTTCTGATTCAGTTTGTAGCGACCGACGCGTTCCAGATCATAGCGGCGCTGGTCAAAAAGCTGTTCTTCGAGGAACTCTTTTGCATTCTCAAGGGTTGGCGGGTCGCCGGGGCGCAGGCGCTTGAAGAACTCAATCAGAGCGGCTTCAGCTATCGAACTGTCTCCCTCGAGATTCCAGGCCGGTTCCTGATTAATTGAAGAGGGAATGAAGAGACGATCAGGATTATTGTCCACATCCTGGAAGATCGAAATCAACTCCTCATCGGAACCGGTTTTGATGGGTGTATCTTCGCCCATACCATCATCCACCATCGCCAACGCCCGCAGGAACACCGTTACCGGTGTGGTGCGTTTTCGGTTGAATTTGATGATGATGTAATCATTCTTGCGGGTTTCAAATTCCATCCAGGCGCCCCGATCAGGGATCATTTTGGCCGTGGAAAGGAAACGACCGGTCGCCCGATCAACCTCTCGCTCAAAGTAGACGCCGGGGGAACGGATCAACTGGGACACCACCACCCGTTCGGTGCCGTTAATAATAAAGGTACCCTTTGGAGTCATCTCAGGAAAATCACCCAGGAACAGGTCCTGACGGATCGGCTCTGGAATTTCTTTTCCTTTTAACAATACGGTCACATAAAGAGGTGAAGCATAAGTGAGGTCACGTTCGAGACATTCCTCAATCGTGGTCTTCGGTTCCTCAAACCAATACTTCAAATCCCACTCTTTTGAGAAGTCGTCACCGCTGGGGAAATAAAGCTGCATCCCCTTGTTGTAAGATTCGATGGGGGATATCTCTGCAAATAAACCATGAAATCCTTCTCGCTTGAGGCGGCTGAAGGAATCCATTTGCACTTGAATTAAATTTGGTAATTCCAAACCTACTGGAATACGCCGGTACGATTTTGTGGGCAACAATTCTGCCATTAGCACTCCTGGAAAACTAAAGTTACCGGGATTTACTCATAATAGATAACCATTAAATAGAACACCATGCGCAAAGCGCAAGTGTTCATTATAGCAAACACATAATCAAGAGTCAAGCGATTTTGGATGGTTAAACGGCTTTAAGACGACCAAATAGACCCTCATTAGATTCAATTATATCGTTTATCCGGGTTTTGTACAACCCTTACCCCGCTTTAGATCGGTGGAAAGGTATCCACCGGGAGGTCCATGGTCTCGCAGGCGTCTTCAATCCTTTGCATGGAAAGTTTTCCTTCTGTCTGAAGGCGCTGCAAGGCTTCATCGCGATCCAGTATCCCTGCCCGCACCATGTTGCCCAGGAAGGCGTCCAAATAGGTCGCGCCCATCATTGAACTAAACATATAGTTCTTGATCTCTCCAAATGTGCAGTCTGCCTTCCATTTGGAGTTGCAGCCCGCGGGCAATTCCCAGCCCACCTCTTCCAGGGCCTGATTGCACTCCGCTTCGTCCCAACCCGAATAGTGAAAAAACTCGATCGCTTTGATGTTTGGGTAGCGCATTCGGAGGTAAGCTGTATGTGGGTTGATATACATCAGGGAGGATTGAATGCCTATCGGGATATAACGCCAAACCGAGATATTCTTGAACAGCAGCCTAATCCCATTGCCGATTAACCTGAAAGCCCTTTTAACCTGGTTCATAAACCTGTAATTTTTATCCGGATCAACTTCTTTTTTGGTTTTCATCGCAGAAGGCAGGAAGGGCACTGCTTCATATTTATTCCCACCAAATACGATGGTTGGGATTTTTTCCTTTTTCGCTAGTCGGAAGACTTCCCGATTGACCAGCTTGCAGGGCGCACAGCTCAGGCTCGCCAATGCCGGCGATGGCTTTTCCTTCCACAGTTGGACAAAGGTCCGGGCTAATTTGCGATGTCTCTCACGGGAGATGCTCATTTCCACCAGAGGCACATCCAACAGCGCGCACATCCGCTTGACGTTGTCTTCAATCGTCTGAGGTGTGAAAGGCGTCCGGTAATAGGCTGCCAGACAGCGCAAATGATGTTTCTTCACAAGCCTGTAGAGCAGGTACGTGCTGTCCCGCCCGCCGCTAACCCCGACCAGGCAATCATAAGATTTTCCTTTGCCCCGTTCCCGCAGGTCACTGACGCATTTATCCAATACTTCAGCGTTTGGGGTGTAATATGCCAGATCGGGATTTTCCTGGCAAACTGCACATTCCCCATCGGTAAATTCCACCTGGGTTGTCACAGGTAAAACGCAGGTTTTACAGCGTTGAGAATCATCTATCGTTATTTGAACCATGCCAATCTCCAAAGTCACCTTACACATCAAGTGTACGAGTTTTGGTGATTATATCAGCATTTCCCTCAGTGCAGTTATGCAGGGGGTCAATGCCGAATAATTTGGCCAAAACAAGAGTGAACGCTTTTTTCTCGATTATAATTCCCCGCAGGAGACAACTCCCCTGAAATATGGTAATTAAAATGAGAATTTGAGCATGGAACAGCAACAAAAGCACACCCTTGGATTAGCCTGGATTTCCACCCTTCTCCTCTCCACCCTACCCAATATCATTTGGCAGGAATTCTTCGGAGCACCGGGAATGGCCCTGTTTTGGGTAAAAATTATTCTGCTTGGAACCTTAATAATCCTGTCTTTCTTCCTGAAACCCGTCATGGAGCTTCGGCTTTACTTTCTTCTGATCCTGTTACTTTTTAGCCTGGAGGAATTCCTCGGCATCATCAGCCGGACCCCAATTTGGTTGAATTGGTTTCCCCAGTCATCCACCTTTATAAAATCAATGTTCGGCATTCAACTGCTCCGCTTTATTGTGGCCCTGTTAATGATCATCGCCATGCTGGTCATCTTTAAAAGGCCCTCCCGCTTCTTCCTGACTCCCGGTAAACTCGATGCTCCCAGCAGTAAGCTTATTTTCCTGATCGACGAAGGGACTTCCTGGAAAAAGCTGGGATGGATCCTGTCGCTGTGCATCACCTTCGGCACCCTGTTCTTCCTTGCCCTGGCAGGTAGACCGACTTTATCCCAGTTATCGAAGACCCTCTCCATGCTGCCTTTGATCCTTGTTTTGGCCGCGATGAACGCGTTTAGCGAGGAACTCAACTACCGTTCAGCTTTGCTCTCGCCGCTTCTTCCTATTGTCGGAAAATCCCACAGTCTTCTTCTTGCAGCGCTGTTTTTTTGGCCTGGGTCATTTCTATGGCGTCCCCTATGGCATAGTCGGCGTGATTATGGCAACCGTGTTGGGGTACCTGCTAAGTAAATCCATGGTGGAAACTAAAGGTTTCTTTTGGCCCTGGTTCATCCATTTCTGGCAGGATGTGGCAATCTTTTCCTTCATGGCGATCGGTTCGATTGTGGCAGGTGGGGGATAATATTTCTGTCTTGGCCAGACGTTTTTATGAATGTAACTAAAAACTGCCTGTTCGTTGGACAGCCCCTTTGTTTAGTCAATCCTTTTGTATTTTTTTGCCCCAACTAAATTTTCCCAACTAAATTTTCATCACCTAAATCGAGGTCATTCTTCTTGTTTTACGTCCGTTGAGCATGAAACTTTCGTAAGATACAGCAGAAACCAGTATAATGAGGATATTGATGGGTTGAAAAGATCCTTATTCACTGGATAATTTCTATAAAAACCATATGATCACCAACCACTTACCCCCAGGTGAGCAGCCCCTTCTGCAAACCAAACTAACCATCCCTCAAATGCCCGTCGAATTCGTCCTTCGGCCGCACCTGACCGCGCGGATCAATGAGGGCGTAAAAAGACCCCTCACCCTGATCGCCGTTCCTGTCGGCTTTGGAAAGACGCATTTGCTAGTGGAATGGGCTTCACAAAGCCCATTATCGGTTGCCTGGCTCAATGTAGATAACGAAGATAACAATCCGATCCGTTTTTTTCACTACCTGATCGGTTCCATTCAGAAAATCTTTCCCGGTATCGGTGAAGACGCCCTGGATTTCATCCAATCCTCCAGGACGGGTAGTCTCCAAATGGGTTTGACGGTTCTAATTAATGAAATTGCAACTCTCCCTCAGGAGTTCGTCCTGGTTCTGGACGACTTTCAAAATATCGACGATACAACGATCCTGGAGTGTGTTTGCTTTTTACTGAAACATATTCCCGGAAATATGCACTTGATCATCGCCAGCCGTACGATGCCAATGCTAGATTTGACCACTTTTAGAGCGAAGGGCATGGTTGTTGAATTGACCCTTGAGGACCTGCGGTTTTCCTCAAATGAAGTAGGGCAATTTTGCCAACAGGTGATGGGCCTTGACCTGGAACCAGAGACTATTCAGGAGTTGTCAACAAAGACCGATGGCTGGGTTACTGCATTGCAACTGGCCGCTGTCTCAATGCGCAGCCATAAAGACCCCAATAAAATCTTTGCCACGCTCGATGGCGATTCCCACTATCTGGTAGATTTCCTTGCGGAAGAAGTGTTGGACCAGCAACCGGATGAAATTCGCCAGTTTCTTTTACGCAGTTCCGTATTGGATACTCTAAACGGCGAGCTTGCTGAAGCAGTGGTAAAACCCAATGCCCAACCAGGCTATGGTTCCGTGATTCTCAACCGTCTGACCCATTCGCACCTTTTTATCTCTGCACTGGATGAAAAACATGAATGGTATCGCTATCATCAATTATTCCTCGAATTCCTCCGCCATATTCATGCCGAGGTCAATCCCGAGGAAATTCCTGTTTTGCAGAAAAGGGCTGCAGAATGGTTTGAACAGAACGCCGATCTTGATGAGGCTTTTCGGTATGCTTTTGCTGCCAACGATCTAGAGTGGACCACCCAATTGCTGGAACGGAACATTCAGGGCATGATCCAAACCGGAGAAATTATCTTTCTCATCCATTGGATCGGAAAAATCCCACCCGAAATCATTCGTAAAAGGCCGATCCTGACCCTGGGGTATGCCTGGGGGGCAATTGCCACCTATCAACTCGATCTGGCGCAGGACCTGATTGACTTTGTTCAAAAAATGTTGATGTCGCCAGAAAATAACATTTATAAGGAGGCAGACCAAAGCGTTCTAGGGGGGCTGGCGATTTGTCAATCCACATTAGCCTTATTGAACAATGATATCGACAAAGCTACCGAGTTATCCAATCAGGCGATTAACTATCTACAGGGTGATAATCCATTGATCCGCAGCTTAGTTGCTCTGGATAACAGTCTGTATTATATTTTTTCAGGTGACACCGAAAAAGCGATCCACTCCTTGAGAAATACCATTCGCATTTCCCGGCAGACCAATAATTTAATGATCTTTATCATTGCCTCCGTACAACAGGCGGAAATGCAGGTGTTACAGGGACAATTAACGCAAGCCCGGGCAACCCTCCAAAAAACAAGGTATCTTGCGGTTGGCCCACAAGGCCAGGAAACCCCAGCCACCAGTTTGGTTGATATCGGTGAAGGCACAATTTTACTGGAAAAGAATCAGCTTGACGAGGCTAACATCTATCTGGAACGCGGTTGCCGCTCCGCCAGTTCTCTTTGGACTATCAGCATTCTGGATGGTCTGATTGCACTGGCTGAATTACGCCAATATCAGGGAGAAATCCCCGAAGTGAAACGTATCCTCGATGAGGTTTCACAAATTGCATTAAGTACCGAATCCAGCCAATGGGACGACATCCTCGTCTCTGGTCTTGCTGTCCGTCTGGCATTGTTGAGAAATGATTTAACAGAAGCGGGCAAATGGTGGACTAAAGGTAACTTCCCCAAGATTACAGAAGAAATTGCTTTGGAGAATTATCCTTATCACATTTACGAATATTTAAAACTGATCCAGGCTCGTTTCCTTCTGGCACGAGCTCAGAATACGGGCCGCCAGGAAGATTTATATCTCGTGTTGGAAATTTTAGACTCCCTGATGCTGGAAGCCCGGAATTTTAACCGCGTGACTTCACAGATCGAAATCCTGGTCCTGCAATCAATGACGAATTTCGCATTGCACCAACCCCAGGCAAAGGATGATTTACTCAAAGCGCTGGCGATGGGTGAACCTGAAGGGTACCGTCGGATATTTCTTAACGGCGACAATCTGATCTACCCAATCCTCCAAGAGTGTTTAACAACGCAGCAATCCTCAGACTCTTTCCTCCCTTCACAGGAATTTATTTCCAGTTTGCTCACCGCGATAGAACAGGACAACGATCTCAAAGGTTCCAATAATCTGGTTTCCACCCCCCTAACAGCCCCTGTCACGCCACCCCCCAACGACACTCCCAATAATGAACTTTCCCAGCGTGAGATAGAAGTATTGCGCCTCATAGCGCAAGGAAAATCCAATCAGGAAATCTCTTCCGAACTTTACCTCGCGCTGAATACCGTCAAACGTCACGCCTATAATATTTACAATAAACTTGGAGTCAATCGCCGCACCCAGGCGGTGTCACGAGCCCGTAACCTGGGCTTAATTCCCTGAATTTCCCCCTCCTCTCTAAATACAACTTTTTTAACACTTTCGATTGATGACAGCCTTCCGCTGTTTTGATAAGCTGAATATAAGTAATCAAAGCTGTTTGCATTCGGGCGGACATCAAAATTTACCTTCTATATAATTTTTCCCCTGGAGCGCAAACCCAAGATCACCAGCGATTGGACAGAATCCGATGCAGAGCCTTATAGGTGAAAGGTTCTTAAAGAAATTCGCCGGCCTCATAAAAGCCTACCGAAAGTTGCTCACCACTAACAACGATCTAAACACAACAGTTCGCTTAGGTGAGGATCAACAGGAAATTACAAATCTTAAACAAATATCTCCTGAACCTCAAAAGGAGTCTCCCTCACTATATCAGGAAAGGAGGAATAATCAGGAATAAATGTCCCTCCCCAATCGGGAATTTTTCCCCTTATGTCCTTGGGACAACCACCGCTCATTTTGTTGACTGTCCTGAGTTGCCGGTCTTGATTTAGTCTGCTCAACCGAGGTCAACGCACAATTATTCGACCCGGTGATTGCCATTAAAAAGGTGAATCATGAATAATAATAAACCAAAAATCCCAAGAAACTTGCAACATTTACTGGCCAATGTCTCTACGGCATCACCTGACAAGCTGGTTAAACTGGTCAAGAACCCCATCGTTCAAAAAAGTGCTGTCCGAGAAGTAGAAAAACTGATTTTGAGTCATCTGCAATCAACACGCACTGATCCAACCGTTTTCCCCGGCATCGCAGATGATCGAGCTGCAATGGGTCTGGCTATCACCGGTTCAATTGAACGCGGCTTACAAAACAACAGTTTTTCTGATGAATATCTACGCGGCATCCTAAACAACCTCGTAAAAACCTTGTTCTTTGAAAGAGGCGACCAATCCGCAGTTGAGCGATTTGAGGCTGAATTCGGCCTCCGCCCGCCTTCCTTTCTCCTGATAAGTCCCGGTAAAGCCTGTAACCTGCGCTGTACGGGTTGCTATGCCGATTCAGACAATGAACGCAACGCACTTGAATGGCACATTGTTGACCAAATGATCCAGGAAGCCAAGGCGTTGTGGGGCAGTCGGTTCATCGTCTTTTCGGGCGGTGAACCCTTTGCATATCGCTCTGAAGGAAAAGGCATCGTTGACCTTTGTGAAAAACATTCTGATTGCTTTTTCATGACCTACACCAACAGTACTTTGATTACCGAGAAGGTGAGCGAGCGGTTGGCGAAAGCCGGTAACATGCTGCTCTGTATTTCGGTGGAGGGCTGGCAGGAACGCACGGATGAGCGCCGAGGCGAAGGAGTTTATAATCGGATCCTGGCCGTCATGGATCAATTACGTGCTGATGGCGTCCCATTTGGCCTTTCACTCACCGGAACCCGTTATAATGCTGAAGAGATCCTTTCCGATGAGTTTATTGATTTCTTTATGGAAAAAGGCGCGCTCTTCTCCTGGTTATTCCAATACATGCCAATCGGTCGGGCTTTTACTCTCGACCTGATGGTCACGCCACAGCAAAGAGCCTGGATGTGGAAGCGAGCCTGGGAGATCATGCGGGAAAAGAAGTTCTTCCTCGCTGATTTTTGGAACCATGGCACAGGTTGTGACGGCTGCCTTTCAGCCGGTGGTCACGGCAACGGCGGCTATTTCTACATCGATTGGAACGGCGCGATCACTCCGTGTGTCTTCATGCCCTATTCCCCCGTCAATATCAAGGACATTTATGCCCGGGGTGGTGATCTGAACACTGTTTATCAGGATCCATTCTTTACCTCCCTGCGAGACTGGCAATTGAATTATAAAGCTGAGAATCGCAATGGTTTGGCCCCCTGTCCAAACAGGGATCACCATGATGAATTGGAAGTCCTCCTGCGCCGATATGAGCCGGATCCCATTGATATCAACGCAGGTCAGACCCTGATTGATCCCGAATATACCAGCGGTTTGGTTGCTTATAATCGGGCGTTTGAAGCGCTGACAAATGACATCTGGGAGTCTCATTACATGCATCGCCAGGTAGCCAAGGACGAGTTGCTGCCGCCGTTACCAGACATACCCACACCTGAGGACACAGAGATTAATCTTGATAATGTTCGAGTTGAATAACAGTAAAAAGGCCTTAAGGAGACAGCACAACTCACCTCTTTTTTCACCCTTTTATGCCAATCCTTGGGGAGGCATGCGAGGCGCACCAAAAATCGTGCGCCTCGCACTTTTAATCGGATCCAATCTCTCTCCATTTGCTATTACCTCCCGTTCTGTGGTACGATATTTACAGTAATACATATTTCAAGACAGTTGCACGGGGAGCCTGACTTTTTAGGCTGAGAGGAGGACGACAGTCCTCGACCCGCAAAACCTGATCCGGATAATGCCGGCGGAGGGAGTCGATTGTTCACCAACCCACACCCTCCCCACAAGGAAGGGTGTTTTATGTCCCCTCAACCCAATCGAATTACCTTATTTACCAACGGCGACCTGCCTGACCCGCAGGCCATCCGATCCCACCTGTCCCCTGACGATTTACTGATTGCTGTAGACGGCGGCTTGAGCCACCTGGTTACTTTGGGGCTCGCTCCAGACCTTATTATCGGAGACCTGGACTCGGCGGACCCGGATGACGTGCAGCGCTTTGAATCCCAGGGGGTCGAAGTGCAGCGTTATCCCATCGAGAAGGACGAAACCGACCTGGAACTGGCCCTCCAAACTGCAATCAACCTGCACCCGGCCTCCATTCGGGTCGTTGCCGCCCTCGGCGGCCGCCTTGACCAAACACTGGGCAATATCTTCCTCCTCACCCGTCCGCAATTTTCCAGCACAGACCTCCGACTTATTGACGGGGCCCAGGAAGTCTTCCTGATCCGCGCCCAGGCCACCCTAACCGGCGAACAGGGCCAGCAGGTTTCGCTCATCCCGCTGCTGGGGCCGGTTACCGGCGTTAAAACGCAAGGCCTGGCCTACCCCCTAAACGATGAAATGCTCTATCCTGACCATACCCGCGGGATCAGTAACCGGATGCTGAACTCTGCAGCATCGGTCTCAATTACATCCGGACTCCTGCTTTGCATCCATGACACCCAAAATCCAATTGAAAGGATGGGAAAAGAATGAAAAAAAATATTTATCTGCTGATCGCTCTGGGCTTGATCGCAGGGTTGATCGCAGCGTGCACCCCCTCAGTTGATTCAGCCGAACCTCGCACGCTGACCGTCATGACCCATGATTCCTTTGCTGTCAGCGAAGACCTGGTGACACAGTTTGAAGCTGAAAATAACGTCAAAATCAGTTTCGTTCGCAGCGGCGACACCGGTGCTGCCCTCAATAAAGCGATCCTCTCCAAAGAGAATCCCCTCGCCGACGTTTTCTACGGCGTGGATAACACCTTCCTCACCCGCGCCCTTGAAGAGGACATCTTTGAAGCTTATGAATCCCCGCTGCTGGCGGAAATTCCGGATAGCTTCAAGATCGACCCCGGTCATTTTGTCCTGCCGGTGGACTATGGCGACGTTTGCATCAATTATGACAAGGCTTATTTCGAAGAGCAGGGTCTGGTTGTACCCACCTCGCTGGAAGAACTGGCTCAGCCCGAATACAAGGGTCTGCTCGCTGTTGAAAACCCCGCCACTTCCTCGCCCGGTCTGGCTTTCCTGATGGCGACTATCGCCCAATTTGGCGAGGACGGCTATTTGGAATACTGGCAATCTCTGGTGGATAACAATGTGGTTGTGGTCAATGATTGGGAAACCGCTTACTATACGAATTTCAGTGCCTCATCCGGGCAGGGTCCCCAACCAATGGTTGTGTCCTATGGATCCAGCCCACCGGTAGAAGTCTACTATGCGGAAACGGCATTGGAGGACGCGCCAACCGCTTCGATCATTGGCCCCAACACCTGCTTCCGCCAGATCGAGTTCGTCGGCATCCTCAAGGGCACGCCTAACCGTGACCTGGCTGAGGCTTTCGTCGACTTCATGCTGGGCGTGGACTTCCAAACAGACATCCCGCTTCAAATGTTTGTCTTCCCCGTCAACTCGAATGCGGTATTACCCGAAGTTTTCACCCAATACGCCCAGATCCCGGACCAACCGGCCACCCTCGATCCGGACCTGATTGACGCCAATCGGGAAGCCTGGATCAACGCCTGGATGGAGATCGTTCTGGAGTGATCTTTCAGACTCGCCCCGCCAGGAGGGGGTTAAAATCCCCCACCTGGCGGGCCATTCTTTTCTGGGCGATCCCCGCCGCCTTCCTGGGCTATTTCTTTTATCAGCCCCTGCTGGCATTGTTCCGCCTGTTGGTCTCCCCCGATTGGAGCTTCTCCCTGGCGGATCTGGAATGGCGTGATTTATGGGAACCGGTGAGGTTCACCGTCTTTCAGGCGACCCTGTCCACCCTCCTCACCTTGCTGGTCGGAATTCCCGGAGCCTGGCTGTTTTCCCATTTCACCTTCCCAGGCAAGAAAACCCTGCAATTATTAACCACCTTACCCTTTATCCTCCCCACGGTGGTGGTCGCGGCCGGGTTCAATGCCCTGCTTGGTCCGCGCGGCTGGGTCAACCTGGGGTTAATGGCTTTATTCAATCTGGACTCGCCGCCTGTGCAGTTCCTAAACACCTTTGGCGCTATCCTGGTCGCCCATGTTTTTTACAATACGACCATTATCATCCGTGTGGTCAGCAATGCCTGGTCCCGCCAGGATATCCGGCTCGGGCAGGCAGCCCGGGTCCTCGGCGCCAGCCCCTGGCGCGCCTTTCGCGAAGTCACTCTGCCCCTCTTATGGCCCTCCATCCTGGCCGGGACTCTGCTGGTTTTCCTTTTTAACTTCACCAGTTTCGGTGTAATCCTCATGCTGGGTGGACAGCAGTTTGCCACCCTCGAGGTCGAGATTTACATTCAGGCTCTCCACTTGCTGAACCTGCCGCTGGCAAGTATCCTCTCGATCCTGCAATTGGTCTGCACGTTGGGAATCACCATCGTTAATAACCGGCTTTCGACCCGAGGTGAGTTAACCCAGACGCACCGATCACAGACCATTCCCACCCGGCGTCCAAAACAGGGCTGGGAACGCCTGGTCGTCGCCTTGTTAGTCGTGACTCTTTTCACCCTCCTGGTCTCCCCACTGGCAGCCTTGGCTTTCCGCTCCGTGGTAAAACTGGACCCGGACCGTGGGGAGCGCGGCGATTTCGAGCAGGGTTTTACCCTCCAGTATTACCGCCAATTATGGGTCAACCGGACCGCCTCTCTCTTTTATGTCGCGCCGATTGAAGCGGCCAGGAATTCCCTGGTTTTCGCCCTGATCACCATTGCCCTGACGATGGCTTTGGGGCTGCTGGTGGCCTATGCCCTCCGGCAAAAAACAGCCCTCAATCAGGTTTTGGACCCCTTGATGATGCTGCCGTTGGGGGCTTCCGCCATCACCCTCGGACTTGGCTTTATCCTCGTCTTCAATCGCCCACCGTTCAGCGATTTCGCCTTCCCCATCCTCCTGCCGATTGCGCATAGCCTGGTCGCCCTGCCATTTGTGGTGCGCACGCTAGCGCCGGCTTTGCAAAGCATCCCCCAGTCCCTCCGCAACGCAGCTCAAAACCTCGGTGCCTCACCTTTACGGGTCTGGTGGGAAGTCGACCTGCCCCTCATGGCGCCTTCCTTATTGGTCAGCGCGATTTTCGCCTTGACCATCTCCCTGGGTGAATTTGGTGCAACAACATTCCTTACCCGGCCCGAATACCCCACCCTCCCGATCGCCATCTACCGCTATATCTCCCAACCCGGCGCGTTGAATTACGGCCAGGCATTGGCCATGTCCACGCTGTTGATGCTGGTTTGTGCGGGAGGTATCCTGATCGTGGACCATTTCCGAATGCCCGGAAAGGATTTATTCTGATGCTGACGGTCAAACAAATCAATAAAAACTATGAAGGCCGGCCGCTCCTTCGAGAGGTTAACTTTGAAGTTGCCAGTGATGAGACGGTTTGCCTTTTGGGTGCTTCAGGTAGCGGAAAAAGTACCCTCCTACGAATTATTGCCGGTCTGGAAACAGCCAAAAGCGGTGAAATTCTGTGGGATGGTGTGGACCTCTCCGACACCCCCGCCCATCAACGCAGCTTCGGTTTGATGTTTCAAGACTATGCGCTATTCCCTCACCGGACGGTCGCCGAAAATATCGCTTTTGGCCTGCGGATGCAAAACCGGCCCAAAGAGGAAATCCAATTTAAAGTCCAGGCTGCACTGGAAACGATTAATATGACCGGATTTGCCAACCGCAAAGTCACCGAACTTTCCGGCGGCGAACAGCAGCGGGTGGCTCTGGCGCGTGCGCTGGCTCCGGAACCGCGCTTGCTTATGTTGGACGAACCTCTGGGCGCGCTGGATCGTACCCTTCGCGAGCAACTCAGTCACGAATTACGTCGAATCCTGAAAGAGACCGGAATCCCCGCAATTTATGTAACCCACGATCAGGAAGAGGCCTTCGCCATTGCCGACCGCCTGATCCTCCTGCATGATGGCGCTATCCTGCAAAGCGGACCTCCCCACGAGTTCTTCCGGCATCCTCGCAATGCCTGGGTAGCTGGCTTTTTCGGTCTAGGGAACCTGGTCTCAGGGACGGTCGAAGGTCTGGACCCCCTCACCCTGACAACGCCTTTGGGATTAATCCGGGCGCGTAACGAAGGCCCATCGCTTCATAGGGGTGAGAAAAAGGCTCTCCTTTTCCGACCCGCTGATGCCCGCCCAGCCACAAACCCTGCCGTCAACGCAGTCTCCGGCATTGTCGTTGACCAGGTCTTTCAGGGCGAAAACTACCGGCTGACCCTCAACCTCAACGGTGACGTTTCTTCATTTGAAATCTTCAGGAAAGAGCCTTCTCGTTTAGGGGCAGAAATAAAAATCAGTTTCGATCCGGACGATATCCTTTGTCTGGACCAGGGAGGATCACATGACCCTATCGCCCGATGAAATCATTGTGATTAAATTAGACGCACAGGAGAATGAGGTCTGGCGGTATCCGGGGAGAGTTTTGGAAACCACCGATCAGAGTATCTTGATTGAGGCTCGGTTCAATCATGGTGATGTCAACCTCCACGGCATCACTTTGAGAAAAAACGACCGCTTCCTGGAACGCTACTACGCCAACCGCTGGTATAACCTCTTTGAAGTCCGTGACCTGGATGATGACCACCTCAAGGGCTGGTACTGTAATGTCACCCGCCCTGCTCAATTCACGGATGGCAAGATTGTCTATATTGACCTGGCGTTGGACCTGCTGGCGTACCCGGATGGGCAGTTTCTCGTCCTGGATGAAGATGAATTCGAAGCGTTAGACCTTGACTCGGAAACACAAAAACAAGCCCTGGCCGGATTGGAAGCCCTGATTGCGATTGCCCGGAACAAGAGCTTTGCTGAAGAAATTCAGCATTAACCTCCTACCGAGATCGCCACGTCGGCCTGCAGCCTCCTCGATGACAAGTATTCCATCACTGCAAACTTCCAGAGGAAGCGTGGCAGTCTCGGTTGACCTTTAATCCAAA
>WOYI010430530.1_pt1 | contig 21463 bp, 12 predicted proteins | sample 6423411 | NCBI WGS metagenome assembly WOYI01 (sample SAMN13441803, study PRJNA592873) | oil field metagenome | biome: oil field; feature: oil-well bore; material: oil-contaminated soil; isolation source: oil-contaminated soil from oil-well borehole | place: Germany: Wietze | collected 2016-10-18 ... | reverse complement strand
CAACCCTCACAAATGATGGCCTCTGGCGCAAAGCCAGTGTCCAATAAAGGCTCCGAAGCCGGATCGGCGGCGACCCATTCGAACCGCAAATCCTCACTGGGCGCGCCCAGCAAGGCCCAAAGCGGGTACTCTTCGCTGTGATCGGTCAGATTGAGCCCAATCGTTTTGATCCCCCGCGCCTTGATCTGCTCCGTCATTTCCAAGTAGGGGAGATAATCCCCAGGATTCGTAACAAAGTAAAGCTGGGTCCGTTCGCCCGCGAACACACTGATCGGGTAAGTCTGCTCAGGGGTCACAATAATGGGCCGCTCCTGGGTTTGAAACAGCCAGGGAACGGAATAGGCAAACAGCAAGGCAGCGATCACTGTTTCCAGCTGGAATTTTTCCACCCGATCCAGCAGGAAGGCGATCGGCGGCGCAAACATGAAAAATAAAGGCAATTGCATCCGCCCGCCAGTGGGCTGCCATTTTAACAAATAGCAATAGAGGATAAACGAGAAGAAGATCGCAGCGGAATAGACCAGGATATCCGGGTCCTCCTTCCCAAGGACCACCATACCCACAACCACAACAAAACTGATAATAAAGATCGCAGCGTGCAGGGGGTTGCCGCTGGTCCGTTCGGAGGTGTTGACCTCCGGGATGTAGAAATCTCCGCCCAGCGTCGTGCGCGGATCATTCACGGCTATCCCCAATTCATCATGAAGCTCCAGAAGACTGGTTTTTAACCAGGTATCCGCCCTTGAAATGGGTAAATCTGCATGCAGTGCGGCATTGCGTGTGATATTCGAAACCAAAACGCGCCAATCTCGGATCTCATTCGTCTGACCCGCCAGCTCTTTGGGTCGATAGAATTGGCCATAATCTTGTTGGTTGCGCAGGAAGCTGCCACCGTTGATCAGCCCCATGATCAGGAAAGCAGCCAAAGCCCAAAGCAGCATCCGGCCCATACCCAAACGCTGCCGAAGGACAACGACCGCATACAGGGCGAAAGGCCAAAGGAAGATCAGCGCGGTTGGTTTGGTCACAACGGCCAAAGCCGCGGCCAGGGCTGAAAAAACCAGGACCGTTGGTTTTTGGGCTTTCCTGGCGTAATAAAACAGCATCAGGATGGCGCTCAAGATCCAGAATGTGACAACCATGTCATTCGTGGCGCTGGTCGCCTGCGTGATCGCAACCGGCAAGGTTGCACCAAAGATCGCGGCCATCCGCTGCCCATTGACCTTCGCACCCAGCACACCGGCCAGGCTCGCGGTCGCAGAGACCGAACCGGCAAAAGCCAGCCAGGCCGCCAGATTGGCGCCCCGGTCTGAACCTGAGAGGACATAGAAATTCAGCTGGATCAGCTCTGCCCCGGGAGCATTGCTGTTTTGAGGTTCGATCTCCGTGGCATAGTGATCCAAACTCTGCTCCTGGGCCCAATGGGCAACCCGGCTCATCCGGTAGATCATCGCATTTTCAGAATTTGGCGGCGAGACTAAAGCCACAACGGCTGTGATCAATAAAATCAGAAAGACAAAGAAATCCAGAATCGCACCCATCCAGGAATCACGATGATACACAATCGGCAGGCGCAATACCTTGCGGTGGCTCAAACGCAGCCAGATCCAGGCGATACCCGTCAGCACGGGGACAGACCAGACAATGCCCAAAGCCAAACGGTTAATCGCATGGAAAAGACTCAGCGCTTCCGTGCAGAGGGTTAGATAGCCCGCCCAGACAATGGCAGCCTGAATAAATGCCATCCGCCAATCAGGTTCGCGCTCGCTGTTGCCAACAATGATCCAAATGCTCAGAAACGAGAGGATCACCAGAACAATCATAAAATCTCCAAAACCTCACCCAGTGTTGCAGGGAGACGAACTATGCCGAAGAAATAATAAATACAAAGTGATGAAATCTTAAAAATGTTCCCGAACGATATCCTGCGAGGTGACCCCTTCAGGCACAGCCATAAACGGAGCCAGGTGGGGATAAATATCCCGAATGGCCTCATAAACCTGCAAGGCAACCCGCCGGATGGAAAAATGGGCATTTTCCGCCGCCCTCAGCCGGCAGAAGGTGAAAGCCTCCCGCAGATTCAGCGTAAATAAAACCCGGCGGTTGAATCCATTCGGAACGACATAAGCCGCAAGGTCCGGGCTGAAAGCCTTTAACGCTGCATAGTGCTTTTCCGCTTTCTCCATCGCTTCTCGATAAGCCGGTTCGCATCCAGCTTCAATGATTCCCCGCGGCACGACGTAGCCCAACAAAGCGGTGAGCGGTTGGACGGTCTGGGTCATCATCCGATGGCGTTTGAATTCGAAATAGGCGCCCTGGTCCATGACGGCCTCAAAAGTCATCTGGGCATATTCAAATTCCCGCAGCGGCTGGTCAAAAGGACCTCGGCCTGCCATCAGTTTCTGCGCCAGGGCCTTCCGCCCGGCTTCACCCAGATCACGCACGTGCGCCAGGCAGGCCCCATAGGTGGCATCCCTGGAAAAACGGAACAGGACGGCGGCCAGGACCTTCTCCTCGCCCTCCGCATCAAAATCTACCAGTCTGAGCATGCTGCCGGAATCGCCTCTCACATTCTGCGCCTGGGCAGTCATGTTCTCCGTCGTTTTCTGGAGATAAGCATTGCAAGCAGCATATTTGATCAGGGTCGGGGTTTCCTCCTGACCGACTTTCAACACCCATTCACCGATCTGCCGGACTTCGTCCAGGGGCGAGCTGAGCATCTTGCAGATCGCGTATTCCAGCGCGCGGGCATTGATCGTGACGCCCACATTCGCCAGCGAAGCAGCGGGCAGCAGGAAACGGCAGATATCCACCGAGGCCGGGCGGATCCGTCTTTCAAACGCGCTGTCCGATTCTTCCGGCGCCTGCGCCCGCGTTTGGCGCAGCCAATCCTGCACCTTGGGGATACAGGTGTGATAGGCATCAAACAGGGATTGGCAAACTGCCTGATATTCGCCCTCCAAAGGATGTCCCTTAAGCTCTTCGGGGATATAAAAGGCGTCCGAATCCCATTGCTGGTAACGGGTCGATTTTTCAGTATAGGAGGCCAGCCGGTTCCCCTCAATGGTCTCAACCGCCAAACGGGAGACATTTTCAAGCGCCAGATGCAGCACGGCATGTTCCGCCACGGAGGCGTGGCCGTAGCCCACCACCCATTTCTCGTGGAACTGGGCAGCCCGGTCATCTGTTAATTCAGCTGCAATCTCATCAAAAGGTTTTGGCGAACGGGAAGTTTTTGCGAAAGTAACCGCAATGGTCTCAGGGCTGAGGTCCCGAGGACTGAGCAAATAGATCCGTCTAGCTTTCGTCACGGCTGAAAATCCTTTGGGCGGTGGCTTTATCGCGTTCTATCTGAGCGAGAAATGCCTCCACACCTGAGAATTTCCGCTCATCTCTGATCTTCTCAACGAACTGAAGTTCCAGTTGCTCCCCATAGATATTACCATCAAAATCCAGGATATGGGTTTCAACACTGGGACGTTCCTGCTTTTCAAAGGTCGGTCTCAGCCCGACATTGGTGATCCCATAATATGTCTTGCCATGCAAAACCGGCCGGGTGGCATAAACGCCGATCGCCGGCAGCAGCTTCCGCGCCCAATGGTCGATGTTTGCCGTCGGCAGGCCGATCCGTGAGCCGCGGTCTGACCCATGGGTCACCGGGCCGCTGACGACATAAGGCCTTCCCAGCATTTCAGCCGCCAGGCGCATATCGCCCGCGCCCAGGGCCTGTCGGATTCGGGTCGAGGAGATCTCATCCCCCGCGAGTTCAACTGGAGAGAGCGCCTCCAGCTTAAAATCGTACTTCTCGCTCAACTCCCGGAGCACAGGGATCGTCCCCTGGCGGTTCTTGCCCATCGCAAAATCATAGCCCACCAGCAGGGTCTTCAGCCCAAGCTTCTCTTTCAAAGCCGCAACAAAGGGCTCCGGCAGAAGGTTGGCAAAATCCTGGTCAAACCGGAACGTGATTACCTCGTCCACGCCCAGCGCCTTCAGCAGAGCCGTCTTTTCGGCAGGCGTCGTGAGGTAATAAGGCTGTTCGGAATGGTTGAAGAAATCCGAGGGATTCGGGAAGAAAGTGATCACAATCACGGGCATCTCGCCCATGAACCCCTGATGGACCAGCTCATTGATGATGAACTGGTGGCCCCTGTGGACCCCGTCAAAGTTGCCGATTGTGATGCAGCTTTGCTGAAAGGGCATCACCGGCAAATTATTAAATGAAACAATGTCTGGCGTAGAACGATCAATATCTGGCATGCTTCTAGCCTGGCTCACCTGTCTTAGAAAAATCGCCCTCTCTCAAGTAAACGAAAAAGGGCGGTTATTTGCTTATCGCCGGTCAGGACCCACCCCGATCATAGCTGCCGATCAGGAGAAAAAGACCTTTCTGGGCTGCCATTCCTTCTCTTCCGGAATGTATTCAAGCAGGGCAACCAACTCACCCTGCTGGCTGATGGCGCGGATCCAGTTATCTGGATTTTCAGGCGCTTCCTCAACCGGAATCCGATGTCCATGGCGGATCAGATCGACCTCTTCAAAGGTCAGTTCCCGAGAGGGCCAATCACCCAAGGCTTCCGCAGCGGGGATCAGATATTTATACCAATCCCCGTCGTCAAAGGCTTCCTGCAGCTTGCGCAGCTGGACGGCATCCCGCAGCGCAAACTCACCGCTCTTGGTCCGCCGCAAGCCCACCAGGTGACCGCCGCAGCCCAGGACCTCACCGAGGTCATTGGCCAGGGAGCGGACGTACGTGCCGGAGGAACAATAGACATCCACAATCGCCTCAGGGCTGTCCCATTCCAGAAGTTCCAGATGGTAAACGTCAATTTCCCGCGGCTCCAGTTCCACTTCCTCGCCGTTCCGGGCCATCTCATAGGCCCTGCGGCCATTGATCTTCTTGGCGGAATAAGCGGGGGGCACCTGTTCGACTGTGCCCTCAAAATGGGTCAGCGCTTCTTCGATCTGTTCCTGACTGATGTTAACCGGTGAGCGCCTTGTGATCTCTCCATCTCCGTCATAGGTGTCGGTGCTTTCGCCCAGGCGGATGATCGCCTGATAACGCTTATCCGATGCAGAGACATATTCACTCAACCGAACCGCCGGCCCAACCAGGACAACCAATACGCCCGAGGCGCGGGGATCCAAAGTGCCGGTGTGGCCTGCCCGCCTGATGCCGGTTCCCCGGCGGACGATCTGGACGACATCATGCGAGGTCATCCCGATAGGCTTATCAATAACCAGTACCCCTGAGACAGCATTCTTTACATCAAATTCTTGTTCGCTCATAATTCTTCCATACTCCCCTGGGATATGATGGTCTTCTCCTTTTTCACTTTCTCGAATTATCTAACAATTCCCGCGTCTTTTCGATCACACGCGTCATCACTTCTTGCAAATCACCTTCAATATCTGCGCCAGCCGCAGCCGCATGACCACCGCCGCCAAAGCTAAAAGCGATTTCAGAAACATCCAAATCGGGCTGTGCCCGCCAACTGACTTTTACTTGATTGTGTGTCTGTTCGATGAAAATGAGCGCAATCTCGGCCTCCCTGACCGCTGACAGCACATTGACCAGATCGGCATCATCATTTCCAGCATACCCGATTTTCTCCCGATCAACAAGGGAAAGATAGGTCCAGACCAGCCCGTCCTCATACAGCAGCCGGTTCAACCCAGCGCCCCAATAGCGGACAGCCGTGTATGATTTTAACACCAATTCTTCGCGATAGATGTGAGCCAGATCTGCCCCATGCTCCATCAGAGCGGCCGCCCGGCGCAGCACGGAAGCATCCACGTTGGAGGTCCGGAAGCCGATTGTATCGCCGACGATCCCGGAAAGCAGGCAGTTGGCGACATCCGAGTTGAATGCCAGGCCCCACTCAGGGATACGGTCATAGAGGATTGCAGCAGTGGCGACCTGTTCAGGTTCAACCACGTTATTGGCCCCAAAATTGAGGTTGGTCTTATGATGGTCAACAACCAGGTCCGGCGCGCCATAACCGTCAAGCGCATGTCCAACACGCTGCGAGTCAGAACAATCAACCACCACAATCATGTCAAACGAGCCTTCCGCCTGGCGGAGGATCTGGTCGCTGCCGGGCAGATAATCGAAATTATCCGCGCCGTCCTGCAACACCATCTGGACCGTCTTACCGGCCTGCTGGAGCGCCAACCCCAGGCCAAGCAGCGAACCGGCTGCGTCAGCATCCGGGCGGACATGGGACACAATCAAAATTCTTTCGCTAGCCGCGATTTTGTCTTTAATCTTCAGATTGATCTCCTGCGTCATTCATTCCCTCATCCATAGGTTCGCCAGATTCAGCAGCTTCCTTGCCTTTTTCCAAACGCTCAGCCTGAATTTCAGCAAGGATCGCTTCAATTCGGTCCGCTTTATCCGGCGTCTCATCCCAATAGAACCGCAGTTTGGGCATCACCCGCAGCTTGACCGCGCGGCTGAGTTCATAGCGCAAAAATCCTGCCGCGCTCCGCAATCCATCCAGGATTTGAGCAGCCTCTTCCTCACCTACCAGAGAGGAAACATAGATATTGGCAAAGTCCAATTCGCGGTCGACGGTGACATCCGTGATATAGGCGCCCTGAATCCGCGGGTCATTCACCCGGGTCTCGAGCAAAATGGTCATCACCTCTCGAATTTGGTCTTGAATCCTTTGTAATCGAATACCTGAAGGCATAATTAGACTTCCTTCCACTAACTCTTAGAACTTTTGCTGCTCGATCACATAACATTCGAGCAAATCCCCTTCTTCAAACTCATGAAATTGCTTCAGTGAAACACCGCATTCAAAGCCTTCCCGGACCTCGCGGACATCGTCTTTGCCACGTTTGAGCGATCCGATCTCACCTTCATAAACCACTTCACTGTTGCGGATCACCCTAATCTTACCATTCCTGCGCAGTTCCCCATCAATCACCCGGCAGCCAGCGGCTGTGCTGTATTTGGACACTTTGAAGATCGCCAAAACCTTCGCCCGACCGATCACCTTCTCAACCATTTCCGGTTCAAGCATACCCTTGATGGCCTTTTCAATATCCTCAGTGAGCCGGTAAATGATCGTGTATAAACGGATGGAAACGCCTTCTTTTTCAGCCAGGCGCTCCGCCGCATTGTCCGCATCCACGGCAAAGCCCACCACGATCGCATCGGAGGCGGCCGCCAGCATCACGTCGCTTTCCGTGATATTCCCGGTTTCGGCATGCAGGATATTGATTGAGACATCCGGTTCCTTATCGCCAATTTCATTCAGGGAGTTGACGATCGGTTCCAAAGACCCCTGAACATCAGCCTTGACAATCAGGCGCAATTCCTGTTCCTCGCCAGCCTGCAGCTGTTCGAAAAGGTCTTCCAGCGTGGTCTTGCGGGCCACAGAGTGAGTCTGTTCCCGGGATTCAAGGTCCGCGACGATCGCGCGGGCGTCCTTTTCGGAAGCGACTTTGCGGAACAAATCGCCAGCAGCGGGGACATCATTCAAGCCCATCACCACGATCGGCGTTGAAGGCCCGGCCTGCGTGATCCGTTCACCGCGGTAATCGAACATCGCCTTGATCCTTCCCAGGGCTTTGCCCGCCAGGATCGTATCGCCCACTTTGATCGTCCCGTTTTGGAGCAGCAGGGTCGCCATCACGCCTCGGGTTTTATCCAGCTCCGCCTCAACCACAGTCCCCAGGATTTTCCCGTTGGGGTTGGCTTCGATCTTTTGGTTATCAGCCACCAGCAAAATAGCTTCCAACAGGTCGTCCAGGCCTTCTTTCTTTTTGGCCGAGACAGGCACCACAATCGTATCGCCATCCCAATCATCCGGGACCAGGCCGATTTCAGAAAGCTGACGCTTGACCAACTCGGGGTTGGCAGCGGGAAGGTCCATCTTGTTCATCGCTACGATGATCGGCACTTTGGCGGCCATGGCATGGTTGGCGGCTTCCCGGGTCTGCGGCATCACGCCGTCATCCGCGGCCACCACCAGCACCACAATATCCGCGCCCTGCGCGCCCCGCGCCCGCATGGATGTGAAAGCGGCGTGACCGGGGGTATCCAGAAATGTGATCTTGCGGCCTTTATGGTCAATCTGATAGGCGCCAATGTGTTGAGTGATCCCGCCCTCTTCGCCGCCGGCGACGTTCGTCTGCCGGATCGCATCCAGGAGCGATGTTTTGCCGTGGTCCACATGGCCCAGCATCGAAATGACGGGGGGACGGGGTTTCAGGTCTTTTTCTTTCTCGCCGGCGATGGTCTGCCGCCAAAGCGGGATTTCTCCCTGGTCCTCCTGTTTGGCATCTTCAGCAACCTGTTCCAGTTCGGGTTCAAAACCCAACTCGCTGGCAACAACCGCCGCAGTATCGAAATCCACCGTCTGGTTAATGCTGGCCATAACGCCATTGGCCATCAAAACCTTGATGACCTGGATTGGGCTGGCCTCCAATTTATCGGCCAGATCCCGGACGTTGATACTGAAAGGTAGGACGATCTGTTTATTGTCGTTATCGCTCACACAACACCTCCGTGTTTTCCCCTACCCTGAACCATCCTTGAGATGGGTCAAGGCCATCTTGAATATTGAAACTGCTAAGGAGCGATCAGATGATCTTAACTCATCCTGACAATTCCTCTGCCCCCTTCACATCCGGCTCCTCGGCAGGAATATGCTGGTTCATATAGTCCAGCAGCATCTGCTTTTCCTGCTCGGTAAGCTCGGTTTTGAGTGCATGGCCAAGGCCGCCCTTGATCCCGCGCATCCAACAAGACCGTTGGTCGTGAAGATAAGCGCCACGGCCATGAGCTTTTCCGGTGAGGTCCACCAGGACACCCTCCGGGCTTTTAACAATCCTGATCAAGGAGCGCTTCGGCAACACTTCCCGGCAACCGACACAGGTCCGCTGCGGAACGTGCTTGCTGCGACGTCTGGTTTTCTTGACCATCTAATCGCTTCTCATAATTTGTCTACCAGTCTTCCCATCCATCCTGTTCATCCATGTTGGGACGACGCTTTTTCTTTTTCTTCTTCTTGGCCCCGGATTTGGCTTCCGTGTCCTTGGTTTCCGGCTCAAACCGCGGTTTCTCATCCTCATAGTAGCCGTATTTGCGGGCATCATAAGAGAAGAGTTTATCGAATTCGTCTTCCTTTTCTTCTTCAACTTCCTCTTGAGGCTCTTTCACCGCGGGGGCCTGGGCTTCAGGTTCGGCTGCTGCTTCAACCGTTTCTTCAACGATCGCTTCAGCTTCCGGTCCGCTTTCCGCTTCAACGAATTCTTCCAGGGTCGCGACGGCGACTTCTCCGGCTTCTGCGCCTTCTGCCACCAGTTCAGCTTCGGCCTCTTCAACCGCTGCCTCAGCCAGGGCTTCAACCTCGGCTTCAGTTTCCACTTCCACTTCGGCTTCCGCCTGAGCGGCGGCCAAAGCGGCTGCCTCTTCCGGTGTGATCCGCAGGGCATCGGTCAGCTCTTTGATCTCTTCAAAGGCCTTCGGTCCGATTCCGTTTATCGCCAGAACCTTGTCGGAGTCCAGGCGCATCTGAAGGACCAGGTCGCCCAGCGTATCAAAGCCGGCTTCCTGCAGGATGAAGAGCAGATGCTCTTTCAAATCCACATCCAGAATGTCAATATCGAAGGTCAAAGACGGCACAGAGGCACGGGCCTCTTCGTAACGCCGCCGTTCTTCCAGATCCTCTTCGCGGCGTTTCTTTTCGACCCGGCGTTCCACCCGGTCCACAAAAGAAGCCATGAAATCGTAATCCTCCGGCGGCAAAGGGCGGCCTTCGGCTTTCTTTTCCAGCAGTCCGGCGATCTTTTCCATCGCTTCGCCTTCCCGCTCCTTCAACTCGGCATATTGCTCATCGCTTTGTAGCTTGGCGAGCGATTCGCTGGCCGCCTCGGCCAGGCTCTTGATGTCGATCCGCCAGCCGGTCAGCTTGGCCGCCAGGCGGGCATTCTGCCCATCGCGGCCGATCGCCAGAGAAAGCTGGTCTTCCGGCACCACCACGGTAGCCGTGTTACCCTCTTCGCCGGATTCCCTCAAGTAAACGCCGAGAACCCGGGCGGGGCTGATCGCCTTCGAAATGAAAGCGGCCGTATCGCTGCTCCACTCGATCACATCAATTTTCTCATCGTTCAGTTCCCGCACAATGGCCTGGATCCGAACGCCGCGCACGCCCACACAGGCGCCCACAGGGTCAATGCCCTGCTGGGTGGCCGAAACAGCCACTTTAGCACGCTGGCCGGGTTCGCGGGCAATGGAGCGGATTTCAACCACGCCATGATAGATCTCAGGGACTTCGTTTTCCAGCAGGCGGCGCAGGAATTTGCGATGCGCCCGGGAAAGGTAGATCTGAGGTCCGCGGCTGGTTTCCTTCACGTCATAGATCAGGGCCCGAATCCGGTCATGGACACGGAGCCGTTCCCGCGGGATCATGTCCTTGCGGAGCATCAGCCCTTCCGCCTTTTTATCGAGGCCGATGGTCGCCCCCCGGCCGCTGATTGCCTGGACAACGCCGCTAACGATCTCGCCGGTCTGTTTTTCAAAGTAGTCGAATTGGATCTCGCGTTCCGCTTCACGGATTCGCTGCTGGATCACCTGGCGGGCCGTTTGCGCGGCAACCCGGCCGAAATCATCGGGCGTGGTCTCAACAACGACCATATCGCCCAATTCGGCGTCTGGGTCCACTTCGCGGGCTTCGCTCAAGAGGACTTCCGTACGTTCATCCTGGACGTCCTCGACGACCTCTTTTTCAGCGAAGATCTCGATCTCGCCCGATTCCATATCGACCTTTGCTTCAACCAACTGGGCATTGGAGGCATTAACCGCCCTGCGGTAGGCAGAAACCAGGGCAGATTCGAGCGCCTCAAGGATCACGTCCTTGGAAAGCTGCCGATCTTCTACAACCTCATTGAATGCCAGTGCGAATTCACTCTTCATGGTGACACTTACTCCATCAATATTCTTGCGTGATACACAGAAAAGTGGGGGGCACCCACTTTTCGACGTAAAGGGTATAAAACATAAGCCTAAGCTTAATAACTCATAGTGATTTTAGCACATATCAAATAGCGGTGCAAGGGGGATGGAGCCCAGACTGAAGTCTAATTTTTTTATCGGTGAGTCAATTTAATCTTATTCTAATCTTTTAGTTTGTTAAACCTCTGTCGTTTTATTTATTTTTTCCTGTAATACCAGCCTTAAAACCCGTAAAATCTGTCCCCCTATCGCCACAGAGGATAACGGTAAGAGTGAAGACTTGCCGCGCCATTAAAACAAGCTTATGGTAAGCTTAATCCAGTGGTGAAAAAACCCAACATTTCATTTTAATCAATCAGATCTAAGGGGTTTGGTATGAAAAAGGATTTTCTTTGGTGGCGAGACGGGATCATCTATCAGATCTATCCCCGCTCCTTCGCAGACAGCAATAACGACGGCATCGGCGATCTGCCCGGCATCACCAACAAGCTGGACTATCTGCAAGACCTGGGCATTGACGCCATCTGGCTTTCGCCGATCTATCCCTCACCTGATGTCGATTTTGGGTATGATGTCGCCGACTACACCGGCATTGATCCCAAATTCGGCACGATGGCGGATTTCGAAACGCTGGTCAAAGAGGCGAAGAAACGGGACATCCACATTGTCCTGGACCTGGTCCTGAACCACACCTCCGACCAACACCCCTGGTTCATCGAATCCAAAAAAACCGAAGACAACCCCTATCACAACTGGTACCTCTGGCTCTATCCCAAATCGGATGGCGAGCCGCCCAACAATTGGACCGCCATTTTTGGCGGCTCCGCCTGGGAATTTGACCCGAAACTGGGCCAGTATTATTACCACATGTTCTACAAGGAACAGCCCGACCTCAATTGGCGGAACTCAGACGTCCGCCAGGCCATGCTGGATGTCTTCCGGTTTTGGCTCGGCAAGGGCGTGGACGGCTTCCGGCTGGACGTGTTCAACGCCTATTTTAAGGACGCCGCCTTCCGCGACAACCCGCCCAAATGGGGCATTCGCGCCTTTGACCGCCAGGAGCATATTCACGACGTCTCTCAGCCCGAAATGATCCCCCTGCTGGGAGAGATCCGCGCTATCCTGGATGAACACCCGGGCGGCTATGCCGTCGGCGAGACCTTCCTGGCCAACCCCAGCCAAACCGCAGCTTACTGCGGTGAAAACAAACTGCACGCCGCCTTCAACTTTGACTTCGCTGAAAACCGCTGGCATCCCAAACGGTTCCTGGATTCGGCCGAAAAATGGTACGGTGCGCTGGAACCCGGCGCCTGGCCGAACAACTTCCTCAGCAACCACGATAAAGTCCGGGCCGCCAGCCGCTATTGCTTTGGCGAAGACGACCGCCGGGCAAAAGTCGCCCTGGCAATGCTGCTCACGCTCAAGGGGACACCCTTCATCTATTACGGTGAAGAAATCGCCCTGCGCGATATCCCCATCCGCAAAAAATCGGAAGTCCTCGATCCGATTGGCAAAACCTTCTGGCCCTTCTTCAAAGGCCGGGATGGCTGCCGCGCGCCGATGCAGTGGACCAGCGGCAGGAATGCCGGCTTTTCCGATGCCAAACCCTGGCTGCCCGTCCACAAGGATTACGTTGAACGGAATGTCGTCAACCAGGCCGCCCAGGCCGATTCGGTTTTGATGTTCTTCAAGCGCCTCGTCGCCCTGCGGAAATCCGAACCCGCCCTCCAGCGCGGGGACTTCAAAGCCCTCACCCCCGACCCGCATACCTACCTGGCTTTTGAACGCTCCCTTGCTGCAGACCGGCTGGTCGTCCTCCTGAACTTCAGCAGCCGGGAAGTCCAGGCAGCCCTTCCGGAAGGCAAATGGCAGGCGATTTTCGGGCGAGACGGCGAGTTTGAAAATTCGCTGGACCTTGCGCCTTATCAGGTCGTCATCCTGAAACAGAAATAGGGCTGCTCGGTCGAGGCTCTAACCGCTTCATCGAACGCTCAGCCCTGAAAGGACGGCTCGATGAACCTACCCTACATCTCTGGTAAAAGCGTACCCCCCGACCTGCCCCTCGGTCGCTTCCTGCCGCCCATTCCCCCGGGCATGGCCTCTCAATGGGCGGGCCAACATCTTTCCCAGGGTGACCTGGTCCTCGATCCTTTCGGCTTCAACCCCCTGATCCCCATCGAATTGATCAAAGCGGGATATTCCGTCCTGGTGACGGCCAACAACCCCATCCACGCGTTTCTGATCCGGCTCCTCGCCAGCGCGCCTCAGAAGGATGAAATGGTGGCCACGCTCCAGGACCTGGCTATTTCGACCCGCGGGGAAGAGCGGATGGAACCTTATATCCGCAGCCTGTATCAGGTCAAATGTGCGGACTGTGGCACGCAGATTGAAGCGGACGCCTTCCTCTGGAAGAAAGAGGACCAGCGGCCCTATGCCGCCCTGGTCAACTGCCCGAATTGCGGCGCGAAAGGCGAGCAGCCCCAGGACCCCGCCAGCCCCAACAGCCTCGATGAACTCCCGCCTGTCCAGCTGCACCAGGCCCGCGCCCTGAACCGGATCACCGGGGGGGATGATCCTCTGCGCCCTCAAGTGAAGACCGCGCTGACCAGTTACCCCATCCGGCCGCTGATCGTCCTCCAAACCATCATCAACAAACTCGACAGCCTGGAACAGACCCCCCGGCGGCGGGATCTGCTGATTGCGCTGGTCCTTTCCGCGGCGGATCAGGGCAATACGCTCTGGGCCTATCCCACCCCGCGGGAGCGGCCGCGCCAGTTGACGGTCCCGCCGGTTTACCAGGAAAAGAACCTCTGGAAGGCCATGGAAAACGCCATCCAGACCTGGCAGTTCCTTTCAGAGCCGATCCCGCTGGAGCCGTGGGCCGGCGAAAAACCCGAACAACCTGGATTAATGCTCTTCGAGGGCCGGCTCAAGAAACTCTCGCCCAGCCCCCAGCCCGGCGCCATTGCAGGCGTGATCACAGCCATCCCCCGCCCCAATCAGGCCTTCTGGACGCTTTCCACCCTCTGGACGGGCTGGATCTGGGGCCCAAAAGCCGTTGACCCGATCCGCCAGGTCCTCTCCCGCCAACGTTATGACTGGAACTGGCACACCAACGCCCTGCGGGCCATCTTCAGCATCCTGCCCGACCTGATCCAGCCCCCCGGCCAGATCCTGGGCCTGGTGGCCGAAGTGGAGCCGATGCTGCTGCTGGCAACCCTGCTGGCCGCGGATGCCGTCGGCGGGCAGTTGTCGGGCTTCGCTCTCTCTCAGGATGACCTGATCGCGCAATGCCAGTTTGAACGCCAGAACGGGACTCCCGGCAATGTCAAACCGAGCGAAGCTTTTGATTTGGCAAAACAGGCCGTTCGGGACTATTTCAAAGCAAAGGGCGAACCCGCCCACTTTGAAGAAGTGTATGCCGCCACTGTTTCAACTCTTGCCCATCAAAACGCGTTGGCGCTGGATATCTTCCTGCAGAACGAAAACCAGGCCGCATCCGAAACCGAGCGCCTGATCGAATCGCTCTTTGAACAGCGCTCCTTCCTCCAGCGGGTGGGCGGCGGGACCGCCTCACTCGAAACCGGCATCTGGTGGCCGGCCTATCCCGACGAAACCAGCGAACCCTTGATTGACCGGCTGGAACAGGTCGTCGTCCGCCATCTGGTCAAAACAGGCAAGACCTCCTCAGAGGAAATCAAACAGGCTGCCTATGCTGCCTTGCCGGGCGTTTTCACCCCCAACAACGAAGACCTGCTCAACTGCCTGGAATCCTACGCGGAGCTGATTGATCCCGATTCGCATATTTGGGCTTTGCGGGACTCAGACCAACCCGCAGCCCGCAAGGCCGATATTGAAGAGATGCATCAAGCCCTCACCCAAATCGGTCAGGTGCTGGGTTACAAAGTTGAGGATGGCGAAATCCTCACCTGGCGGGAACCCAACGCCATCCTCACGAGTTACAGTTTTGTGATTGTGGCCTCGGCCATTGTGACAAAACATCTGAATAACCCCCGCAATGTCGCCGATTCGCGCATCATCCTGATCCCCGGCAGCCGGGCCAACCTGTTGGTCTTTAAAAAGGAGCGTGATCCAGTGCTCAAAGCAAAACTGGATCACGGGTTCACATTGATGAAATATCGTCTGGTGCGGGACCTGGCTGCCAATCCCCTGATCTCTCGGGAACTCTTCCGGGAGCAGCTTCTGGCAGACCCGCCAGAATACCAATCTTCCCAACTGGCTCTGTTCTAAACCAACCTTGTCATTCGGTCGCGGTCGGCGTCGGCGAGAGGGTCGGCGATGGCGTGACTGTGGGGGTGGCCGTGGGCACCAACGACGGGACCAGGGTTTCCGTCGGCGTCAGCGAAGGCGTCAGCGTCTCGGTGGGCGTTGGGGTCTCGGTGGGCGTCGGCGTTGGCAGCTGAATATTCAGGGAAATCCGTTTCTCAGCATAGGTATCCACGGTGCTGTGCATGGTGATCCTCAAAGTGACAATCCCCGGCTCAACATCCGTCAAATCCCACTCGTAAAGAGTGCCCGCTGTCTCCTGCTTTTCCTTGACATTATCCACCAGGACGTGCCAATTACTCGGCTCCGCGCCCCGACCCCATTCAATCCGGTAGTCATTAAAATTCTCCGTCGCGGTGATGACCCCCTTGATCTCCACCGGGCTGGTATTGATCGTCTGGCCATCCGTGATGCTGGTCAGGTTGATCGTCGGCCGCGGGTCATCCGCCCGGCAGGCGCGTTCCGGCATGAAGAAAAGCGGTTTAGAGAAACCCATCTCCTCCGCCCAGGCCTGCCCCTGGGAGTTATTCTTCAGCCAGTCCCTGGCCCATTCATCGTCCACATTGATCACGAATTCATTGCTGGAATTGCCTGAACAGGCGTCCGAAGCGGATAGGCCGGTCCAGGTGTCAATCTCCGCTTTCTTCCAGAGGTCTTCCGAACTTGGCGCGGGCAGCTGGTCAGCGGCAAAGATCTCACTCCGCTGCTGCGGGCACCATTCCGAAGGCTCCGTGCCGGAAACGGCACAGATCACCCGGTCCACGATCCCCGCGGGTCGAACAAAGGGGGAGGGATTGCCGTTTTTCAGCTGGATGATCGCTTCCGTCATGAATTCCGCCCAGATCGGGCCAGCGCCGCTCAACCCGGAGGTGTTGGTCATCGGAGAATAATCCGTATTCCCGACCCAGACCCCGACCACCAGGTCGGGCGTGTAGCCCACCGTCCAGTTATCGCGGAAATCGTTGGTGGTCCCGGTCTTCACCGCGACGGTAAAGTTCAGGTTGATCACCGGGTTGGTCCCGAACATCGGGATGCGGGCGGTGGTATCCGAAAGGATCGAAGAGATCAGGTAGGCGTGTTCCGCCCGGACGACCTGGTCGCCGGCGGACGGTTCATATTCATAGATCACATTCCCGGAGTGGTCCACGATCTTGGTGATCGCCACAGGTTCTACCCGGCGCCCTTCATTCGCGAAGGTGGAGTAGGCGGAGGTCAGTTCAGCAAGGCTGACTTCCCCGCCGCCCAGTGTCAGCGCAAGGCCGTAATCGGAGCGGGTCAGGCTGGTGATGCCCAGGCGTTCAGCAATGGCGATCAGGCCATCCTCACCGGGCACTTCCTCGTCATCATAAATTCCGACATATTGGAGCGTTTTAACCGCCGGGATGTTATAGGAATTGGCCAGAGCGGCGCGCACGGTCACCGGGCCGTGGAATTTTTCATCGTAGTTGACCGGTTCGTAAGGCGGGTTGGTGTCGTAAGGGTCGGTGGAGGGCGGGAACTTGGAGGGTACGTCCCAGATCAGCGTTGAAGGCGTCCAGCCCTTCTCAAAAGCCGCCACATAGGTCAGGGGTTTGATCGCCGACCCCGGCTGGCGGGTTTGACTGAGGGCCATATTGACCTGACCATCAATCGAGTCCTCATAAAAATCCTCAGAACCGACCATTGCCAGGATCTCTCCCGTGCTGGGTTCGATGGCAATCAGCGCGCCATTGGTGGCGTTATTGGCGGCCAGAGCCTCCACCTGCTCGGTGACGATCCGTTCGGCGGCATCCTGCAGATCGGGGTCAAGCGTGGTGTAGACCGTGAAACCGCTGCGATAGATGGTTTGGGGGTCGAACTGCTCTTCCAGTAGGGTCCGCACGTAAACCACCCAGTGCGGGTAGGTCATATAGAAGGTCGGCTCCGGGAAATCATAATTGGCCAGGTCGATCCCGGCCTGGGTGGCGTCCTCATAGGTGACGCAGACCGGGGGCTTTCCCAGCCCAACATCAATGCAATCCCGTTCCGAACTCAGCTCATACATCAGCACCAGCACCGATCGCTGCCGGTAAAGCGTTGCATCACGATTGGTGTAAATATCATAAATCGAGGGTCCCTGCGGCAGACCCGCCAGGAAGGCTGACTGCCACAAGTTCAGGTCTTTGGCGGAGCTGTTGAAATAAGTCTCTGAAGCCGCCTCAACGCCATAGGACATATTCAGGTAGAAGTTTTCGTTCAGGTAAAGCTCGAGAATCTCTTCCTTGGAATATTCCTGGGTGATCTTATAAGCCAGCACGATCTCACGCGCTTTGCGCTGGTAAGATTGCTCATAGCGTTCGGCGGGGTCCAGCAGCAATGCCCGGGCTAATTGCTGGGTGATCGTTGAAGCGCCAGACTTGATCTCACCGGCGGTGTAGTTCTGCCAGAGGGCGCGCGTCATTGCCCAGAGGTCAAAGCCGGGGTTGGTGTAGAAGTCCTTATCCTCCGTGGCAATCGTTGCCGCGATCAGATAGGGGGAAATATCCTCAAGGGGGACGTAGGTCCGCCGGCCGGCATTGGGATCAATGATCTCATAGAGCACGTTCCCGTCCCGGTCCAAAATCCGTGTCGTCTCAAACTGGGCGGCCCGGTCCCGCAGTTCACTGACATCCGGCAGGGTGGACGAGATGCGGAAATACTGGTAGATCCCGATGGAACCGGCCACCAGGAGGATCAGCACGATCACAAACCCGAACACCAGGAGCACTTTCGGCCCGCAGCCCTTGCCTTTGCCCTTGGGCGGTTCGCCCTCGCGCACAGGCCGCTTGAGTTCTGAGGGCCGGCGTCCGCGGACGTCGCTGGTCCGCCGCTGCCCCGTCGATCCGCTGGTTTTGCGCTGGGGCGCGGTGTAGGCCGCCGGAGTCACCCGCGTGGCCTGGTCATCCACTTCGCTGACCGGGCGCGGCAGGTTCGGGTCCCTGGGCGTCCACCCATTGGGCAGATTGGGAGGCGGCGTGGTGGGAATATCATCGCTGGCGCGCCGCCTGCCGCCTTCCACCGGCATCAGCCGGGTCTCAGCGTCGGGTGAGGTTTTGAGCAAACCCTCCTCGCCGACCGGGATCACCCGCGTTTCGGCATTGGGGTCCGCCGCGCCTTCAACGGGAATGGCCCGGGTGGCCTGCTGGTCAGCGGGCGCCGTCTGGATGGGTTGAGTATCCTCATCATCCAGCGCGTCGATCGGCGTGAAGGGGACATCGCCCCACCAGCCGCTGGTCTGTTCGGGGTCGCCCGTGGGATGGCGTGAGGGGGGAGCCTCCCCGTCCTCAATATCCATCGGATGCTGATCCTCCGATTCAGGAAAAGCCTCGGACTCGCTCATCCAGTCTGAGTCCTCAGCGGGAGTTTCCGGATCGGATCGCGCCGCTCCCGAAGCCCCCTCCTCCGGGTTTTCAGCTGGATCGGGTGTGTATTCAGTCGGCATAACGGGTATTTCCTTGGTAATTTCCTCGTCAGAAGGCTTTCCCGCCCCTGATGCAGGCTCTATTCGATTCTTCTCTTCTGGTTCATGATTTTCGACCATGGAATTATTCTAGCACAAATCGCTTTTTAACCATTGACGGCAATTTGCAACAGCTTGTTCCGCAAACCGCCTGCCCTTTCGATAAAAGCAGGATAATCATCCCAAAAATCAGCGGCTTCTTATCTTCCGGCGCGGGTTTCATTGGTAAAATGGAAGCATGGCGTTTCAAACCCTCTTCCCCACCGGCCCCAAAGCCTATATCCTCGCGACGGACGGTTCCTGCACGGCTTTTAACCCGGAAAATGACCAGGTTTGGGAACTCCAGCTGCCACAAAATGAAGTCTATCCCTTTTGCCTGCACACCACCTACGGCTTGCGCGCTCAATCCATGCGGCTTTTCCCCGTGATCACCATCGGGAACCAGCATTACCACCAGGCCGGCGCTTTCCACATTCCTCCAGCCATCACCCAATACCTGCCCAATTCGATCGCCATCCAATCCTCTCCGGTTGAATCCTGCCTGTTCACTTTCGAGGCGCACGCCGCGGCGGAAGATGCCCTGGTGGGCGGGGTGACGGTCACCAATGCCGGGGAGAACCTGCTCTCGCTGACCCTGGACCTGGCCGTGATCCTGGTTTCCATGCCCCAGGGTTCGGCCGCCTACCCGGATTGGGAAGGGATCAACCAGATCATCTCCGGCCATACCCAGGACCTTGCACCCGTCCTGTTCATGACCGGCGGACCATCGGCCATCAGCAGCCCCTACCCCGCGCTGACGATCCCCATCCATCTGGGGGCCGGGGAGTCCCGGCGGCTCACCTGGGCCTTGGCGAGCAAATCCTCGCGGGAGGCTTCCCTGGATGCCGCGCGGAAACTTACCGCCGCCAACTGGCGGGGGGCCGTTCAAAAACACGCGATCAGCCAGGCGGCCCGGACGGTCGAAGTCCGGACCGGCCATCCGGAATGGGATGCCGCCTTTAGCCTGGCCCAAACGGAAGCCCAGCTTCATTGGGTGGGCGAATCCCACGGAAAGCAGTCCAATTTCTTCCTGCGCTCGCGCCTGCCGGATGACGCCCCGGAGGATGCGATCCGGCAGGACCGCAGAGACGATCTCTCCCTGCTCGAGGTGTTCCACCTGAGGCAGGTTCTGCTCCCCGCCCGCGCCGATCAATATGCCGCCGTCCTGCACAACAGCCTCAACCGCCAGAAGGAAGAAGGCACGATCTATTCGCAGAGGGTGCCCTTTGCTTTCAGCAAACCCTTCCGTGAATGTCCCTTGCTGGCCAGCCAATTTCTACAGCTATACGAAAGCGATGGTGACCTGGAGCAGCTCCGGGCCGCTTTCCCCGGCCTTTGCCGCGCCCTCGAACCCTGGCTGACCACCAGTACGGCAGGTCACGCCGTCTGGGAGGACCTCCGCCAGCTCCAACTGGATACGGGTCTCTTCAATTTTGACATCTGGGAAGAAGCCGGCCGCGGCCTGGACATCCGGACGGCGGAAAGCCCGGCCTTGCTCAGTATGCTGCAGCTCGAAGCGAGCGCCCTGGCCCGGATGGCAACCCTGCTGGATGATCCGGACGTCTCCGCAAAATACCAATCCCTGGCGGAGGCCCTCACAGAGAGGATTCGGGCCTGCTGGGATGAACGGCTGAACACCTTCATCTACCGGGACGTTCAATCCGGCCTCACCCCGGATCGGGAGCTGTTTTATCCCGGCCGGGTCCAGAAGGAACTGAGGATTGGGAAGACTTTCCTCAAACCTCAGCGCCTCCAGCTGCATCTGATCGCGTCCGATGATCACACCCGGTCCTGCCTGATCCGGCTCAAGGGCACCGACCAGGCCGGCACCCCTGTGGAAGAATCCTTCAGCGCCAATGACCTCCGGTGGGTGCTGGGGCGCGCCCATCTCACCAGCCGGATGCTCTACCAATCAATCCAGTTGATCACCTTTGACGGCCTGCAGCCCAAAGACCGCTTTCTCTTGGAGACCGCGGACTATGCCCAGCCGGACATCACCTGCCTGCTCCCGCTGCTCACCGCTGCGCCCACGCCCGAGATGGTGGCGAACCTGTCCGCCAACCACGCGGGCATCCCTGAAGGGAGCGCAGCTTACGGCCTGCCGGAGACCTGGCCCAGCCGCCATGAACTCCCGCCCGCCCTCCCCGTCCGCGCCAATGTCCTCTGGTCCAGCCTCGTCATCCAGGGGTTGATCCGGGCCGACCAGCCCGATCTGGCCGCGGAACTCTTTACCAACCTGATGACTGCCATCTCGGCCGGGTTGAATCAGCATGACGGCTTCTTTCCGTTTTATAATAATAAGGATGGACTGCCCGCCGGCAACCGTAACGCCCTCGCCGGCCTGGCTCCGGTGGGACTCCTGCTGGAACTGGCAGGTATCCGGATCTTATCACCCTCCAAAGTGATCCTTTGGCCCCGTTTCCCGCTGCAAAATCCGGTCACAGTCCATTGGCAGGGCCTTTCCATCTATAAGGACGGCGCGCTGGCGAAGGTGGTCTTCCCGGACGGGACGGATTTCACCGGCGCTATCGAAGAGGCCGTTGTGATTTCAACAGAATCAGACAAGAGGTGAGCTGTGGTTCGATCAGGGATCAAATCTCTTCCTGCGCTCTTTTTGGCCGCCGCCCTGATTCTGTCCGCCTGCCAGAACGCAACCCAGGCAGCCCCCTCAGAAACGTCCACCCCCTTCACCCCCGCCGATCCCACCGCATCCC
>WOYI010777932.1_pt1 | contig 21464 bp, 12 predicted proteins | sample 6423411 | NCBI WGS metagenome assembly WOYI01 (sample SAMN13441803, study PRJNA592873) | oil field metagenome | biome: oil field; feature: oil-well bore; material: oil-contaminated soil; isolation source: oil-contaminated soil from oil-well borehole | place: Germany: Wietze | collected 2016-10-18 ... | reverse complement strand
GCTCCTTCGCGAAAGGCGGGTCAGTGTGACTGACGGAACGAAGGTTTATTGAATTCCCAATGCATATCAATACTAACCAACAGGTTTACAATTAGTTAAAGTCTGAGTATATAAGATTTTACTGCAAATACAATTCTTCCATTTTGCCCTGTCCGGGCATTCAAAAAGAACCTGGTAAAAGGAGCCATCCTTACGCAACCAAGAAATCGGACACAGAAATGGGAAATGGACCTTCTTTTAAAAATCCGGCATGTCGCAGTCGGCTGGCCGTGATATTTACGCTGGGTAGCATGCTTCTTATGCTTGAAGCGGAAAACATCAGCGCACAGACTGCCGTGGCAGGCAATTCCGGGCCAATTTGTGCCGGAGAACCTGTTATGCTGTACGAGACTGGCGGTGATGCTGTCTCATGGGAGTGGAGTTCTTCAGGCACTGCATTGTTTAATGACCGCACACTGCAAAGCCCGACTGCCACAGGAGCTGTCAACGGAGAACTCTTCACAGTGCTTATAACTGATGCTGAAGGCAACAATGCTACCGCAAACACAATAGTGACGGTTTTCTCAGATGTGCCGCCAAGGCCTGAACAGATAACAAGTTCAGAGACGCAATGTGGTGGCTCTACCGGGGTAATTTACAGTATCATCGAAATGCCTGATGCCGCGGAATACTCATGGGAGGTGCCTGAGGGAGTTGAGATTACTTCAGGACAGGGAACGGTTTCCATTACAGTGGATATTGGTCCCCTGGCACCTGCTTCCGGTACGGTCAGGGTTTATGCCATTAATCCTTGCGGAACCAGTCTTCCGAGGAGCAAAAACCTTACGGTTATTCAGATGCCACTGGCAGCCGGACCTATCACCGGGTCATCCGTCTTTACTCCGGGCACAACTGGTGTTCCCTATTCTGTTGATCCGGTTGCCAACGCAACAAGCTATGTATGGAGCTTTACCAGTGCGGGTGTTACCATCAACGGCAACGGAAGCAGCAGTGTGACACTTGATTTTGCAACAGATGCAACTGCCGGGCAGTTGAGTGTCAGGGGTCAGAACGACTGCGGTGATGGAACAGCCTCATATCTTGACCTCATGTCAGCTGCGAAAACGCTTACACTCTCATCCGTTTTTCTGGAGGGGCTCTACTCCGGCGCCGGAACCATGAGACAGGCATGGAATGAGACAGGCCCGCAATATGCCCCTGGCGTGGCTGATCACATTACCGTTGAACTTCACGACGCAAACAACTATTCAATCATTATATGGTCCCTGCCCGATGTACCGCTCAGTATTTCGGGGACGGCAGAAATAAACATCCCCGCCGCACATAGTGGTTCGTACTATATTACAGTCAGGCATCGCAACAGCATCGAAACTACCACGGTCCTGCCGGTATCGTTTGCCGGGAGTCTTATCAGCTATTCATTCGCGACACCAGTGAATGTTTATGGCGGGAACCTGAAGACCTCTGCAGACAACTACTACCTGATCTATGGCGGTGATGCAACCCAGGATGGCCTGGTGAATACAGGCGATTATGCTCCTGTAGTGAACGATGCCACGAGGTATACACGGGGTTATATCTTTACCGATTTAGACGGCAATGGCACAGTTGATACCCGGGATTATTCAATTATAGTGAATAATGCTACCAGGAATGTAAGAACTGTTCATCCCTGACTGGCAGTGCCTCAACCAATAGAGCACCTAATAATACATGGGGATTTTTATTAAAACGCATAAGGGAAATCTTTAAAATTCAGAGTGGTTATGAAACGCAAAATCAGATATTGGATCGTGTTGTTGGTTATGCCATTGTTTCTGCTTTCAGGCAGGAATGCATTTGCCGGTCCCGGGGATTTTCAATTGGCAATCAGAGATATAGTTCTGACTGAACCAAACATTCTTGAGTTTGATGTATACTTGTTGGACATGGATCCCCTGAATGAATTTTGTCTCAATACTGAGCAGTTTGGAATCCTGTTTAATTCTGAGATATATGAGGGGGGGGCAATACCATCGATATCCATTGACAACGCCGAATCCGGTCTTATTCCTGGCCAGTTGATTACAGCATCACCCGTACTGGAGACAAATAATGCCTATCCGGGTCAGACACTAATTAAACTTGTGGGGGTTTTGAGTGAGGCCTCTTTTGACAAGTGCACGCTGATCTCCACAACGAGCCCGGGAACACTCATTACTCACTTTGTCCTGACAAGCACTGTGAACTTTGCGTCAGGCACTACCCCTGATCTGAGTTTTACAGCCAGCACTGCCGAAACCATCTTATATGCTACCAGTATCAGCGTGTCCGACGGAACGGAAATCTCAGACCTGGCTGTCACTCCCCCATATAATGCCATTGTGGAAAGTAATCCCGTACTCAATGTTGCTCCTGCTCAGCCAGGGGCCATTTCCGGGTCTGCCGTTCAGTGCTCCGGTGTTACAGGGCAGACATACTCGGTGGAAGAGGTGGCTGATGCAACATCATACAACTGGACCCTGCCAACAGGTTGGGTCGTCACTGACGGAAACAACACCAACAGCATAACAGTAACAATTGGCTCCTCCGGTGGTGCAATCAGTGTCACCGCCTCTAACGACGATGGGACAAGCCCTGCAACAACCCTGGATGTAACTGTCAATCCGACACCTTTAATTTCAAACCAGACAGAATCGGTAACAAGCGGTATCACCTTCAACCTTACACCGGCAGGAGCACCTGAAGGAACTACTTATACCTGGCCTGCACCAGTCATGGATGGAGGGATGACAGGAGGAGTAGCTCAGACAACAGGAGTGGAAAGCATCAACGGTACACTGACCATTCCTTCAGGCAGCGGAAACGCCGTCTATACCGTCACACCAACCACCGGGTCATGCGTTGGCAATACCTTCACCGTTACGGTGACGGTAACTTCCGACTGTGATCCTGTTGAAATAACATCAGACCCTGTCATTACGAGCATGTGTGCAGGAGGTACAGCCTCCTTCAGCGTCACCGCCACGGGTACAGAGCCCTCCTTCCAGTGGCAATACAACAACGGCGGAACATGGGGTCCTGTTGCCAACGGCACGCCTGCCGGTGCGACATACACAGGTGCAAATGCTGATGCACTTAATATATCGGGAATAACTGCAGCAGGAGATTATGATTACCAGTGTTATATTACAAACTGTGACGGTGGAAGTAATGTCACCTCCAGTCCGGCAACACTAACTGTCAACGCCAATCCTCCCCGGCCTTTAATCGAAGCCGACGGACCTGCCACATTCTGCCAGGGAGAGGATGTTGTTTTGACCTCATCAGCAACTGTTGGCAACCTCTGGTCAACGGGAGAAGAAACACAAAGCATAACCGTTAAAACACAAGGCAACTATTGGGTGACAGTGACGGATGCTAACGGATGCCAGAACACATCAGCTATCACTGAAGTAAAAGTGAACCCGTTGCCTTCCACGCCAACCATTACACCCTCCGGATCAGTGAGCATCTGTGCCGGCAGCAGCCAGGTACTGACCTCCAGTATCAGCCCAGGTGGTTCATACGTGTGGTCAAACGAAGCGACAACACAGTCGATATCTGTTGACGCCGAAGGCAGCTATACAGTGCAGGTTACCAACACTTACGGCTGTTACAGTCCTGCCTCACTGCCCACAACGGTTACTGTCAGTCCCCCGCCAGCCACCCCGACCATCACGCCCTCGGGAACAGTGGCAGTATGTGCCGGTGAGAGCATCACGCTAACATCCAGTTTAAGCACATCTTATCTCTGGTCCACTGGGGCAACCACCCGCAGCATCAGCGTCAGCACTGCAGGCAACTACTCAGTCAGGGTGACTGACGCCAACGGTTGCCAGAGTTTACCGTCAGCATCCACCACTGTGACAGTCAATCCTCTTCCCTCACCTCCGACCATTGGCACCATCACACAGCCCTCCTGCGCCGTGCAGACGGGCAGCGTGGTTCTCGGAGGACTGCCTGCCGGCTCATGGACGGTCAACCCGGGGAACATCGCCGGCACGACCTCCACGGTGACCGTTGCCGCACTCACGGCAGGCTCGCACACCTTTACAGTTACCAACTCCAGCGGATGCACCTCCGGTGAATCCGCAGCAGTTGTCATAAACACACCACCCGCTGTCCCGACTGCTCCTGTCGTTGGCACGGTTACTCAGCCGACCTGTGCGGTAGCGACAGGCAGCGTCGGGTTCAGCGGGTTACCCTCTACCGGTATGTGGACCCTGACACGAATCCCCGGAGGATTAACCACCACGGGAATAGGCACCACCAATACACTCACAGGAGTGCCGTCAGGTACATGGACCTTTACGGTCACCAACATCGACGGATGCATCTCGCCCGCAACAGCCCCGGTGACAATCAGTGATCCGCTGCCTATACCCCCGGCACCGGTAGTATCTGTGGATTGCTCATCGGGCGCCGGCAACGCCGTTGTTACGGTCACCACCCCGACCGGCACCGGCTACCAGTACCGTCTTGATACCGGCCCATTCCAGCCAGGCAATATCTTTACCTCAGTCAACAATGGCGACCATACAGTTACGGTTCGCAACGCCTCGGGGTGTACAACCACCGGTCCGCTCTTCACTGTCAACTGCGATTGTGCCAACCCGGCCACCGTGACTCTCTCTGCCACCTCAGGCAGCACCTGCGGCACCGCAGCCGTGACCGTCAGCGGCAACACCTTCGGAGGCGGAGCCACCAGGGTCACCATCACCGAAAACGGAGGAGGAACGGTAACCCCGTCATCCTCGACAACATCACCGTTTACATTTACATATACTCCTGTTTCAGGAGATGCAGGCAGGATAGTGATCGTCACAGTCACCACAGATGATCCTGCAGGAGATGTTTGCACTGCTGCATCTGCCACCTACACCCTTACTGTCAACGCTATCCCGGCTGCCCCGGTTCCGGGCACAGTGACGCATCCGACCTGTGCTGCACCCGCAGGAAGCGTCATCCTGAACAATCTACCCTCCCCAGGGGAGTGGACGATCACTGTTACTCCCGGCGGACGGACTGTCACCGGAACGGGTTCAAGCACAACTGTAACCGGACTGGCTCCGGGATCATACACCTTTACCGTAACCAGTGCTGCGGGCTGCACTTCGGCATCATCATCTGCCGTTGTTATAAATGCCCAGCCTGACACTCCCTCTGCACCCATCATAGGGACAATCACACAACCCACCTGCGGCACCTCCACAGGAAGCGTCGCGCTTAGCGGGCTGCCTGCCACCGGTTCATGGACCGTAACCCGCTCACCCGGTAATTTGTCCGTTTCCGGGTCAGGCACAGCCAGGACCATTACCGGAATGAATCCCGGAACATACACTTTCACCGTCACCAATGCTTCCGGATGCATCTCGCCACCGTCAGAAGAGGCTGTGATCGATCCCCAGCCTGTCACACCCGCACCACCGGTGATCGGTGCCATTGTACATCCGACATGCGATCTGGCCACGGGGAACATCCTTCTTCAGAATATGCCTGAGACCGGGGAATGGACACTGTTCAGGTATCCCGGAGGAATTTCGTCAACCGGCACAGGATCAAGCACCACTATCTCATCACTGGCACCAGGTACTTATAATTTTGCCGTCAGAAATGATGAAGGCTGTACCTCGCTGGTGTCGGGCAATGCCGTTATTAACGCCCAGCCTCCGACGCCCACTCCTCCTGTCGTGGGGACAATAACTCATCCTACCTTCGCCGTCCCCACAGGCAGCGTAGTGCTGTCAGGGATGCCCTCGAGCGGCACATGGACACTCACACGTTATCCTGACGGCATTACAATCCAGGGTACCGGCACCACAAGGACTGTTTCAGAACTGGAACCGGGCACCTATACTTTTACAGTTACAAACTTCTATAATTGTACGTCGCATCCAACGGGTAACGTGGTGATTAATGCCCGACCCGGAGCTCCGAACGTGGTGATAAACAATCCGCCAAACATATGCGAGAACCAGACAACGGACTTCACCATTCCGGCAGTGACCGCAGGGTCGGATCCAAACCTGACATTTACCTACTGGACTGATCCTGAGGCCACGGCAGCCTATGCAACACCGGAAGCGGCCCCGGCAGGTACCTACTATATCATGGGCACCTCCACCGCCGGTTACTTTACCATCAAGGAGGTGGTTGTTACTGCCGACGTGATTCCGACAGCCAACGCAGGTCCAGACCAGGTTCTTGATTATATCTTCGGGACGTCACTTAATGCTGATATACCTGAGATAGGAATCGGAATGTGGGAGCTTGTATCAGGTGCCGGTGAGATATTCAACTCCACGGCTCCGTCTACACAGGTCAACGGACTTGCCCTGGGGGAGAACGTCTTCAGCTGGTCGGTGACCAACGGCGCGTGTGATCCGGTAACGGACTACATTGTTGTGACGGTCAATAACCTCATCATACCTACGCTCATCACTCCAAACCAGGACGGCCACAATGACTTCTTTGTCCTGCGCGGACTGGAGGAGACCCTGGGCAGGACGGAGCTTGCGATCTTCGACCGCAGGGGACTGAAGGTGTATGAGAACAGTGACTATGACAACTCGTGGGAGGGCCTTGACTACAACAGCAATCCCCTGCCCGAGGATACCTACTTCTACGTTGTGAGAGCTGCCAACGGCATCTCCCGCAGCGGTTATATAGTTGTCAGAAGATAACCCGCCTGCTTCGTCTGCCGAAACTTACTGGCTGAGGTGAAGGCGGGCCGTCCACCAAAGCCTCTTGCCGTAGGTAATGGTGGGCTGCCCACTGAAACCGCCTTCGCACGTTAAAGATGGGAGTGGCGGCCTCAGAAACCCGAAACAAGGAACCCGAAACAAGAAACCCGAAATAAGAAACCCGAATTTCGAAATACATCACGGAAATGAAAAAGATAATCTACCTGTTAATTCTGCTCGCACTCCCCGTAACATTATTGGGACAGCTGACCCCGGTGACAAATCAGTATATCCTGAACCCGCTGACCATTAACCCGGCATATGCCGGCAACAGGGGAGGGCTCAGCGTCGCTGCCTTCTACCGCCAGCAGTGGGTGGGCATACCCGGATCCCCGAGCACGATGAGCCTCGAGCTTGATGCCCCGGTGCTCTCCGACAAGCTCGGACTGGGACTGGTGGTGGTCAATGATAAGATAGGGGTAACGAAACAGACCGAGGCGATGACTACGTACGCTTTCAGGATCAATGTAGGCGACGGGATGCTTGCCCTCGGGCTGGGTGCGGGACTGGTCGCTACCAACACGGCGTGGTCAGACCTGATAGTGCTCGATCCCGGCGATGAGTATTACCTGATCGACTCGAGGGTGTTTCTCGTCCCCGACTTCAGCTTCGGCACGTTCTACACGGTGAAGAACTTCTTCGTCGGGTTCTCTATTCCGAGGCTGCTGGGCTACAGGTTCGACTTCGACAAGAACAAGTATGCACTGAAGGTGGAACCAGGGCAGTACAACTACATCCTCAACGCCGGATATATGATCTCGATGGGACCCAGGGCGAGGTTCCTCCCCTCGGCGCTGGTGAGCTACTCCGTCGGCGACAAGCTGCTGTACGATGCCAACGCTCATTTCATCCTGTATGACAGGTTCTGGATCGGCGCCTCGTACCGCAGCACCGGCTCCGTCACAGCCCTGGCGCAGTTCGCCATAAACAACCAGTTAAAGGTGGCTTATTCGTACGATTTCGATTTCGGCAAGCTCGGCACCTACAGCAACGGCTCGCACGAGGTGATGCTCCGCTATGAATTCCGTTACAAGGTCGATGTTATAAATCCATTGATCTTTTAAGTGACTAAAGTGATCTAGAGTGATCTAAAGTGACTAAAGTTATGGATAACAAAGAGTTTGCAAGGCAACTTGAGGATAGGACAAAGAGATTTGCTATTAACGTATTGAAATTATCAGCACAATTGCCTGAATCAACTGAAGCAAGAGTAATAAGAAGGCAACTGACGAGATCTGCCACAAGCATTGGAGCAAACTACCGCGAAGCTAACCGCGCGCGAAGCAAAGCTGATTTCACCAGCCGTGTGGGGTTATGTGAGAGCGAAGCCAGTGAGACAATCTACTGGCTCGAAATAATTGATGAAATGCAATGGCTTGGGAAACAAAACCTGACAGCTGTAATTCAGGAATCTTCAGAAATCCTTGCAATCTTTACTTCAATTGGCAAAACCTTGAAACTCTAGTTCACTTTAGCTCATTTTAGCTCACTTCGAACTTCCATGAAAATGCAAAAAAGGACCGCAATCATTCTGACATCAGTACTCTTACTGACGGGCACTCTGACAGCCCAGCAACAACCATATACAGTGACGAAGACCGCCTTCAGCACTGACATGTACAACGAGTTCGCCCCGACGTTTTACAGGAACGGCCTCGTCTTCTGCACTGACAGGGGATCGGCCATCAACAGCGAGGGTATGGCGGTGGTGAAGATGTTCTATGCTGACACCGCAGCGGGCCACTCGCGTAGCAAGCTCTTCTCGAAAGATCTCAAGACCAGGCTCAACGACGGCCCGGCGACATTCAACCGTTCCGGAGACACCATCTATTACTCCAGGAACCTCGTGGTTGATGGGAATCTGAAGATGCTCTCGACATTTCGCAACAAGCTGGGTCTCTTCTATGCCGTTGCCGAGGATAAGGGTTGGGGCAGGATACGTGAGATCAGGTTCAACACCGAGTGGTTCAACATAACGATGCCATGCCTCTCGCATGACAGCCAGCGCATCTACTTTGCATCCGACAAGCCCGACGGCCTTGGCGGGCTGGATATCTACTACAGCAACTGGAACAACGGTTACTGGGAGGATCCTGTGAACCTCGGCCCCAATGTCAATACCGAGGGCAATGAGAGCTATCCCTTCATGAGCGAGACCGGCGAGCTCTTCTTCGCATCTGACGGCCGCGGAGGACTGGGGGGCAAGGATATCTTCGTCACGAAGCAGAAGAACGACGGCTGGCATACACCGGTGAGGCTGGCGGCACCGATTAACTCGGAGCACGACGACTTTGGCCTTGTAGCAACCCCGACCATGGAGGAGGGCTACTTCTCATCCGGAAGGGGCAAGTCGATTGATATCTTTCATTTCACCTCATCGATACCGCAGGTCTGGTTCCCTGAGCCTCAGAAGGAAAACATCTACTGCTTTGCTGTTGCCGACAGCGGAAAGATCGAGGCAGACACACTCCAGCTGCAGTACGTGTGGGATTTCGGAGACAACACGAAGATGACAGGCAATGCTGTCGAGCACTGTTTCCCAGGTCCCGGCAAATACAGCATGGCCCTTGACATCATCGACCGCAGGAGCGGCAACGTTTACTTCCGCAAGCAGAGCTATGACATCGAGATTTTCGATTACGATCAGCCATATATCACCGCCCCCGACTATGCCGTCACGGATGAGACCGTGCAGTTTGACGGGATGAAATCCTACTGTCCGGGCTATACAATCACCGGCTACTATTGGGACTTTGGCGACGGCACCCAGAAGACCGGGGCTTCTCCCTCGCACAGTTACAGCAAGAGCGGCGAGTACGACGTCAGGCTTGGGCTTACGCTCCGGTCGGAGTCGACGGGCGATGTCCTCAAGAGAGCTGTGACCAGGAAGATCACCATCTTCGGCACCAACCGGGAGAGGGAAGCCTTCCGTGACGCCAAACCGGCAACCGGTCAGGGACTGCTCGATATCAGGGATTATGAGAACGTAAAGATACTGAGCCAATATTCTGCTGAGAATGAATACGCAAAGGAGGCTGTCTTCCAGGTGGAGATACTCTCCTCGAAGACCAGGATGGATCTCAGCAACCCGATCTTCCGGAGTGTGCCGGCGAAGTATACTGTCAGGGAGGTCCGCAATGATGAGGCCGGCACCTACAGTTATATCATTGACCAGCAGATGACATTGATGGCTGCCTATCCAGCCTTCAGGGAGATGGTCACCGGCGGGTACAAGGGAGCGACGGTGCGTCTTCATGTGCTGAAGGATCCTGTCGAGAGGGAACTGAATGTCCTCAAGAAGAACTACGGTGTCCTGACCGACACTTATTTCGACTCCCGTAACAGGCTGGTCACCAATGCCTATCTGATGCTTGACCAGGTAGTGATGCTGATGAACAAGTATCCGTCGCTGAAGCTTGAGATAGGAGTTCACACCGACGACCAGGGTTCGGCCTGGAGTCAGCAGAGCACCACGCAGAGTCGCGCACAGGTCATCGTTGATTATCTCGTTAACAGGGGCATAAATGCCTCGCGCCTCACCCCGAAGGGATACGGCAGCACACGCCCGGTAGGCCCGAACGGCACCTGGCTTGAGCGGCGGCTGAACAGAAGGGTGGAGTTTACTGTTATAAAGTAAGGTTGGCGGACGAGGCTGCAGGTTGACTATTTGTGTATCTGCAGATCGACGGGGCGAATTGCAGAGTTCACAGTTATCAAATAGCAGCCGCTGCGTTTACCCGCCAACTGCAGATAATTTATTTTAAACCTATTCTGACCGGTATATGAAGCATACACTGACGGCCATAATTCTTTTTTGCAATACGTTGATACTTTTTCCTCAGGTTGTTTTAACCATTGAGGGACAGGAGATAATTGATACTGAGACAGGAGTCTCAAACGGGTACAATATCCCAAGAAACCAGGTTACTACGCTTACATTTCGCAATAACTTGCTTACTTCGGTAAATTCGGCCGGATATGTTTTGCAGGCAGGAGATGAGACACCCGGTCTGAACAACAATCATCTTGACGGCGCGGTGATTACAGGTAATCGATTCGTTTGGAACGGAACTGATGAAGAGAGCTCGACGCACGTGATTTTTACCGGATATAACATCAATGTCAAGATCAAATATAATTACCTGAAAAATCCCCCTAACGGTATACAGCGTAAATCAGACGGAATGACTGACCTGACCGGCGTAGTGGCATATAATATTATCAATAATCCAAAAGTGGGTATTGTTGTCAAAGGAATGAACGGAGTGCGGATTTTTAACAATACCTTATATTGTGAGAGAACTCCAGCTCAGACAGGCAGGGGGCTTATTGACGTCCACACTAATCTTGATAACGGTCTCAATGCACCTTCAACCGGGGCAAGAATCTATAACAATATATTTTACACCAAGTACGAGACACTGTGTATCAACGTGATGGATCAGGAAAGTCTTGCCGGATTCGAGTCAGACTATAATGTCTTTTATTGTGAAACAGGATCTCCCAGGTTCAATGCCGGGGGCTCTTACAAAACATTCAGTGAATGGCAGGCGCTGGGTTATGATCAGCATTCCGTAGTAATAAATCCTAATTTCAAAAATTTTACGGATTTTGTGCCTGCAAAGCGGCTTGATTACGGTACGGACCTTGGGGAAAATTACATTGAAGGATTGGCGATTGATGCGGTCTGGAGCAATGTGAATCCGAGTACAGTTGTTCAGAATGACAAATGGCAGGTAGGGGCGAGGATCTATGAGGGAAAGGTTATTATTGAAGAGCCTCTGGATTCGGTGACCTTGATCTATCCAAACCCTGCCCGGGACTTCTTCTATGTTCTGAACAACAATCCGGAGAAGATATTCTCAACAATGAAGATATATAGCGCCGCAGGGGTAGTGGTCTTGCAGCAGGCCCTTGGCAGGGAGATCAACACTGTGTATCTTCCCGGTAGTTTTGCTGCGGGACTCTATAACGTTGTACTTGAAGGAGACAATCTTGACAATGATCTTCAGAAGCTGATCATAGTTGATTGACCGGTTGATTATACCTTAATGAATTTTTGTGTATGGATTATCTGGTCGGCGGAAATAATCAATATGTACATGCCTTGCTGCATATCATAGAGATCCACATGGTGGGTCAGTACCTCTTCAGGAACAACTTCATTATACACGACATTTCCCATGATATCACAAATTTTCACTGTATATCTCTCCGCTTCCGGTTTTGAGGGAAGGTCAATTGAAAACCGTCCGTCATTCGGATTGGGATATAAGGAAAAGTTTTCGTTCATGTAAACCTCTGCCTTCACCTCAAAATCCAATACTGTTGATGTAGTTGTTAAATTCAGGTTGTCGGTGGCAGTAGCGTGAAGGGAATATTCGCCTTCTTCAAGATCCTTAAGTGAAAAAGAGTATGGGGCTGCTGTTCTTTCCCCAAGCTTGATATTTCCGTTATACAGTGCCACAGAATAAATTGATCCATCATGGTCAAAGGCCTCCACATCAATAACGACTGTTGCAGGTGAAGTGTAGGAGCTCCCTTTTACAGGAGATGAAATAGATACAACAGGTGGTTGATTGGGAGGCGGCTGAAGCTGGGGTGTCACCGGAGCAGCACAGTTATTGGTCACAGTCCTGGCACTCAGTGGAGCTGCTTGTGCCCCTTCTGAAGTCTGTAGCGGGTTGGTCGCCGGTTTTGTGTAAGCAATAGTAACAACATCTCCATATACAATAGGGCTTGACAGTGTGAGATGTACCCGGGTTCCTGATATAGCAACTGAACTTATTGTACGGCTGGTCCCATTGACTTTGACTATAAAAGCTGAGGCAGCTGGGATGACATTAGCGAGGTTCAGGCTGTATGTAAGAGCAATAACTGAGGGTGATGAATTTTCGACAACGGCTCCGGAGAAAGAGGGCACAGGAGGTGTATACGGGTTTGGATCAGGCAGCAGTATAACCGAAGTATAAGGAAGCAGCGTGACGCTGCCGCTGTATTTGGCACCCTTGATATCGATCATGGGTTGCGCCAGAGGAAAAGTCTTATTTGAGGTAGTCGGGTTGTAATAGAAGTCTATCTTGGAGGTGTCGCTGACTGTAACAGACGATTTCTTTGAGTTCCGGTCCTGGCCGGTAAAAGTCTGCCAGCCAGCCAGGGTCCTGTATTTGCTGCCGGTTGACGGTGAGTAGGTATGAAAGACATCATCATCATCAACCGGTCTTGCGTAATAGTTATAATCAGAGGTTCCAAAAGAAAGAATATCATCTGCAGAGGTGGAGAACTTGAGGGCAAGCTGAGGGCCGGATTTGGCTACAAAAATGTTATTTCTCAGAGTATTATTCCGGATATTGCTGCCGTATGAGTTTTGAAAGAACATACCGAAGCCATTATCAAAGGCGGTATTATTCTCAAGTCTGTTATTGAAAGCCTTGTGGATCATGTAACCTCCTTCAAAGCATTGTGCCACAGTGTTGTTAGTTACAGTGACATTACTCGAATTCACATCTAGGTAAATGCCGCGGGCAATATGTCTTTCAGTGTAAGGTGTGCCCTTTGGGTTTCCAATTACCTTCACGATTATATTACCGTCAATTTTTCTGGAGACTCCCTCACCTGCGCAATATATTCCGGCGCCATCGTTCAGGGTTAACAGAGCTTTATCTATAAAATTATTCTGAATTGTAATAATATCAGCTGAAGATGATAACTTGATTCCACAATAGCCAATATTACGGATTATATTGTTTTTTAAGAAACAATCATTATTGTTAACTGCAATTCCGTTGGTGAGGTTTCCACAGAATGCCTGCCCCTCAATTAGTCCTATTTTGTCAATTTCGTTTAGTGTAATCTTATGTTGATCTCCAATAACTTTGATTGCAGTCTGGTTGGATGATGATATGATATTGTTGGTTACATTACCATAATTCCCCCATATATTTAAGGCATCAAGACCTGCATAACTTAATTGAGAATTCTGTACTGTAATATGATCATTGGCAGATATAACAAACTCAATCATATTGGAGGCTGAGCCTCTGAAATGCAAATTGTCTATTGTAATATAATCATTACCGGAATCATATACCAGTGTATTTAATGATGCAACCTCCACCTTCAAACCTGATGGATCTGATGTGCCAAAATAGAAATAAATTTTCCCAATATTTTTATCATGGTACCATTCACCGAAAGAGGTGAGTGTCCGTATGTCGTTCTGTATGAAATAACCGTGTTTTGCAACAGCATCCTGTGTTGTGGCTAGTGAGTTGTATGACAATGTACTGCCAGTGTGAGCGGTGATGAGGCATCTGTCAAGCGACCAGTCGTTCTTTCTGATAACGACTTCAGCGCCTGTCCAATTTATCTCAGAGGTCAGTTCAGAATCGCTGATTGAAATATTTGATGAGGCAGATTCAAAAATATTATAGCTACTGTCAGGCCATCTTCCCATTGCATACTGTCTGCCATCAATCACTACCATATTTGTCAGACCTTCTGCAGTCAGGGGAGCTGAATATATACCATTTCCTTCGCTTGTCCATGATGAGATCATTGTGAATCCGGTAACGATTGGTTTTTCTCCGGTTCCGTATGCTCCGAGGGTTATTGGAGAGCCAGATGAGCCTGATTTTGTAATCTTAAGGGTACCGTAAAAAGTATCACCTCGTCTGAATAAGATTCTATCACCTGGGCTCAGGGTGGGAAACATGGAATTGATTTTTTCAACTGTTGCCCATGCAGTAGCATCAGATGTGCCGGTATGGAGGTCATTGCCTCCGTTTTTCACATAATAATCTGTTGCTGCACAGATTGAGCTTAGAAACAAAAAAATGACGATAACAATGTTCCTCATATGAAAATAAAAATGACGGATGTATGTATTTATTTGACTAACGCATCTAATTCAACGGCAAATGTACACTTTTGTTACATTAACCCTAAAACTGGCCATACTTTTAAGCAATTAAAAATTCATCCAATCGAACACGAATTAAGTAATTCTTCAGTTTGATATTACATCATAAGATAAATAAATGAGTTTTTTTGATTCAGAACCCGTTCAGTTTTTTGCCAGGTTCATTACGAAAGGTCACGAGCGCAGCGTAAGAGCGAAAAAGAATATTATCAGCTCACTGTTAATCAAGGGAGTTGGTATCGCAATAAGTTTCGTATCACTGCCTATAACTCTGAGTTATGTTGATTCAGCAACCTATGGTGTTTGGTTGACTATAAGCTCCATAGTAGGGTGGTTTGTTTTCTTTGATATAGGATTAACTCAGGGATTAAGAAACAGAATGGCAGAGGCCAGGGCCAAAGGTGATGACAATTTGGCCCAGGTGTACGTTAGCACTACTTATGCAATACTTTCAATCATCTTTTTGTGTGTATGGATAATATTTATAATAGCCAATAATTTTCTTGACTGGGCAAAAATATTGAATGTTTCTGAGAGCATGCGGCCCGATGTGACCACGTTAGCGGTTATTGTATTTACCTACTTCTGTATTTCGTTTGTGTTCAGGATAATTACAACTGTTTTATTGGCAAATCAGCAACCTGCAATTTCATCGTTGATTGATCTGGCAGGCCAAGTCATTTCATTGATAATAATAATAATCCTTGTTAAAACGACTGAGGGTTCGCTGATAAAGCTTGGCATTGCTTTATGTGTATCGCCACTTCTTGTTCTGATTGGAGCCAATTTGTTCCTTTTTAACAGGGCATACAGAAAATACAGGCCAATGATCTCAAAGGTTAAATTTTCATATGCAAGGGATCTGTTTCAGATTGGAGTTGTTTTCTTTATTATTCAGGTTGCGGGGATAGTCCAGTTTCAAACAGCCAATATTATCATTGCACGCAATTTCGGGACAGCAGACGTTACAGCATACAGTATTGTATATAAGTATTTTGGGATGTTATTAATGATTTTCAATATTTTCCTTACACCATTCTGGTCAGCATCAACGGAAGCATACCAGAAAAGAGACATTCAATGGATCAGGAATGGAATCAGAAGGTATAATCAATTGAATATTCTGATGGCGGCAGTGAGCCTGGTAATGCTCATTTTCTCAGAAACATTCTATCGGTTCTGGCTCGGAGAAGGAAAGGTTTCAATTATTTTTTCTCTCTCACTCTGGGGATTTATTTATTATAATCTTTCTATGTTCGGGGGTAAGTACAGCAGCCTTCTGAACGGCATTAGTGCATTACGTATTCAGTTTATTGCCAGCATGATAAGTCCTTTTATTTACATCGCTGCAGCAATTCTGCTGATAAGGCATTTTCATGTAGGTGTTCATTCTCTTTTCATTGCATCGATAATTGCTAATTTTAATGGGTATTTACTGGGCCCAATTCAATATCACATGGTGATAAACAAAAACAAAAAAGGGTTATGGATAAAATAACTGACAAACTGAGGTTGATTATCTGCCTCAACCCCAACTTATACTCGGGAGTATTCAGATTGATTTAGAAGAGATTTAAATATGAACAAAGAATCTCACTATAAATCTTTTCGAATTATTAATACATTTTACTACTTAAGGTGTATTATGGCCAAATCAAGTACTAATTTGATGCAAAATGCAAAGACTTAAGAGATTCTCAGATAAAGCCAAGGAATTTATTTGGAGAAAAATCAAAGGCTCTTTCAATCATCTGAGAGCGAGGGATACTCCTGTAATTCGCAATATCAATCTAGATAGTGGAAATATTCAACGGAAAGTCCTAATAAGTTATTTAACAATTGGTTATGTAACTAATACAGAAAAAAACACAGGAAGGACTATTATCCTGGAAATTTTTAAAATTGTCAAAGTCTTTTCTGAATTAGGATTTTCTATTGATTTGATAAATTGTAATGATGTAAAATCCATAGAAATTATTAAGGACACGAAATACGATCTGATCTTTGGTTTTGGCGAGGTATTCTTTATGATGACGCAGCTTCAGCCGGAAGCTTTAGCTGTTCTTTATATGACTGAACAGCATCCGGCAGTATCTTATATTGAGGAAAATAAGAGAATTGAATATTTTTATGAACGACACAAGAAGCACATTCCGATAATGAGAAGTGGGCAATTTTACAAAATAGAACATTTGGAGAAGAAGTACAATGCCATAATTACTCTTAGCGAAACAGAGCCGCTAAAAAGTATATATAATCAATCGTATACAATTTTCCCAACGGGAATAATTAATTCACGATTTGTTTACGCAGATAAAGATCATAGCATCGCGAGGAAAAATTTCCTGTGGCTCGGTTCATCAGCAGTTATTCACAAGGGTTTAGACTTGCTGATAGATATCTTTAGTCGAAGGGATGACATCTTTTTACATATCTGTGGCACTAACCCTAAAGTACGGAAGCTTCTTCAAATTCCTGATATGATTAATATTATTGACTACGGATACATTGACATTCAGTCAGATACATTCCTTGATATAGCCAAGAAATGTTCTTACTCAATATTACCCTCTTGCGCGGAGGGTTGTGCTACATCAATAACGACCAGTATGCTTCACGGTCTAATCCCTGTAGTAATGAAGGACACGGGTTTTAATAGATTATCAGATAACTGCATTTTCCTCAATGATTTTAAAATTGAGTATTTAGATACAGTTATCTCTGAGCTATCCAATTCCAATATCGAAGATTTAATCAGTCTTAGACTCAAGAGCTATCTTTTTGCACGTAAAGAATTTGTGCTGCCAGCGTTTGAACGGAATTTTCATTTCATAATGAGTGATATAATTTCTAAAAATGGTTAAAGTAGTCCATATTCAAAAACATTTACCATCTTCCGGGAATGCTGCTTATAGACTTCATACAGCATTTCTGGATGCTGGGTATGATTCAAGCATGCTCTCTTTGTCTTCTGACATAAGTGGTGACGATAAAATTCACAGTTTGAATAAACTGTACCAATTACTCCCTTTCATAGATGGCAAGATTCTTGGTTATCTTATGAGAGACACTATCCAAAAGTATGGCCTCTTTTCTTTTCCGGTTTTAGGTGTGGATATATCTGAAAACGACCTGGTAAAAAAAGCTGATATTATTTATCTTCATTGGATAAATGGAGGTTTTTTAAATTTAAGATCTATAAAGAGACTTGCCGAACTTAACAAGCCACTCGTGTTTTTCATGCATGATATGTGGTCAATCACTGGGGGATGTCATCATAGTTTTACCTGTGAAAAGTATAAGAGTGGATGTAGTAATTGCCAGGTATTCTCACGAGAAAAGCAGGATGATTTATCAAAATTGGAATTCTCAAAGAAGGACAGACTGTTCTCGGGATTTAGCAACTTATACTTTATCGCACCCAGTAAGTGGTTATATAATTGTGCATGCGAGTCATTATTGATGAGAAACAAGCCTGTATATTACATTCCTGATATTATAGATAATAAATTATACAAGCCATTTAACAAGGGGATCGCGAAAAGAATCTTGAATATTGACAGTGATAGAGTTGTCATCAGTTTTGGAGCAATATCAGTTAACAGTCCATATAAAGGCTGGTCATTTCTTCGTGAAGCCCTGAAGATCCTTCAAAGCAAGATAAATAAAGAGAAAATCTTAGTTTTGATTTTTGGAAGTGCAAAGAATAGTGGAGTTGAGAATGCGATACCCTTCGAAACAAGATTTTTAGGTAAAATCAGGGACGATCTCTCAACAAACATAGTATATAATGCTGCTGATGTATTTATTGCTCCGTCGCTTGCTGAAACATTTGGATTAGTTATAGCCGAGGCTCTTGCATGTGGAACTCCGGTTGTCGGTTTCAATGTTGGAGGCATTCCTGATCTTATACAGCATAAGGAAAATGGTTATCTGGCAAGGTATCAAGATGCAGAGGACTTAGCTCAAGGTATTGTATATTGTCTTGAAAATGGAATAAAGGGCAAGTTAAAGACAATCTTCGAACCAACTAATATAATGAAAACACATGCTGAGCTTACCAATATCATGATGAGTGAAAAATCACCCGGGGGGTTAAAAGTTGACTTAAATGACAGATAATCAATTATTAAGTGCCCATGGCAAAGGTGACATAATTAGGTTGTTTTGGTTGGGGTTTGGCACGTATACACTAGCTTATTTTTTATCGATAACGTTTAAGGATGCACCATATTTGCTGTTGGCGGGCATACAGGGAATAGCTCTTCTATTAATTGTGCCAACTTCATTCAGTCTTGTGCAGCGCATTGATGGGCCAATATATTTTAAATTTCTATTCGCCATTTATTTTCTTTGGTCATTATCTGTGCTAGTAAGAGGATTCACTTTTAAGTTTGAATTCATTCAGCTTACTTTCCTGAATGCATTTGAAGGTGGACTTTATTTGTTTGTTCCTTTGGTCGCATTATTCTCCAAAAGCATTTTCTTTTATAGAAAAATGTTTGCTATAACTACTTTTTTTGGAGTGATTTTCATATTGTACGGTATCCTTTCATTTCGGCTATTGATTACACCTGATCTAACTGATCTTGAAGCACAAGCCGCTATTGAATATTCTGCAAAGATTTTGAGCATCCCCTCAGCCTTCATACTGTTAACTCAGAAATATCATTCAAAGACCCGGAATCGAATTGCATTATTTGTTCTTATCATAACTCTTTTATTTGCAGTAATAAGAGCACGGAGAGGCTTAGTGTTTATCACCGGGTTTCCATTAATTTTTGCATTGGGGCTCAATATCTTTAATACTCAAAAAAGAAAAGGGAGCATGTTCATGAAATTTCTATTCATTGTTTCACTCTTTTTTATAATTAGTGTTTATATCACTTCTTTTCAGGACAAGGGCTATGGTATCTTTTCTTCTTTAATTACCCGATCTAAAGAAGATACTCGATCTGGTGTAGTTTATTTTTTCCTTCAAGATATGACTCTAAAGGATTGGGTTATCGGCAAAGGAATTGCTGGGCAATATTATTATCCATCTAATGAGGGTTTATATCGAGGCGGCATAGAAACAGATTATTTAAACATTATTCTAAAAGGAGGAATTGTAAGCCTATGCTTGATGTTGTTTATTTTAATTCCAGCAATAATCAAAGGGATCTTTTTTTCCAGAAACTCACTTTCAAAAGCAGCGGGACTATGGATTCTGCTTTACGTCTTATGCCTCTATCCATCTCCAATGACTAAGTTCTCATTGTTCTATGCAATAGTCTGGATTTCTGTAGGAATTTCTTATTCTTCAAGGCTAAGGGATTTACCAGATGATCAGTTATCAGAATATTTCCGCAAAGCATTTTGAATAAGCTTTATGTTTGATAATTATTTAAATGTCAGATTTTAACTATCCCAAGGTATTGATCTTCAGTCAGCCCTTTAATACTAATTCGGGGGGCGGTATAACACTGACAAACCTTTTTGCCTCATGGCCAAAGGACAAAGTTGCGGTCATCTCATATCCATTCATGCTTACCCAAGTATCAACAGATGTGTGCAGCATTTACTATCAGATCGGGGTTGAGGAATTGCATTGGGCATTCCCTTTCTCCTTGATAAAGGAGAAGCCTAAATCCGGAATTTTTAACCCGATTTCAACAGAATCCAGATATATAACACATAGAAGCAATGGGGTCAGGGTGGGACTCTCATCCTCTATCCTAAACCCGCTATTGAAATGGTCAGGTCTTGTCCATACTATTTCCAGATTACAGATTTCTGAGAACCTTAAAGTATGGCTTTCAGAATATGGTCCTGATATTCTTTATCTCCAGATATCAAACAGGGAGAGCATAAAATTTTCCGTAGAGTTGATTAATTATTTAAATATACCCACTGCGATTCATATGATGGATGACTGGCCTTCCACTATTAGTAACAAGGGTTTCGCCAGATTCTTATGGGAAAAAAGGATCGATCGTGAATTCAAACACCTGCTCAGTAAGATAGATCTCCATTTAAGCATTTGTGATGAAATGTCGTCAGAGTATCTAAAAAGGTATGGTTACAAATTCATTTCATTTCATAATACTATCGATCTTGACAGATGGACACCATTCATCAGAAAAGATTTGAGTCTGAGTGACGGACCAAAGATTTTACTCTTTAGTGGAAGGATTGGGACAGGGATAAAGGAATCCCTGATTGAGTTGGCAACTGTGATAGATGACTTAAATAATGAAGGCATCGATGTCAGGTTCCATATTCAATCAACCAGCAAGGATCCAATCTTATTTAACCAGCTTAAAAAACATAAGTGCGTTGTAATCAAACCTAATGTTGAATATTCCAAAATTCCGGAGCTATATTCTTCACCTGATATTTTAGTAATAGCGAATGATTTCAGTGCGGACGGCATTCGATTTTTAAGATATTCCATGCCTACTAAGGCGCCTGAATATCTGATTTCAGGAACACCTGTTTTGGTTTATGCATCTTCTGATACAGCACTTCATAGGATGTTCCTCAGAAATAAAGTCGGCCATTGTGTAGGAAGTCAGGACCCGGAAGAGCTTAAGAAGGCCATCAAACTACTGCTTAATGATCTGGAGTACCGAAAGATGCTGAGCGAAAATGCTGTTACATTTGCCACTGATAATTTTGATTCAATAAAGTTGAGGAACAAATTTCAAGCTTTGCTTATCGAGACAGCCCAAAAGAAGAAAACCTAGTATATCGTTCATAATATAACTTGACAATGTCAAAAAACTTGTTTATCTTTG
>WOYI010184906.1_pt1 | contig 21512 bp, 18 predicted proteins | sample 6423411 | NCBI WGS metagenome assembly WOYI01 (sample SAMN13441803, study PRJNA592873) | oil field metagenome | biome: oil field; feature: oil-well bore; material: oil-contaminated soil; isolation source: oil-contaminated soil from oil-well borehole | place: Germany: Wietze | collected 2016-10-18 ... | reverse complement strand
CGAGAGTCGCGGTTACAGTGTATTTATCCGAGGGCATAGCCGGGAACGTGTATTCGCCGCGGTCATTAGAGTCGACCGTCACACTCGTTCCGGAATACAGCCCCGTGGCCGTGACCTTCACAGAGCCGGTGACGCCTGCCACAGTCCCGGAGATCGTGGATGCGGTTATGTCCGTCGTGACCTCTGGATCTGCGATCGTCTCTATGAACGTGCCTCCGACGGTCAGATCGGTCCCCGTGTATACTTTGATCTCGTAGTTCCCGGAGGTGGGAATCATTATCGAATAGACACCGTCGGCACCTGTGAAGGAGGTGGAGCGCTGGACGGGTGTTCCGTTCTCATCCTCTTTGAACACAGCGACCTTCGCGCCTTCGAGGGGCGTTGCGCCGTCGTAAGTGAGCTGGCCGCTGACCGCGGTCTCGTCCGATGCGTCCGACACCCTGAGAAGCACGATGCTCGAGAAGTAGTTGATCAGTCCGCCGTTCGCCTTCTGCAGTTCGATGGCCTCATAGCCGTCCATGTAGACCCATCCGTCGCCGTTCAATTCTGCGTCGCCGTCGGGGTTGTATTTGACCTGCCAGTATTCCACTTCGAACCCGCTGAGCCCGAGTCCGGGCTGTGCGGTGACGGTCCCGTCGCTGTAGGCGAGTTCGTATGCCAGGCTGGTGACGCCGGGCGATTCGTCGGTTACGCCGAAGATGGCCTTCCACAGGAAGGATTCGTACATCGCATCCGTGTAGCTGACCCCGCTGTATCCATATGTGAAGAACTTGGTGTACGCGCCGTTCGAGTCAGCGGAGTAGTCGTTTAGATATGCCAGTGTCGAGAACGAAGAACCGTCCCCGTAGTAGAGGGGTATCATTCCCGCGTTGAGAGCCACGTACGCAATCCCGCCGTCTCCGCGCTCGTCGCAGACATCATTGTAGAACCCTATGACTTCTGGCTCTGTCAGATTATCGGTTATGTACTGCACCGTGCGGATATAAACGGCGTTCTCGTCGCTGAGGTCTCCCGATATCCCGGGGTAGACGTCGGGGTTCTTAAGGATCGTGTCCCTGCAGGCCGCCGGGTCATTGATCAACGACTCCAGGTCGCCAAGGCCGGCCGCGTCTATCAGGTCGGAGTAGCTTCCTGTTCCGTCTGCGATTATCAGGCGCATGGCCATTGCGGCAAGTGCTCCCTCGGAACCTTCTGCGAGTATGATGTTGGACGCCGCCGATGCGCCCTGTCCGGAATCGCTGGTGAGAGAAACGAATCCTCCTTTGTCCACCGCTGCGGACGAGTCCTGGAACCATGTGACTATGGCCCCATCCTTAGATATGGCCGAGTATGTGTCCCAGACCTTGTTCATGGGGTCGCTTTCCTCGGTGTTGATGGAATATCCCAGGCCGCCCAGATAGTCCGTGGACATATCGCTCTCCTGGTTGGTAGAGATGCTTGCATCTGCGGCCAGCATGGCGTTGGGCGCGACTACCAGCAAAAGGACGCATATTAAAGAGATGAAGGGCTCGGGCTTCAGGAACTTCTTAAGACTTGCCTTGAACCCGCCTCCCCTGATGGTTGCCAAATAGGTCCTCATGTCGACGCCGCGGATCAGTTTGACTATGACCGCGGCGATCGCTATGGAATACATCGCCCCGGCCATTATGGCGCTCTCGAAAGACAGCCAGCTGAGCACGAAAACTCCGATGATCCAGAGCATCGACATCAGATAGGCCTCCGAATGAGCCTTCTTGCCGAACCTGTAAAGCATGTACGCGAAGATCACGAACGGCATCCAAACTGTAGCCCAGCCGTAGAATGTGGCCATGTACGATATCGGTATGTGCTGTGGCAGGAGGATCGACGCTAGGAGCGACGTTTCATAGATCCGGTTCCCGTATACTGCATCATTGAACAGCCAAGGGACAGCCAGATAAAGGACCGCCAATGCAGCCGCGGCAACGATCACCGGGATGAGCATGGACTGTATTTTGGGCCTCGCCCTGACAACGTAGAACAATCCTACGCATGCGACAGATATGACCGCTATGGTCAGAGGTCCGGTGAACACTGCGAAGAATAGGCCTGCGGCCACATAGTAGGGGACCGATACCGCGAGCCCGATGACTATTATCGTGAGATACGAGCCGAAAATCGCACCGAAGTCGCGGTCCTTGAGGCGCGCGAATACCGCCTGGGCGACCATTAGGAACACCAGCATGACGATGATCATGCGGAATCCGTTCCATGAAAGCGCTATCGCCGCGAACAGAAGGCCTGCGGGTATGGTGTATTTCAGAACTCCCTTGGAGAATGCACCTTTTATACCTGCCTCACGGCCGCTGTCGAGGGCGTTCATCGCCCTGGCCATGAAAAGCATGGCCGCCACGAAGAACATCACGACGATGCTCATCTCGTTCCCGTTGGAGAACACAGACATCACGATTGGCAGCGGAAGGGTGGCGAACAGAAGCGCGGAGACGAGACCTACGGTCCTGTCGAACATCTCCTTTCCCAGGATGTACACGAGGACGCATGATATCGCCGCCGCTATTGGACCGGAGAACGCGAGCGCGCCTGCGGCTGCGGTAGGGACGGATACTCCCAGCAACGTGGCCGCCCATGCGAAGAACGCCAATATGAAGTCGACCAGCGGAGGTTGGACCGAGGTTCCGCCGTACGGGTAGTTGAGCGAGGGGTCGGAAAGCCCGAATGCGCCCGTAAGGATGTTCTCGATCGTGTGCTGGTGTTCAGATGACCCCGCGCCTGACAGGGCGAAGTTGCTTCCCGCGGATATACCGAACGAGAAGACTGTCCTGACGGCGATCGCCAGCGCAACTATCAGAAGAAGCGTCAGCAGGAGCCAGTGTCTTTTTATCCAAGATCCTTCGCCGCCGTCTTTGGTGGCCAGGACCCTCTTCTCAGTCTCCTGGGAAGATTTTGCCTTTCCGAATTTACGCATTATAAGGGTCTCCGTCCTTTAAGGTGGCGATTGATGTTTGATTGCCTATTTATAGGTTTACGGGTGCGTGCCCATTATAAATTCAGAGGTCCGCGCACCGCTCTACTTCGTCGCATAGTTTTTTTGCGACGGACCTCGGGTCCTTGGACGTGTATATCGAGCGCCCGACTATTACATAGTCGGCGCCTGCCGAAATCGCCGACGCCACGCTTCCGCCTTGGGCGCCGACACCTGGCGAAAGGATGGTCTTTTTCCCTACGACAGACCGGATTGCCGCGATGCCGTCGGGCCTTGTTGCCGGTGCAATGAACCCGGATGCCCCGCATCTGACTCCCATCTCGGCCATTTCGACCGCATGTTTTGCAGTGAATATCTGCCCCCCTGGGTGGCTCATCTCCGTCACGGCGAATATCTCGGCGTCGGTTCCTGCTGCCGCCACTGCTGCCGCCAGGGAGTCGTCGCCTGTGAATGCGTGAACGATGATCGCCGCGGCCCCGCGTGAGACACAGTTCTCCACGATAAGTCGAACGGTGTTGGGTATATCGGCGACCTTGAAGTCGCAGATGACGTCATTGTGTTCGGCCAGCTTGTCTATCATTTCCGGACCGGAAGAAAGTACCAGCGGCCAGTTGATCTTCACTGCATCCACACAGTCAGATACCGCATCGGCTATCGCCAATGCCTTTTTGCCATCGGTCTCGTCTAAAGCGAGGACCAAACGAGTGTCCTTTTTCATAGTTTCCCGATAGCTCAGGGAGAGTTAATAAAACGTCGGAGCGGTTTACGTTCATGACTGTAAGGAGGTTGGAGTGCGGTTCCGCGGCCGACGGCAAACTCGCTAAGGGGTGCCTTCTTTGCTCCGAAGGTTCGAAGATGGTACTTTTCGTTACCGGGATATGCTATACCGGATGCCCGTACTGCCCTGTATCGTTGGAAAAAAAGGGAAATGCTGGCACATTCGCCAATGAGCTTAGGGCGCTCTCCGACGCGGAAATAATCGGCGAGGCGGAGGCCATGGACGCCATGGGGACCGGTGTAACCGGCGGCGACCCGCTCTGCGACATGGATCGCACTGTGCATTACATACAGATGCTGAAGGAGCACTTCGGTCCGAAACATCATATCCACCTGTATACCTCGACAATAGACCCAGACAAAATAAAACTGCTCAGGGAAGCCGGTCTTGACGAGGTCAGGTTCCATCCCCGCAACAGCGAATGGGGGAACTTCGATACCAAAGACCTGGAGAAGATCGTTTCAATAGGGGGTCTGGAGGTCGGCATAGAGGTCCCCGCCCTTCCGGGGCGCGAGAAGGATCTGAACTCGATGATATCCCGCGCTTTCTCGGCCGGCGTTTCTTTCGTCAACCTGAACGAGCTCGAGTTCTCGGAAAGCAACTGGGATATGATGAAAGAGAACAAATACAAGCTGAAAGACGACATATCTTCAGCGATCAGGGGATCGGAAGAAACCGCACTGGCACTTATTGCTTTGAACCGTGGCAGGAGGATTCATTTCTGCTCCTCCTCTTTCAAAGACGGCATACAGCTCAGGCGCCGTCTGATACGCATGGCGAACAACACCGCGAAGGAATATGATGTCGTTACAGAGGAAGGCACGGTCCTCAGAGGGATTCTTTACGCGGACGACCTCGACGAAGCGGCAGCGTTGCTGATGACGAAATATGAAGTTCCGGAAGCCCTGCTCTTCATCGACAGAAAACGCAATAGGATGGAGGCGGCCTCCTGGGTGCTGCAGGAGCTTGCGGACGAGCTGCCTTACAAGTGCTACCTCATAGAAGAATATCCGACCGCGGACAGGCTGGAGGTCGAGAGGGTGCCTCTCGGCCACCACGCCCGTGGCTGATTAACAGGTTTCACCCCGGAGACGACCCCTGGGGGAGGGATCAGTCTACGCTTAGACTCTGTATGTCGTGATGTCTGTTCACGATATCTCTGGCTATGCGGAGGTTCTTGCCCTCTTTCCCTATAGCCCTGCCCTTGAGCTCCGGATCTACCGTGACGGTAGCGTGGGTGATCTCCCCGCGTTTCTCTATCGTGACCTTCTGAGGATTGTAGATGTGGAAGACATTCATTACGAACTGCTCCGGGTCTGCCGAGTGCTCGACGACCTGGATGTTCTTCCCGGTAAGGTCCTTCAGTCTGATCATATGATCCCCTTTCTTGCCCACCGCTATGTTGCCCTGTCCCGCCTCGACCACGAAGACGAGCTTGTCCGGAGTGTCCATGCAATCCACCGCATTCGTGTGGGTCACCTCCTGGAACAGCGCGATGTACCTGAGGGTATCCTCTGTGATGACTATCTCTGCAGGCATTTTACTCACAGCGTAAGTATGTTTGATGTGCCTTTGTCGATGACGGCCAGCGCCGAGACCGAGAAGGGCTTTCCGCAAAGAGCTCCGAGCTCCATGTTATTGCCATCGTAGATGTGGACCTTCACGCCTACCTCTCCTTTCAGCGATTCGCTGGGGCAGTTTCTGGCCAATACTATCATCTGGGCCTTGCCCGCTCTTATGGCCTTCTCCGTCTGGTCTACTCCGAACTCGACCTTACCTGTGGTAATGGCCGATTTCAGCGCTCTGCTTATATCGACTTTTTCTTCGCTCATTCTTCATCCCCCTTCATTCTTTTCCTGGGTGTATAAATCAGGTTTACGGCGCCGGTTCCTAGCGTCACCGGCTGTCCCACTATGATGTTTTCCGTCACACCTTCAAGGTGATCGACCTCTCCCACCATTGCCGCATGCAGCAGGTGGGCTGCGGTTATCTCGAACGCTGCCCTCGCGAGCACCGACGACTTCTTTCCGGACACTCCGTGCCTTCCGATGGCCTTGACCGATCCGTCGTTGGTCATCAGATCTGCTACCAGCATGATGTGCCTTATGTCTACGTCCAATCCTGCTTCTCCCAGCGTCTCTCCGGCCTCATGTATGATCGCATTCCTGGCCGCCTCGATCCCCAGAACGTCTGCCACCTCCAATATGCTGTTTGTCATGACATTCGGCGAATCGACCCCTTCGACCTTCAGGACTTCCTTCAGGTTGCTGCCTTCGGTGACTATCTCGTACCTGCCGGTGTCCTTGCTTTTGCTGAGGACCGCTCTGGCGATTCCGTCGATGCCTTTTATTTTGGCGTTCTTTATGGAGTCGTACATGGTCTGCAGTTTTTTGAACGACTGCAGATCGGACGTTATCGTTATACTGAAATCCGTCTTTTCGATCAGACCGCGAACGGCTTTTATCTTGTTCAGTTTTTCGAACATCTCGTCTATGGTCACACCGCGCTTGTCCATCTTGTGGGCACTGGGCGCGATGATGATGCGCATGTTCGTAACGTCCGTGGATATCTCGGCGACGTCCGTAAGCACGGTCATCTCGATCTCCGAAGCTACGTGACGTGCGACGCTTTCGTCCTCGGCGGCGATCCCCAGAAGAGGGACCTCCATCGACGGCGTGCTCGGAACACGCCTGGCATCAACGATCTCGATGAGCCTCGGAAGACCCTGTGTAACGTTGATGTTGGCGACTCCCGCATAGTGGAAGGTACGCATGTTCATCTGAGTGCCCGGCTCGCCTATCGAGTGGGCCGCCATGACACCCGCGGACTCGTTCTGGTCCATGAGGTGGGATGTGTACATGTCCCATGCCCTGTCCACGAGCTTTTCGCAGACATCTTCGCTGAAGTCGTTCCCGGCAATACGGGATGCTATGTCGGAGATGATCTTCATCGGGAACGCATATCCCTTGGACCTGGCCACATCCAGGAGCATCGTCTGCTCCGGGGTTCGGTGGTGCGTGCGCGTGATCTCCTTCGCGGTGAAAGCCGGTACGGCCTCCTCGATCTCTTTCTTCACCTTTGCGGTGGTGGTGCGTGAAGGGCGTTTGGAGAGTTTCATAACGATGGATTCGGCCTCCTCGGAAGATATCCCAAGGTCCTCGATGTCTCCCTGGGATATCGCTTCCACATCTCCGAGGGTGTTGTACTTGGTCATCAGCAGCGCGGCGGCCTCCTCGCTGATCCCGCGCCTTATCAGGGCATTCATGGTGTCTTTCTTGGCCATTGTCACTCACCTCCGGATTCGTAATCGGATTCGCCGGATTCTTCGAACTCTTCTGACTCTTCGTCCTCGATGAATTCCATCTCGTCCTTCTCCTTTGCGCCGTAGTCCTCGCCGATGTCGTTTTCATCTATGCGTATCATGTTCTCGGCGGCGTCGTCGCCCAGGACCTCTGCGAACAGATCGTCCAGGTCGATCGCCTTGCCGCGCACGGACCTGGTCGGGTCGACCCCGTCCTCTCCGTACTTGAACTGTATTACCATCCCGATAGTGTTCCTTACCGTGCCGTCGGAGGTCAGTTTCAGGTCCTCGAGGGCCGAAACCAGCCTCCTCTGCATGTAACCGGACCTGGACGTCCTTACCGCCGTATCGACCAGTCCTTCGCGGCCTCCCATGGAGTGGAAGAAGAACTCGGTCGGGGTGAGTCCTGATTTATAAGAATTGGAGCAGAATCCCCTTGCGTATGCGCCCATGTCGCCCTTGTCGAAGTGCGACAGGGTCCTGTTCCAGTATCCTCTGGTCAGCCTCTCACCGCGGACCGACTGCTGGCCGACGCATCCCGCCATCTGGGACAGGTTGAGCATCGAACCGCGCGCACCGGCCTTGGCCATGATGACGGCGGGGTTGCTCATACCGAGATGTTTTCCTGCTATCTTACCGGCCTCGTCACGGGCAGCCCCCAGCTGGGACATGACCTTGACTTCCAGCGTCTCCCTGAGGGAGCGTCCGGGCATCTGCTCGAGCGTGCCTTCCTGGTATGACTCCACCAGCCTGGACACCTCGGAGATGCACTCCTGGCTGAAGCTGTTGATCTGAAGGACCGCTTCCTCCGGTATGTCCTCATCGCCGATCCCCGTGCTGAACCCATGGTTCATCAGGGCGCCGAGGGCGAGCCTGGTCACATGGTTTATGAACTTGGTGGCCTCGTCGGACCCGTAGTCACGGGCGATGCGGTCGACGATCTTACCTTTGCTGTTGCCTATTGCCTTTACATCTATGGTACCGCATAAAAGCTGGGAGTTGCGTATCTTGACATAAGCGTCGTACTCGCAGTTCTCCTTCTTGCACACCGGGCAGTTCTGGCATATGTTAGCCTTGAAAGTGGTGCGGAAACCTTCCGGGAGAACAGAAGAGAACAGCTGTTTGCCTGTCCAGTACATGTTCCCTTTCTCATCGATCATTGGCTCCGGCATCCCGACATCGGGCAACTTGGACATTATGTTGGCCGCCTGGAACCTGTCGAAACGCGGGCTCATGTGCGTTAGGAAATACGCTCCGGTGATGTGGTCGTGGATCGCCCCTATGATGGGGCCCCCGTACCTCGGGGAAAGGATGTTCTCCTGGACCTGCATGAGGATGCGGGCTTCGGCGCGGGCCTCCTCGGACTGCAGGACATGGAGGTTCATCTCGTCTCCGTCGAAGTCTGCGTTGTATGGAGGGCAGTCGCACAGGTTGAACCTGAAAGTGCGCCCGTCCATTATCCTTACGCGGTGCGCCATCATGGACATCCTGTGCAGAGATGGCTGCCTGTTGAACAGGACGACATCGCCGTTTACCAGTTGCCTCTCGACCGTGTAGTCCGGCTCGAGTCCCTCCGCGACATCCTGTGCGTTGCGGTCGGTCACGCGGATCCTTCTTCCGTCGGGCCTTATGATGTAGTTCGCTCCGGGCGTGTACTCGCCTTCGTCGGGCGGCGTAGGCCCGCGGGCGACGAGCTCCTTGAGAATCTCGATGTTGTGTTCGTTTACGTGGACCGGGACGGTCAGCTCCCTGGCGGCGAGGGCGGGTATCCCTACGTCGTTGATGGAAAGCATCGGGTCGGGGGAAATGACCGTACGGGCAGAGAAATTCACACGCTTACCTGAAAGATTGGACCTGAAACGCCCCTCCTTTCCCTTAAGCCTCTGGGTCAGCGTCTTCAACGGACGACCGGATCTGTGCCTCGCGGGCGGTATTCCGGACGTCTGGTTGTCGAAGTATGTGGTGATGTGGTACTGCAGAAGCTCCCAGAGGTCCTCGACGATCAGCTGGGGCGCACCGGCGTCGCGGTTCTCCCTCAGCCTCTGATTGATCCTCAGGACATCGACCATCTTGTGGGTCAGGTCGTCCTCGGACCTGTCGCCCGAATCGAGCGTGATCGAAGGCCTGACGGTGACCGGCGGGACGGCCAGTGCCGTCAGCACCATCCACTCGGGCCTGCAGGTCGAAGGGTCGAAGCCCAGGGTTGCAAGGTCCTCGTCGGTGATGCGTTCGAGCCTCTCGCGGACCTCCTTGGGGGTCAGCTTGTGGTTGTCGTCGACCTCCCTGAAGGTCGTGGGCTTGTCGAGCTTTATCTTGATCTGTTCTGCGTTGCAGTACGGACATAGGCCTTTGGTGGACGCTCCTTTGGCGGTGACCTTGGCGAAGTTCTTTGCGTCCATCGTGTCGCCGCCCAGTTCCTCCATGCGATCCATGTCGTTCCTGGTCTCGCTTATCTGGTCCGGCGTCAGCATGAGCCTGCCGCAAGAGCGGCATGTGCTCTCAAGGAGCATCTTGATGTCCTTGACGAAGCCGACGTGTATTACCGGAAGAGCGAGGTCTATGTGTCCGAAGTGCCCGGGGCATTCGTCCACTTTGCATCCGCAGGTCTTGCAGCGGAGCCCGGGCTCTATGACTCCCATACGGGGGTCCATAAGTCCCATGTCGATCGGGTATCCCTCGTCATCGTAGGTGTCCGCCGTTATTACCTTGGTGGCGGACATCTTCCTGATCTCCTCCGGGGAGACGCAGGAGAACTTGATCGAGCCGATCCTCTTCGTGATACCTCTCATCATCTTAGGTCCTCCAACTGAAGCCTCATGGCGACACCAAGCGACAGCAGCTCGTCCATGAGAAGCTTGAACGCATAAGATGTCTGCACGAGGTGGATGTTCGTCGTGTTCTTACACACCGGGCAGTAAAGGTTCCCGAACCTGTTCATTATGGCAACATGACCGCACTTCGGGTTCCCGCAGACATACTGCTGGGTTCCGTCGGACTGGTCCAGCAGACGGTCCTTGATGACCATCGCCGCTCCATGGCCTATCAGACAGTCGCGCTCCATCTCACCGAATCTGAGACCTCCCTGTCTGGAACGCCCCTCGGTGGGCTGACGCGTAAGGATCTGGACCGGGCCCCTGGAACGCACGTGCAGCTTTCCGCTGACCATGTGGTGCAGCTTCTCGTAGAAGATCACACCGGTATAGACGTCCATCTGGATCATACGGCCTGTTGTTCCGTCGTACATTACCTCTTTACCGTCGTTCTTGAAGCCGTTCCTGACCAGGCCGTCACGTATCGACCCCTCGTTCTCTCCCGAGAACGCAGTTCCGTCGACAAGACGTCCCTCCATGGACCCGACCCTTCCGGCGATCATTTCGAGCACGTGCCCTATGGTCATACGCGAAGGTATTCCGTGGGGGTTGACGACCAGGTCCGGTGTCACCCCCTGGCAGGTGAAGGGCATGTCGCACTGGTCCACCAGTTTGCCTATGACCCCCTTCTGTCCGAACCTGGAGCAGAACTTGTCCCCGAGCTCCGGGATCCTCTGGTCCCTCACTTTTACGCGGACGAGCCTCGAACCGTTCTCCGATTCCGTAACCATTACCGAGTCGACGTATCCGGTCTCTCCCGGCCTGACGGTGACCGATGTCTCCCTCCTCTTCTGCGGGGTCAGGAAATCTGTCTCTTCCTCGAGGAATCTGGGGGGAGATGTCTTTCCGACGAGCACATCGCTTCCCAAGATCTCCGCCTCGGGATATATGAGGCCGTCCTCGCCCAGCGAGGCGTACGAAAGGTCCGTGCGCGCGCCCATCACGTCGGGTGACGGGACCTCGAAATGGTCCTCCTGGCCGCCGGGATAGCGGCGCTCCTCCGAACGGTACGACCTCAGGAACGTAGAACGCCCGAGGCCCCTCTGAATGGAGCTTTTGTTCATGACCAATGCATCCTCTATGTTATAGCCGTGGTACGAAAGCACGGCGATGCAGAAGTTCTGACCGGCGGGCCTGTGGTTGTAACCGATGAACTTCATCGTCTCGGTCTGAACCATCGGCACCTGGGGATAGTGCATCAGGTGGCTTCTGGTGTCAGGTCTTATGCGGTAGTTCGCCGCAGGAATCCCCAGCGCCTGCTTGGCCATTCCTGCGCCCATGGTGATACGGGGAGCGGAGTTGTGCTCCGGGTACGGGACCACTCCTGCCGCCACTCCCAGGATGACCATCGGGTCCAGTTCCATGTGGGTGTGCTCCTTTGTGATCTTGCTTGGAACAGAGAACTCTCCGCCGCACCACTTGCACTTCAGTATCTCGTCGCCCTCGTTGCCGGGGTTCATCCAATCGGTGTCCATCGGCGAAAGAGTGTGGTTGCAGTGCTCGCATCTGTCCGGGACATCGTAGGGGTCTACGAGGACCAGCAGGTCCTCCTCTTCCTCGGCGTCGATCCATTCCACGATGCCCTCGCGGAACAGGTCGCTCCATCTGACTTTGCCCTCGCGGATGCTCTCGAGGTGTTTTCTTGTGATCGTGGTCCTGCCGTCCTTGATGATCAGCAACGGGCGCCTCAGGCGCCCCTCGTCGCAATTGATGACGACCTCGTCCATCTCCTCGTCGTAACGGATGTTGATCTCGTTGGACAATATGCCGACCCTTCTGCGTTCCCTTATCTGGGACACCAGGTCCCTGGGCGAGTCGTGCGTTCCCACGAGGTCTCCGTTGACGAAGACGCGCGTGCCATTGTCCTTGACGGTGCCGAGACCGAGGTCACGGAGCGTCCATTTGACGTCCTGACCGGGAAATCCCTCGGAAACGTCGATTATCAGGGCAGCGTTCTTTACCAGACAGCAGTTCTGTCCTTCCGGGGTTTCGGACGGGCAGAGCCTTCCCCACTGGGTGGGATGCAGGTCACGGGCCTCGAAATGAGGCTGGCTCCTGGTAAGGGAAGAGGTTATCCTCCTGAGATGGGACATCGCCGAAAGGTTGGATGTCCTGTCGAGAAGCTGAGAAACCCCTGCACGTCCGCCGACCCAATTTCCCGTGGCGAGGGCATGTAGCAGTTTGTGGGTGAGCAGGTCGGGACGAATCGACGAAGCGATGTTGAGCTCGTTCCTCTTCCTCCCCCAATTCCTCTCGAGCTGGTACTTCAGGTCCTTCATGAGGCTGCTTAAACTTGTCCTGAAAAGATCCTCCATCAGGTCTCCGGAGAGTTTGAGCCTCTTGTTGGCGTAGTGGTCCTTGTCGTCCTCTTTCCTCTTGCCGAGCGAAAGTTCGAGGACCGAACGTGCGATACGGCCCAGGTAGATGGCCTTCTTCATGCGGTCCTCGGGCGTGTCTCCGAGGTGGGGCAACAGCGAATGGTCGAGGATGCTCTCGACCTTCTTGGTCCTGTACTCTTTGGCCTGTCCGGCGGCGAAGTTCCTCTCGAGGAACAGAATCGCGTCCTCGGTGGTATGATACCCGTTGGGCGCGTACGTCTTCTTGTCGAGCGATGCCTCGATGTTGGCGTAAACGGTGTTGGTCATCGCGTCGTCGGATACGATCGTTTCGAATATCTCCTGGTCGGACTCCATTCCCAGCGCTTTCATCAATGCGATGAGCGGTATGGAGCTCGATGCGACAGGGACGGATACCATGAGCATTCCGTCCTTCTTCTTCTCCACGAGGGTGAGGGCACGGTAGCCTTCCCTCTGCGAGAACACCTTCGCGGCCTCCATGGCCGCGCCGTACTTCTCGTTGTATTCGACCATGACCCTGTTGGGGGCCAGGTCTTCGAGCGTTATCAGGGCCCTCTCGGTCCCTCCTATGATGAAGTACCCTCCGGGCTCCTCGGGGTCCTCCTTGTTCATGATCAGCGCCTTGCGGTAGTCCTCGTCCGATAGGTTACGGTCGAGCCTGCGGCCTATGACGTCCCTGTTGAGATTGCATCCCTTGGACTTGACCATCATCGGCATGTCTCCGACCCTGATCCATTTGTCGCCCTCGGGTATCGGTATTTCCTCCCCGTCCTCGAACGCCTCGAAGCGCACGTAAACAGGCGAGAGATAGTTGAGGTTCCTGAGCCTGGCCTCCATCGGCACAAGCTCGTGGCTGTACCCGTTGGCCTCCATGACCTTCGGGGGTTCGATGCGCACGGTGGGCTTGGAGGCCGGGTCTATGCCGCCCGCCTCGGTCCTGATCCTTCCGATGCGTATCTCGATGTTCCTTCCGCCGGTGCGTTCGGGGTCTAGCCTGATCGTTCCGCGGGCGGTGTCGTCCGTCGGGACGCGGATGTCGTCGACGATCCTCTGCATCCTGCTGTCAGGATTGTCGGGTGTTGCCAGGAAGTCGTTGAACGACGAGAGGTGGTGGTTCACTATGTTGCGTTCTGCAAAGTAAAGGTCTACGAGATCTCTCATGCTTTTCCCCCCGTGACGAGTCTGTAGGCGACGAACTCCTCTGCTGTCTCACTTTTCCTTACTATTTTTACCACGCAGCCTTCGTCGATCGGGCCGTGCACTGATTCGAGCACCTTGATTCCGGCATCGCTCTTCCTGATCTTCGGAAGCTGGTCGCGGGTCATTCCCATTTCAGTAAGAACCGCATCCGCATCCTCCTCGGATAGAAGGTGATGTTCGGGCACTAGTCTGTGCTCGAGGACGTTAAACGAGATATTGTTTGTTGCCAAAGTTTCACCTACCTGCTGCCCCGCCACGGGTTTGCGGGTAATATGTTTTAAAATCTGTGAAGTCCACTTTCCCCATACTTGATCCGCCGTTCGATCGCTCATGAAGTCCATCAGCGGGCCTGAAGGGATTCGAACCCTTGACCACCTGATTAAAAGTCAGATGCTCTACCTAGCTGAGCTACAGGCCCTTAGATAGCTTAAGCTTGTAATGTGTGCTGAACCCTTCCTTATATATAAGGTCTTGTTTTGAACCGATTACCGCCTTCTGGTGGAGACGATATTTGGGCGATATTTCATGTCGCTCCTAAGCGTCTGCGGGTTTTCGGAATATATCATATAAAGGTATCCCAATCGGGAAACGATATGGTCGACTCCATCGAACTTAAGGTTGGAATGGCCCGCAGACAGTCGGAAACAGGCTACGGCAGGGCACGGATCGACTCGCCCTCCCGTTACGCGCTCGGCCTGGAGGTCGGCGACTCGGTGGAGATCTGCGGACGGAGCTGCGTGGTCGCCAAAGTGTTCAAGGGGGACCCCGAGGACGAGGGCAGAGGGATCATCCGCATAGACGGGCTTACCCGCACCAGCGCCGGGATCGGGGTCGACGACACCGTCACCGTCAGGAGATGCACCCCGGCGCCCGCGGAAAAGGTCACTCTGGCCCCCAACATCCCGGATGGGAAGAAGGCGAATTACGGGGAGGGCATAGAGGCTGTCTTCTTGAAGGACCTGACGGGAAGGCCTCTGGTCAAGGGGCTGGACATTCTTCTGCCGAACGTAGCGCTGCTCGGCAACCGATCGACGTTCTCTGTGGTGGCGACGGTCCCCCAGGGGCCGGTCATGGTCGTTTCGGAGACACAGATCGTCCTCAAGGATACGCATGCCGGCGGCAGGAAGCTCCGGTGCGTCAACTACGACGACATCGGAGGACTGGACGGAGAGCTCAAGAGGATAAGGGAGCTCGTGGAGCTTCCTCTGAAGCACCCGGAGCTTTTCGAGAGGCTCGGGATCGCTCCTCCGAGAGGCGTGCTGCTATATGGCCCGTCGGGAACCGGGAAAACGTTGATAGCCCAGGCCGTCGCGAGCGAGTCCGGGGCATCGTTCTACGCGGTGCAGGGCCCGGAGATCATGGGCAGTTATTACGGGCAGAGCGAGGAGCGTCTGCGCGAAATATTCAAAGAAGCATCCGAAAATGCGCCCAGCATCGTGTTCCTGGACGAAATAGACTCCATAGCGCCCAGCAGGGACTCGGTATCCGGCGAGGTCGAGAAAAGGGTCGTCGCCCAGCTGCTGACCCTTATGGACGGCATGGGCGACCGGGAGGGCGTGATCGTGATCGGGGCCACCAACCGCGAGGATTCCATCGACCCGGCGCTCAGGAGACCGGGGAGGTTCGACCGGGAAATCGAAATAGGCGTGCCGGGAAGGGCCGCCAGGAAGGAGATACTGGACGTCCACACGAGGAACATGCCGGTCGCCGACGACGTGAAATCGGACGTGCTGGCGTCAATGACGCAGGGTTTCGTCGGTGCGGATCTAGCCGCCCTGTGCCGCGAGAGCGCGATGAAGTGCCTGAGCTCGCACATGGAGGAGCTGGACCTCGACAAACCGATACCGCACGACAAGCTCGCCGAGATGAGAGTTACGATGAAAGATTTCACGGATGCCCTGGCAGAAGTGGAGCCGAGCGGCATGAGAGAGGTCCTGGTCGAGATACCCAAGGTTACGTGGGCGGACGTGGGCGGGCTGGACGCGATCAAGAAAGAAATCCGCGAAGTCTTCATGCCCAGTGAGGACGCCAAGGCGTTCGAGAGGCTGGGAATATGTCCGGGAAGGGGGCTCCTGCTGTACGGCCCCCCGGGCACCGGAAAAACATTGATAGCCAAAGCTGTCGCGAACGAGTCCGGCGCGAACTTCATATCGGTCAGCGGGCCCGAGATGGCCAGCAAGTGGCTCGGAGAGACCGAGCGTGCGATCAGGCATGTTTTCAAGAGGGCAAAGCAGATGTCGCCTTGCATAATATTCTTCGACGAACTCGATTCCATCGCGCCCCGGCGCGGGACGGACGGGAACGGCTCCTGGGAGAGGTGCGTGGCACAGCTTCTCACGGCGATGGACGGCATCGGGTCCATGGGTAACGTCATGGTAATGGCCGCAACGAACCGCCCCGATATGAGAGACCCGGCGCTCCTAAGGCCGGGAAGGTTCGACCGCATGGTGCTCGTCGGAAAACCAGACCTCAGGAGCCGCCTGAGGATTCTCGAGATACATACCGAGAAAATGCCTCTGGTCGGCATAGACCTGATCGACGTTGCAACGGAGACCGACGGGTACGTGGGGGCGGACCTCGCCGCCCTGTGCAGGGAGGCGGGGCTCGCGGCCTACAGGGAGGACCCGGGAGCGGAGTTCGTCGGCAGGAGACATTTCACCGCCGCCATGAAGATCGTCGGGCCTTCCGTGGACCCGGAGACCTTCAGAAACTACGAAAGCATCGGGAGCGAGATGAAAAAGCGCAAGGACGGATGGGGCGGGGTGCCGTTCTACGGGTGATTAAATGGTCAGCACTAAGTTCTTTTCGAGGGAGGTCATCGGCCTTGCGGTCGAGACCGTCGCGGGAACGGCGGTAGGGGTTTTGGACGACATCGTCATAGATACCGAGAACGGGCGCATCAAGTACCTGCTGGTCAAACCCGCCGGGGCAGTGATAAACGGCCCGGCAAAGGTAGACGAAGCAGGTCGGCTTGTGGTCGAGACCGACCGTCTGCGCATAGATGGCGGCAAAGTGATAATCAACTGATCCTCTTTGTCATATACGGGCGGTCCAGCTCGTAACCCAGGGCCCTGTAGAACCCGCGGGCCCCGGGTCCGCACGTGACCCTTACGACGGAAGCGCCCGCCGATGCGGCGACCTCCTCGGCCTTGGATACCAGATTGATGTCGTACCCTCTGCGCTGCCATGACCCTGTGCCGGAGACGGGCGTGAAGCTCCCGGATACTTTCATATCCCTTATCGCCGCGGTTCCCGAGCCGTCTGTCCTCAGACGCGCATATCCTATGACCGAGTCCCTGAACTCGTAGCTGATAAAATGCTCGGTGCCGCCCGACGCCTCGTACTTCACGGTCCTGAGCTCGGCCTCCCGGGGGTCCCTCGGCTCTTCGCCTGTGTGCCCGACCTCGCGACAACGGAGGCAGCGGCACTTCCGTCCCTGCTCGGCCATACGGTCCTGCACAAGCTGCCTCAGGTTGCTCTTCAGTATCCCGGCCGCTATTTCAGGGACAGGTATGTCCCTCTGTATCCTCTGGATACGGACATATTCTGGAATGGCCGCCTTCATCTCCGCCAAAAGTGCGACGGCTTCCTCCGTGTCGTACGGCTCGTAACCTCCGTCCTTCCAAAGATCGTAAAGCTTGGTGCCGGGAATGACGAGAGTGGTGTAGAACTTGAAGCCGTCCGGCCGAAAGTCCGGGTCGGAGAATATGCGCCTGAAGCACTCCATGTCCTTGCCGGGATCGGACCCCGGCAGACCGGGCATGATGTGATATACAACGGGAATGCCGGCCTCCTTGCAGGCGCGGGTGGACTCTACGATATCCTCCACCGTATGACCGCGGTTCACCGCCCCCAGTATTTCGTCGTCGAGTATCTGAACGCCTATCTCGACCCTTGTCACCCCAAGCCTCATGGCGTGCTGCGCCTCGCTGGTGCTGAAGGTGACGGGACGGGTCTCCACGGCCATTGCGACACAGCGGTGCTCCGCATTCTCGTTGAGGTCCTGGGCGGACGCCAGGTCCGCGGAGTCGGTCCCGTTCATGGCATCGAAGCACCTTTTGACGAACCACTCCTTGTATTCGCGGTCCCTGCATGTGAACGTGCCGCCCATCACGATAAGGTCGATCTTGGACGCGTCGTGCCCTATGGCCTCCAGCTGGCGTATCCTGTCGGTGACCTGCATGTAAGGGTCGTAGAGATTTCTGCCCGCGCGGCGGGCGGCCGGCTCTTTTCCGGTGTATGACTGGGGAGATCCGTTCTCCACCCCACCGGGGCAGAACGTGCACTTGCCGTGGGGACAGGGATGGGGCGATGCCATAACGGCGACCACGGCGGTGCCGCTGGCGGTGCGCATCGGTTTTTTTATCAGCAGCGGGAGAACAAGCTCCCTGTCCTCATCGGCCGCCTCGGCCAGTATTTCGGAGTTCGGCGGGACGTTCTTGAGGCCCAGCTCCCCGCACAGCTTTATCTTGCGGTCCTGCAGCTCGTCGCGGGTCGATACCTCTCCGCACTTGACGGCCTCTATCAGACGTTCGGCGATTTTTGACATTTCTCATCCGTAATAGATATCGTTGGCCGCATGCTGTTTCTCATCGGGCGCCTGCTTGACCAGCGCCATGCATTCGATCGCCGCGGCAGGTATATAGAACGACTTCCCGCCGGAATCGATGACGACAGCGGTCTCCGAACCTATCATCGTATACCCACGGAAGGTCCCGGTCACGCTGTCGTCCTCCTTCCCGTATCTGACCGTGTACACGGACCCGGGGCGGAGCTCGTAGCTTCCGTCTTCCGCCATTCTCATACCTTCCTTTTTGCGAAGAGGTCCTGGAGATGGTCTACGGTGCACCTGTAGTTGTACATCGCCATTTTCACGTTGGCCTCGGTGAAGCTCCAGGCCTTGCTCAGATCCCCGTACCTTATGCGGTATCCCTTTCGTTTCTGGCCTTCGAACTCGGAGTCGACCCCTTCCAGGATGTCGAGCGATTTCAGCTTGTTGATATGCCTGTATACGGTGGGCCTGGTTGTCCCGAGGAGCAGAGAAAGCTCCTCGACCGTCCACGCCTTGGAGGTGTTGCCCATGAAGTAGTCCATGAACATACGGTACGGGACACTGTCCCTGAGGCCCGTGGCCGAGGTCTTGGGGTCGTACCCCTTGGGAATATATCCTATTTGTATCAGAAATGTCTCCGCCACGATGTCGACGTCCGGGACGGCGTTCATCGGCGTGTTGCTAACTACCTGAAGCTCGAACAATTTGCCACCTTTCTGCGTGAATAGTAAAGGTGGTATTTTAATTTTTCAAAGAATACCCTGCAGACGGTCAATCGCACGAAGAATGCTGCCGGCTGGAATGACTCTGGAAACAGTGATGGTGAGTATCTTTTCCACAGTAGGTGCGACTATCGGCGCGCACACCACCGCCAGAGCGCCGTCGCGCTCCGCCCGCACAGATGCGATGATGGCATCCTCGACCGTGTTCACGGGATATTCCCTGAGCGGGATGACCTTGCCGTTCAAATCCACCGTGCCTGGAATCAGGTCCATGGACACATTTGACGCTATTATAGCAATAAAATGTTCGGCCACGGGGTCCGCCAATATCCGAACGGCTTTTACGATCTCCCTCACGGTGCGGATATTCGGCTCGCGCTTCTCTTCCAGTATCTTGTACATTGTGGACGGCGAAAGACCCGACGCAGCGCAGAACTCGCTCAATGTCATATCGAGCTCGTCCTCCAGCATGGAGCGCAGGGCCTTCTGGAACCCGCCCTCCTCTCTGAGCATCCCCGCGATCAGGTCGTCCACCGTCATTTTGTGCCCTTCGCATAGTCGGCCGCCGAGAGACCGGCCATACATCCCTGGCCTACCGCCCTGGCCACCTGCCATGGTTTACCGACGACGTCGCCGCAGGCGAACAATCCCGGGACCTTTGTGGCATATTTGGCATCTACCTTGATCGTGTTGTCCATTTCGGGCATTAGGTCCATGTCCATGGCAAGGTCCGCCGCCGATTTGGCACCGAGCTCTATGAACACGCCGTCAAGGTCGATCTCGGAGTCGTCCCCGAGGACCAGCGACTCGACCTTGCCGTCGCCGCGGATCTCCTTCGGCGACACGTCCTTCATGATCACTCCTGCCAGCAGCGCACGGTCGACCAACGCCTTGACCGCCTTGGGCCCTTTGGTGATCCAATAGACCTGCGTGGCGTACTTCGTCATGAGTTCCGCCGCCATCGCCGCCTCCGTCTCGTCGCCTATTACGGCCACCGTCTTGCCTTTGAAGAAGTTGCAGTCGCACACCGAGCAGTAGCTGACGCCTCTCCCGATGAACTCCTTCTCGCCGGGTATGCCGAGCTTGACCCTGGATATGCCCGTGGCCATTATCACGGATTTCGCGGTGTACTCCTTCCCCGACTCGGTCCTGATAATGAACGACTTGCCGTCGCGTTCGGCTGTTATCACGTTCTCTTCGACGAACTCGGCGCCAAAGGACTTGACCTGTATTATCCCGTTGTCCAGCAGGTCCCGCCCCCTTACGGGGCCAATGACCCCGAAATAATTTTCGATCCGGGCATCGGCCGCGGCAGAGTTGGACGGCTTCCCGATGATAACCGTCGACACCTTCCTCCTGGCCGCATATATGGCCGCCTGTACTCCCGAGGGACCGGCACCTATCACTACAACGTCAGTTTCCATTTCAGATTCCGCTCATTATCTTGAGGATGTCGTCCTTCGGCCTGAGCCCCACGAGGGTCTGGACAAGGACTCCGTCCTTGAACACCAGCAGCGTGGGTATGGCATTTATCCTGAACCTCGTCGAAATCGCCTGGTTCTCATCGGTGTTGAGCTTGGCGACTGCGAAGTCCTTCGTTTCGGATGAGATCTCGTCTACGATCGGCCCCATCCTCCTGCAGGGCCCGCACCAGGGCGCCCAGCAGTCTATCAGGACCTTGTTGTGACTGTCTATAAAACTGTCAAAGTTAGACTCGTTCAATTCTGTTATCATATTTTTGCCTCCGTCCGTTATCAGAGGGAATAAATAAATAACTTGCACCATAAGAGGACAGGGGAACCGCAATGTTGGAAACACTGTCGAATATCATAGGATTGGAGATCTATGAGCCGCGCGGGCTTTTTGTCGGGACGGTCGACGAGGTGGTTATCGATGTTTCGACCATGCGTGCTTGCGGCCTTTACGTAGAATGGGCGAACCCGGCGATAGTTGATGAAAACATCGCGATTTCCATACCCTTCGGATGGGTCCGAGGCATCGGGGATGCGGTGATCCTCAGAACTTTTCCTGAGAGCGTAGGCGCTGACACTGGTTCTCGACAGGACGTTCCCCTGTCATTTCAACGATAAGGTCCAGATCGAAGCCCACTCTGTCAGAGAGCTCCCTGTGGAGCGCTATTATGCGGTCGGCTCCTTTTTGTGCCCCCCTGCTGCGGAGCTTTTCGGCCGGCACACGATGGGATACCAGCGCCGAATCGCTTACCAGATTATCGGCCTCCGCCACGATCTTCTGCTCGATCGTCCTCGGAAAATAGTCCCAACTAGGCAACCCGAACGTTGCTATGTCTTCTTCGTCCAGCCCGGCACCGGTGTGCCTGCGGATGATTTCTACGAGTTCTGCGGGAAGACCCAGCTTTTCGGCCATCTCCGCGCCGACGACAGCATGCATTATCGTATGGTCCTTGGACCTTCCTATATCATGAAGCAACGCTCCGGCCGTGACGAGGTCGCGGTCGGCCTCGGGAATACGCTTAGATATTACGTCGGCCACCACACGGACAGTACGGCAATGGACTATAACTCGCTGAGAACACCCGGCATCCTTCAGCATCTTAAGACACTGTTTATCATCTGGGTATACTCTCGACAACCGTCTTCCCCCTTTCGTTCGGTACAACTGTTATCTTACCTTCCCTGTCAGAGTAAAGCGCCTTTCCGTCTGTAAAGCAGTAAAGGAAAATGGCCAGCGCGGCTATCTCCGAATGCGGCTGGTTTCCGACCGAAATATTGAAATCCGCACACTGGTACAC
>WOYI010554235.1_pt1 | contig 21539 bp, 23 predicted proteins | sample 6423411 | NCBI WGS metagenome assembly WOYI01 (sample SAMN13441803, study PRJNA592873) | oil field metagenome | biome: oil field; feature: oil-well bore; material: oil-contaminated soil; isolation source: oil-contaminated soil from oil-well borehole | place: Germany: Wietze | collected 2016-10-18 ... | reverse complement strand
TTTGTGTCGGTGCCGAATCTCTCTTTTAGAGATTTATCACCGCGTCCCCAGGTCAACAGGTTGCCATCCCGCTCGCTCCAAGCTCCAGATAAGTATTCAATTCTACTCATTTTTTCCCTCCTTCCCCGGCTTTAGGCGCCGGGGTACCTTTGTTTTTAATATTCCCAAATTAATTTTTGAATTCTTTCCGTGTAATCTTCTCCGTCTTCAATTTCCTCTCTGGCAATCGCCATGAATTTTTGGTGTTGTTGGCTGTCCGCGGGGAATTTGGTTACATGTGTTGCCAGTGTTCCGCTATTGCCAACCCATTTGACGTACGGCATATGTAGGATAGCCATATCTTCACATAGTTTTAGCGTCCACTCATCATCCCAAATCCCGACTTTTACATCATCGTGCCACTCTTTAATAATTTTTTTCATTTTCTCTCCTTCCCCGGCTAAGGTGCCGGGTACCTGTGTAGTTTTTGTTGATTATATATAAAAGCAATAGCCGTGCCACATCGCAATATTTTTGCAAAAACACCGTAAGTACCTGTTTTTAAAAGAATAAAAATAAAAATAAAAAAAGTCTGCAAATCGTGAGAGTGTGCCAATTCCCGAAAATAACCACCCAGGAAACCTGTTGATAACTCTAATAATGTTTATAAATCAGCACTTTAGCTCATAAATGCCCGCTTGTGGAAAAACCCCAAAAACCGGTGAAAATAACCAGTAATACCTGTTATCAACAAGGTTATCAACAATTGTAGTAAAAATGCTTTATATAACACATACTTAGACAAAATCGTTTTTTTTGTGGTTGTTGATAAAAAAACTTGACATGTAGTGTAAAAGGTGTATTTTATAATTATCTGGAGGCAAAAAAAATGGAATCTCCAACAAAAAGACGCGGACGGCCACCCAAAAGCAATCAAAAAGAAATTAAGGATGCAATCTGCCACCTGATCTCTACTACCACCTACGGACTACGCAAAATCACAGAATTATTACATAAAGAGATTGATAATGCGCCCGATCTGTCGACAATAATGTGGTGGCTGATCCAAGACAAAAACTTTTCCGAACAATACGCGCAAGCTAAAGAGTCCCAGTGCGACTTATTTGCTGAGGAACTTATTGATATTGCTGATGATTCGTCATCAGACGAGATTTTTACTGAGGATGGCAAACGGATTGCCAACAAAGAGTTTATCAATCGCTCGCGGTTACGCGTTGACACGCGAAAATGGCTGCTGTCTAAGCTCAAGGCAAAAAAATATGGTGATTACATCAAATCTGATGTTACTGTACAAGGAGAGCTTAACGTGCGCTCGATGAGTGATGCAGAGCTTAATGCGCGCGTTGCGCAAGAGTTAAAAATGTTAAAACGTTAAAATAAGGATAAAACAAAGCGGGTGCTGATATACCCGGCACCCCGATCGCCGGCGCAGATGGAATAAGTCGCCGGGTAACGGAAAAAACGGGAATCTTTAGTAAGAAACAGGCTGGCGGCAACATGGAGGCCAGATGACGCCCCGGGAAAGCTGGGGAGGAGCACATGATAGTCCCGACAATATGCTTTGTATAATACTCATTAAACGACATCCACATTGTATATAAATATCGACTTATTGTGTTGATATGGGTTAGAACTATGGAGATAAGAGATAGATGCAAGAGAGGTGAGCAGGAGCCTTACTAATAATGATTAAAAAAAGTAAGTCAACGCAAAAAGTAAAAGTAAAAAAAGCAACAAAACTCTCCTGGCATGAGCGCCAAAAAAAAATAGAGTTGCTGGAGCTGCTAACCGAGCGACGTCGACGTGACTCTCTGCGCAAAATACTTACATATTACCCCGACACCGGGCCGCTGCGACGCGAGCTATACCCCAAACACACAGCCTTTTTTGCCGCTGGCGCGACCTACCGTGAGCGGTGCATGTGCGCGGCGAATCGGATCGGAAAAACGGAGGGTTGTGGCGGCTACGAGCTGACGCTGCACCTCACCGGCAATTACCCTGCGTGGTGGGAGGGCAGACGGTTTGACAGGGCAATACAGGCCTGGGCAGTAGGCACAACTGGGCAGACCGTGCGCGACATCCTACAGGACAAGCTATTAGGCCCCGTGCAGGCCATCGGGATTGGACTAATTCCCGGAGAACTCATCGACGGTGAGCCGGCAAAAAAAGCTGGCAGTGTAAAGGATTCAATCGAGTCGGTCTGCGTCCGGCACGCGTCCGGAGGCGTATCACATCTACAATTAAAATCATATGAGCAGGGTCGCAAAGCCTTCGAGGGCACACATCAAGATGTGATTTTGTTGGATGAGGAGCCGCCCCTGGACATCTACACCGAGTGCCTTACACGCACCATGTCCACTGTGCCCGGCGAGCCATCAGGCATGATTATGCTGACGTTTACTCCGCTGGAGGGAATGTCTGCAACTGTTATGCAATTCCTCCCGGGTGGCAGGCCAGACGACACCGGAGCTCGATTTATCATCCAAGCCGGGTGGGACGATGTGCCCCACCTCTCGGAGGATGATAAAAAAGCACTGCTAGAGTCCTATCCGTTGTACCAGCGTGATGCCCGCAGCAAGGGTATTCCGATGTTGGGATCGGGTGCAATCTACCCCATCGCCGAAGAGGATATTACGATTGATGATTTTCGCCTGCCGGATTATTTCCCACGGGCGTACGGAATGGACGTCGGCTGGAACTGGACTGCGGCTGTCTGGGGAGCGTGGGATCAGGAGCAGGACATCCTGTATTTGTGTGGGGAATATAAGCGCGGCCATGCCGAGCCATCGGTGCATGTTGATGCAATCAATGCACGTGGTGATTGGATGGCAGGCGTCATCGATCCGGCAAGCAAGGGGGCTAATCAGCGAGACGGAAAAAGCTTACTAGATGAGTATCGGGCGTCGGGACTTGATCTCTACGAGGCCGATAACGCTGTTGAGGCCGGTATCTTTGCCTTGTGGCAGCGGATGAGCACCGGGCGGTTAAAAGTATTCCGCTCGATGTCGGGCTGGTTTCAAGAGTTCCGGATTTATCGGAGAGACGAAAAGGGCAAAATAGTTAAGGATAATGACCATTTACAAGACGCAAGCCGCTATTTATGCATGTCAGGTCGTGATGTCGCGCGGTACGTTCCTGCGCAGCAGATTAGGGACTTCCAACCGCCGGAAGAGGACAACTACGACCCGCTTGAAAGAAACAGAGAGCGACAAAGAGGAGGATGATGATATATGTTTTTAGGGAAACGGGACAGACAGGGGAGAAGGGATCCATTTCCCTTTTTTCCCAATGACAATCCGATGAAAATTGACATAATGCAAAAGAGGAAAGAGGAAGATGAGCGTCGGCGGCAGAGGGGTTCGGGAGAAACGGACAGGGCGCTTAGAGTTTCGCTACCGGGGACACAGAAAAAAACATTGCTCGGAGAGTAGATTTTCGGGCCGGGCTTTTTGGAGGAGGATAAGACATGGGATTTTTTGGAGGAGGAGGTTCACCACCACCGGTTGTATATGCCCCGCCACCGCCGACAAGGAACGATGAAGAGATAAGAGCGGCTAAAGCTAAAGAGGAGGAACGATTACGTAAGCAGAGGGGGAGAAAGTCAACCTGGCTAACGGGTGGTGAAGGCGTTGGAGAAGATGCTCCGGTACAGAGAAAAACATTATTAGGTGAGTAGAGTGGGTCAATTAAGCGAAGTTTGGAAAATGAAAGATACAGAGGCGGTTGATGAGATAACTAAACATCAAGGCTATCTGGAGACTATCAGGCGTGATTATGAACCTCTTTGGCAGGATGTCATTGACTATCTGGCATACGACCGTTATAATTTTCTGCAAAATAAGCAACGTGGGAAGAAGGTTAATATTAACGTGTTTGATGGTACCCCTATTGCAGCGTGGAACCTATTGGTAAACGGGATGCAAGGCAATACTGTAAGCCAGGCACAGAGATGGTTCACTCTTACGTTGCCTAACGTTATTACGTTTCCTCGCACGTCCCCGATGCGACAATATAATGGCAGACTAGATGAGATACCAGAGGTTAAGATGTGGTTGGAGGCGAAGGAGGATGTTTTGTATTCTGGGTTCCAGCGATCCAATTTTTACAGCGAGATAAATACAGACATCAGGGATGCGTCCTCGATTGGCACAGCTACACTTTACGCCGAGGAAGACGTACCGGGCAGGAAGACTAACTTCATATCTGTTGACCCCGGACAGGTCTGGATAGCCGAGAATCGGTATGGAGTTATCGATACCGTGTTTAGGAAGTTCAAACTCACAGCCAGGGCAGCCGTACAGATGTTCGATAAAGAGTTGTTGTCGCAGACACTGCAGACGCAACTGGAAAAAAATCCCTACACGGAATACGAGTTCATTCATGCCTGTTTCCCTCGTAACGACCAGGAGATGTATTTTGATAATGGGGTTTTAAAACCTAAGATTGGAAAAAACAACAAGGCCTTTGTTTCGATTTACATTCAGGCTGGGAATAAAGAGCATGTTTTGAGAAAGGATGGATATGATCGGATGCCTTATTCCGTGTGGCGATGGCGAAAAACATCCGGGCCATATGGATGGTCGTGTGCAATGGATGCCATCATTGATATCATAAAACTTAATGTTATGAGCAAAACCATGCTTAACGCCGCACAACTGGCAGTCGAACCGCCATTAATGGTGCACAAGAAGTTTCAGGGCAAAGTCAGGATGAACCCTCGTGGTAAAAACTACTACGAAAAAGAAGACGAGAGGATATATCCGGTCAACCAAGGTGTAAATTTTGCCATTGCGGAAGACAGGGAAGAGAAAGTCCGCCAGATTATCAAAGACCATTTCAACGTTGACTTCTTTATGATGCTTTCAAAGGCGGCAATGGAAGGTCGGCAGTTGACCGTCCCGCAAGTAATGGAAATGCAGGGTGAAAAGGCTTCTGTCATGATGCCTACTGTAGGGCAGATGATAGCTGAGCGATTACAACCAATTATAGACATAGTTGATTCTATCGAGACAGAAGCCGGAAGGATGCCTGATCCCCCTGAAATTTTGATGCCGTTTGCCGGGCAAGGTATAGAAGTAGATTACATGGGGCCACTAGCGATGGCACAGAAAAGGATTCTAAAAACTCAAGGCATTTATCAGGGTGTAGGTGCGCTTGAACCCATGTTAAAGATAGACCCACAAGCAGCAGATTTGATTGATGTGGATGAGACGACAAGAGAAATTCTTAAGGTTTCAGGTTGGCCGGCAAAGGCAATAAGAACAGCAGATCAGGTTCAGGCAATCAGAGAGCAGAGAGCGCAGGCGCAAGCTGAGGCACAGCAGATGGCCTTGGCAGAGATGGCAGCAAAGAATCTGCCCAACGTTTCAAAGGCAATTGAACCAGGCAGTCCGTTGGGTGCGCTGGGGCAAATTATTGGAGGTGGAGGTGAGGAATGAGAATATTAGAAGCATACCGGGAATTAAAACAAAAACTGTTGCCGGATGAAGAGCCGGTGGATACTATCTACCAGGACTATTTCCTTTGTTTTTCTTCCGCGACCGGTAAAAAGGTATTGTCGCATTTGCTTACAGACCTGCATTTTTTCGATGAGGCACTAAGTGACCAGGAAGTCATTGAACAAAACATTGCTAGGAGAATATTGCATAATATTGGAGCGTTTCACGTGGAACAGATTGATAGTATAACGAATATGTTTATGAAGATAGCGGAAAATAATCAGAAAAACAAAGGAGGAAGGTAGTATGAAAAGATTAATGAAAGTTTTCGTGGTGTTGATTGTAATGATGACGTTTTTTGCATCATCGGCGTTTGGACTAGAGGTCATCAAGCCCACAAAGAACCACAAAGGGCAGGTTGGGACTTCAAGCCATGTCTGGAATTATGGTTATTTCGATTATTTGAATTTGTATGGAACCACGGAGAACAAATTCTTGGTTACCGGAACACCGACTGCGGATAGAACGGTGACTTTTCCTAACCGGTCAGGTCAAGTCCAGATTGCAGGTGCGTCAAGTGCTTTAACCCCTGGCGCTGCTGTTGCTTTAACTGTCGGCCTGTCCAATGTTTATACCGATCTGGTCACGGATAACGAAAATCAGACGATCACGTTCTCCAGCGCCGGAACGGCGGGCGAAGAAATTACCATCATTTTCACAACGGAAGGGACGTCGGATGAGGTGATTACCTTCCACGCTACCCTGGTATCATCTGTCGGCACACTGACCCTCGGAACGAATGCCGGGGAATATTATGTGGTCAGATTTATTTCAAACGGAAGTCATTGGTTTGAAGTGTCAAGGACGGCGGTTCAGTAACCTTAAAGTTATTTAACGCTGGGGGAGTAAGAATGCCGGTTCGTAAAGTTGCTAAAGGTGGATACCGCTGGGGAGGTCATGGTAAGGTTTACCGTGGCAAAGGTGCAAAAAAGAAAGCACTGAAACAAGGACGCGCCATATATGCGTCAGGATACAGGGGAAAATAATGGGATCAATTATCAGACCAACTTCTAATATTCCGTTAACTGCGCCAGCTATTCCCGGGATGCTGAAAGAACTGAAGGGATGTGAGTTCAACCCTCCTGCATGGTTGGCGAGAGATAAATTCTATCTGATCGTAGTGACTCCTAATCCTGCATATCAAACCATTGCTGGATTTTATGAAGTTCCAGATAAGGGTATTGTCACTTATATCAAGGATTTCAAACTTTTACAGGTGTCAATGTGGAATGAGGCCATGAACAGGGCTTTTATATTTGAGGCCATCGAAGGTGATCCGCCATTAGACTGGAAGCCTGAAAGTCAGTTTGACTACCGGAAATATCAGATTGACCAGATTGTGTTGAGGAAGCATAGCGAGGAAGCATAGCGATGAAAGAAACAAGAACAAAAGAAACAAGAACAATAGTAATTAAATGCAGTTGTGGAAACACGATTGAGAAGAAAGTTCCTGTTAGCAAACAATATGCGATTGCATGTGCCCGATGCGGGCGGATGCACAAAGAAAAGAAAGAAAAAGGAGGATAGTTATGAACCAAGATGATGGGACTGGTACAGGCAACCTGAATCAAGGTAGTGAAGAGGGCGTAAATCTCGGATGGCGGGCACAATTACCGGATGACCTGAAAGCGAATGAAACCTTTACCCCGTTCAAGACCGTGGGCGATTTAGCAAAAGCTCATATCGATACATCGGCGAAGGCAAAGGAACTTGAGGGGAAACTTGGCGAAAGTGTTCCGAAACTGAAGGATAACGCTACGGATGAAGAAAAAACGGCCTATTTTAAGGCCATAGGACGGCCGGACAAGGCTGAAGATTACACATTTGAAAAGTTGACACCTCCTGAAGGTGTGGAAATTGATCCCAACATGGAGGGATGGTTCAGATCTATTGCCCATCAGGCTGGTTTGAATAAAACTCAGGCGGCAATGATTCACAAAGCTTATTCCGATGCTTATTTTACCGCAATTGAATCAGCAGAGGGGCAGAAGAATAAAGCTTTTGAAAAAGACGTTGAAGATCTGAAAAAGGAATGGGGGCCCAAATTCGATGAGAATGCGGCTCTCGTGAAGAAGGCGACAGATAGGTTCATGACAGCCGAAGAAAAAAAGATCATGGACGAAAGCGGAAGAGGAAACGATCCGGTTTTGGTGAGAATGTTTCACCGAATCGGGCAGTCGATGGCGGATGACAAGTTTGTTATTGGTTCTAATACCGACAAAGGAAAGAAGGAAAAAGGTATTCTTAGTTATCCGTCAATGGAAGGACAAACATAAAGAAGGTTGGAGAAAACCATGAATTACGGTTACGGTGTTTTCTCTTATCCTTCATAAGTAAGATAGGAGGTAAACACAATGTCAGTTTTTAATCAGCACAGTCAGTACACACTTGTTGAACTGGCTAAACGAACAAATAACGGGAATCTTCTTGAAATCGCGGAAGTTCTTTCGATTACCAAGGAGATGTTTCAGGATGCCGTCTGGGTTGAGGCGAACCAGACAGCGTCCCATGTTGGGACAAAGAGGACTAATCTCCCCAGCGGAACCCATAGACAAGCGAATCAAGGCGTTGCCTCAGAGGCGTCAAGCACCAAACAGGTAGCCGAGCCGATATGCCGGCTGGAAGCTCATTCAAGAGTTGACGAGGCGATTCTCGATCTGGCCCCGGATAAAGCAAAAGCCAGATCACAGGAAGACCTTGCCTTTGTTGAAGGCCTTGGCCAGACCATTGAAACAAACATGATCTATGGCGACATTGACACAAATCCCGAGCAGATTGACGGACTTGCAACCCGTTATGATGCTACAGCGGACGCCAATGTCATTGGTGCAAGCGGAACTGGGACTGATACTACTTCCCTTTGGATCATCGAATGGGGGCCGATGAAAGTTCATATGATTTATCCTAAGGGTTCACAGGCCGGGTTACAGACAGAAGATATGGGGAAGCAGCTGGTCACCAATGACACCGGTTCCACGTATTTCTGGGCGTGGTTCACGAAGTTCGTCGCGTGGTATGGCCTTTATATCCACGACGATAGATGCGTTCAGAGGATCGCGAACATTGAAACATCCGGAATTGAACACTTGCTGGATGATGATGACATCATTGAGGCATTGAATCTTCTTCCGCAGGCCGGAGGTGGTGGTTCGACTGCCATCTATGTCAACAGGACGTTGAAAACTCAACTGGAGATTCTCGCCAAGGATAAATCAAACGTCAACTATACCAGCGACAACGCTTTCGGCGTTCCGCTTACAAGATTCCGTGGCATTCCGGTAAGACTTTGCGAGAGCATTGTCAACACCGAATCGGCTATTTCTTAAAGAAAGGGGGTTAATATTATGGGTTTTTATGATGCAAAACATCTCTTCACCGCCGACGGTGGGGATGCGATTACAGTTGATGGGTATTCTGCCAATGAGATAAATTTCGGCGAGACATACCCCGATATGGGTGAAGGTGAAATGCTCGTTGTGAGGTTCATTGTCGAGACGGCGTTTACATCCGCTGCCGATACATTGACCATTTCAATTGTTCATGGAGCGACAACTGCGCCTACAACCGTTCTTGTCAGCACTTACGCGATTGCGGCTTCGGCTTTGACCAAAGGTGCCTACATTCCGGAGTTAAAACTTCCGGATCAGCACCTTCAGTATGTCCGATTGAAATACGATACTTCGGGAACGCTGGCAGCCGGTAAAATTACAGCGTTTCTCGATATCGCGAGTGGAATGCGACACAGATAAAAGGAGGTAAATTATGTACCGTTGTATCAGGAAGTGCTATCACAGAAAGACTCTGTATCATCCTGGGCAGACATACACACCGACTGCTGATGAATTGAAAGACAAAACAGTTCCGAGGCATTTTGTTCTGAATGAGCAATATTCCGTTGGTGCCGTTATTCAGGCGGAGAGGGAAGAAAAGCTAAAGAAGATCAGGGTTAAGGCACAGAAAGCCGAGGAATAGGTGACAGTCCCGATGCACTTGATAGCAAGAGTTTTAATTTAACATACGGGGTGGGGCCGATAATTGACCTCACCCGTAATTATGGAGTAAATTATGGAGTAAAATATGGCTTTGGACTGGGTGAGAGTATGCAATATGGCTTTACGTCGTATAGGGACAAAAGACGTTATTTTATCCCTAAGTGGGGCAGATAAAGCAAGTATTGTCTGTAACGACGCCTATGAGGCAGTTCGGGATGCCGTTCTGGAAGATTTTGACTGGAAATGTGCTTCTTATCGCGAGGCATTAGCTCAAGATACAACAACTCCCGTTTTTGGATGGGGTTACAAATACAATCTTCCATCAAGTCCATATTGTCTTGTCGTGCGGGAAATATATCCCGAAAGTGTTGATTATGAAATAGAAGGAAGAACCCTTCTGACTGATTACGATAATTCCGGCGGTGAAGACCTGTGTATCCGTTATACAAAGAGACTTGCTAATCCTGCTGAATTATCAACGTTGTGCGCTAAGGCAATAGCCTGGAGGCTGGCGGCGGAAATGTGTTATTATTTCGTTCAATCATCGACGCTGCAGCAAACAATTTTTCAGGAATATCAGGCAATTCTTGAAGAAGCAAAGATATCTAATCAGCAATACGACAAGAATCATGATGAAGATCCTCTGGCAACAGGACAATGGATCATAGCCGGGAGATAGTGGAATGAATAAGGCCACACCGATTCTTACAAATTTTAGCGCTGGTGAAATAGATCCCTGTTTTTACGGCCGGGTTGATCTTGCACAATATTTTAACGCCTGCCGGATGATGGAAAATGCGGTTGTTTTAACTTTAGGTGGAGCGGAAAAGAGGCCTGGAACGTACTTTGTTGCAGAGGCAAAGGATAGTACAAAAAAGATAAGATTAGTTCCGTTCAAGTTTTCTACAACACAGGAATATATTCTTGAGTTCGGAGACAAATATATCCGATATTATAAAGACCGCGGACAGATTGTTTCCGCAGGAGCTCCGGTAGAAACAGTAACAACCTATTTAGAATCAGAACTTTTTGATTTAAAGTTCACACAATCAGCCGATACACTTTACATTGCTCATCCTTCTCATCCTCCGGCGAAATTAACAAGAACAAGTCATACCGAGTGGACGTTATCGAACATTACATTTACGGCAGCTTATGATGCATGGGTCACTAAACATTATTATTCAACCGATGACATTGTCGTTAATGATACTACTACTTATAAGTGCACGATAAGTCATACATCCGACGTTTTCGCAACCGACCTTGATGCCGGGAAATGGATAGTAACTGATGCTTTAGTAACTCCTTTTGTCGGCACAAATAATTATCCATCTTGTGTAGCATTCTTTGAGGAACGGCTGGCATGGGCGGCTACTAATAATGAACCCATAACGGTTTGGTTATCTAAATCCGGCGATTTTGAAAATATGACAACAGGTGCGTTGGATGATTCAGCTCTGAAATTTACGATTAATGCAGATGGTGTCAATCGTATTCGATGGATGATTCCGCAGAACTTTCTTTTCCTCGGCACGGTGGACGCGGAATGGCGTTTCGGAGGGGCAACACCATCCGATGCGATCACTCCGTCTTCTGTGAATGCCAAGAGGCAAAGCGCAAATGGATCAAACAATGTTTCGGCGATTCTTGTCGGTGATATTATTATTTATGTGCAGTATCACGGTCGTAAGGTATTACAGTTTAATTATACGCTAGAAACAGATTCATATGTGTCAAGTCCGCTAACAAAACTAGCACGGCACATCACCGAAGGGAAGATTATTAATATAGCCTACCAGCAGGAACCTGATCCTATTGTCTGGTTTGTGCGTGGTGATGGTGTTTTATTGAGTATGACATATTATATTTCCGAAAAGGTTGTTGCCTGGTCGCGACACATAACAGACGGCAAATATGAAAGCGTGGCAGTCATACATGGCCCTGATGAAGACGAGGTGTGGACATCCGTATTGAGGGGGAATAAACGCACTATTGAATATTTCATGCCTCGTGAATTTGGGAATAAGGAAGATGCCTTCTTTGTGGATTGCGGCCTTACCTTTGATGGTGGGGATTGGGTGCAAATAACCGGAGCAAGTCAGACTAATCCTGTTGTTATTACATATACGGGCGATAATCCTGTAAACGGATGGGAAGTTTATATTACAGATATCAGCGGAATGGACGAAATAAATGGGAATACCTATATCGTTGCTAATGTTAACACGTCAGCAAATACATTTGAACTATCAGGAATAGATGGAACGGCTTACGGGACTTTTGTTTCCGGAGGGAAATATAGAAGGGTTGAAAATAAATTCTCTGGTCTTAACCATCTTGAGGGGAAAACCGTTGATGTATGTGTTGATGGTGCGGCGCATACTCCATGTGAAGTTGTCAATGGTGAAATTACACTTGATAGTTATTACAACAAAATACACGCTGGATTGCATTACGAAATGAAACTCCAGCCTATGAAACTTGAAGTGTCGGCTATGACTGGAAGCGCACAAGCGAAAATAAAACGGATAGAGGCTTTAACTGTTCGCTTCTATAATACAATAGGTTGTAAGGCTGGTGAGACGGAAGACGAGGTAAAGGATTTAATTTTCGGAGAGAACGCAGAGCTTTTTTCCGGAGATATTTCTATGGAATTTAAAGGTGATTACGGGTTGAGCGCTGATATTTTTTTCCTTCACGACCAACCACTACCATGCACTATTATTTCAATTATGCCTGAATTGGCCGTATATGATCGGAACTAACAAGATGAATCCTAAAATAGAGATGATAGCTTATTTACCGCAGCACGCCCTTGATATCCTTGTTCGGCCTCACGAGGAAGGAATTAAGATTAATGAGGAATTTAAAGAATGGGCGGAAATCAATGCGAATGGCGCAGCCTTTACTTGCAGGCGCATATCGGACGGCAAGATTATAGCCTGCGCCGGAGTCAGGATCATCTGGCCCGGATGCGGAGAAGCATGGGCGCTTTTCTGTGATGAGATTGTATCGTATAAAAAAGATTCCTTAGTTATTACACGTAAATATCTCTGGCGAATTATTGAGGATTTTAAATTAAGACGTGTCCAGGCCTATATAAGGGCGGATAACCCTGCCGCCATTAATTATGTAGAACATTTGGGATTCAAACGAGAAGGTCTCCTGCGTAAATTCGGCATGGAGGGTGAAGACCAATATATTTACGCTATAGTTTTGGAGGATTAACATGGGTTGGGTACCAGTAGCCGGATTGATTCTGAGCGTTGTTGGAATGGCAACAAGTGCAGTAGGGCAGATGCAGGCCGGTAAATCTCAAGAGGAATGGAATAAATACAATGCAGAGGTCTCGCGTCAGAATGCCATTGCCGCAAGACAATCCGCCGAATACGATGCGGGGATGACAAGAGAAGCTGGAGAGAAGCTCAAAGCAAGGCAACGGGTTTTATACGCTAAATCCGGTGTATCTCTTGAAGGTTCGCCTACTGATGTAATCTTAGGAACAGCAGAAGACGTCGAGATGGATGCGATGGCCATTATTCGTAGGGGACTTATCGCGGGCCAGCAGCACGAATCTCAGGCGGCTTTAAGCGAGATGCAGGGGAGCGCGGCCAGAACATCAAGTTATTATGGAGCGGGATCGTCACTTTTAACCGGAATAGGAGATGTTGCTTCAAGATACAAATCGCCTACCTACAAGACTAAATGAACAAAGGAAGTTAATTTTGAATATACCTCAGTGGACACGCAAAGAATCTATACCGGCAGTATCCGGAAACACTATGGCCGATCCTGAAGCCATGTCCAGGCCGTGGCAGGCATTGGCAATAGCCGGAAAACAAGTTGGCGATAAATATTTAGATTTGTCCATAAAGATGCAGTCCAAGATTGATGCGACTGAAACCCTTAAGGCTATTGATGATTTCAGGAATGAACAACGGAATTATATTAATGGACAGCTAAACATTGTCGGGAAAAACGTTATTGATGTATCCGATTTAACACAGAATGAAGCAGACAAGGGGAAGGATCTAACAACACGGGCAACTGAATGGCACAAGATAATGGCTGATACTTATGCCAATAATCTCTCGAATGATAATCAAAGGGATCTTTTTTACAAATTAGCCAGTAATGAAATAGACTCTGGGATAAACAAAGTTGCTCTCCATCAGGCGGCACAAACTCGCCAATATTTTACCGACCAGATCAATTATTCAATTGATACGGCAATAAAGGATATACAGGAAAATCCATCTGAAGACACCGTGAATCGTGCAAAACTCAAGGTAGCAACGGTAGTGCAAGCAATTTACCCAGGGCAGAATGTCGATGATTACAAACTGCATGCCCTGAATAGAATTGACACTGCAACGGCTGCAATCAGGGAGAGGGAGAGAAAAACAGCGGAGATTAGAGAAGGAATTGATCTTGGTGTAGAGATTTTCAAACAGGATTCAACTGGAAGTATCGAGGTAATGACAGATGCTGTAAGAGCCCAAAAGTTGAGTCCGGAATCGGAAAAAGTAGCCATTGAGCAGATCAAAGAACTATATAACGAGAGAAAGACAGACGAGGACAATACGAAAAAGGCTGTTTTCGACAGTGCCTACAACGTTTTGACTAAAAAAGCTTTGTCTGATAACGGACGATTAAACAAATTGAGCGATCTACCACCGGCAAAATGGGCTGAAATGATGGCAGTTGATCCCAAAACAACCATGCAGATTCAAGACAAGATCAGCTCTGAACAGAGACAACAGGCAAATATCAATAAAACCGAAGCCAGGGCTTATTTACAGGAACAAAGATTGCGGCAAGCAGATAACGAAAGTGAAATAATAATATCAGATGATTTTAGTACCAGAAATCTAAAGGAAGACCTTGCTCTTGGCAAAATAAGCGCAGTTCAATATCGCAAACTTGCCGCAATGCAGGAAAAACTTGATCCGGTTAAAAGATTTTCCGTAAAAGCAGCTTTATCTAAAGTAACATCTGGAACGGCAATTAACAAGGCTCTGGGTGCCAAAGGGAACGAAGCTGCTATATGGAAATTAAAATACGGTGATCTTATTAAGTCATGGGCATATAAGAACGCAGATGATCCTAATTTTGATGATAATTTAAATAAGTATGTTGAAAAATATATCCTTTCGGACATGGTAGAAAGCTGGTTTGCAAGCGACGAAACAGACCGACTTACAAAATATAAGAAGGCAAAAGAAGTGGTTGGGGAAATGCCGAAAAAAATTAACGCACCAACACAGGAAGATTTGGAATACACAGCAAAAAAACATGGTTTAACCGTTGACCAAGTCAAGAAAAAACTGGGGATAAAGTAATGCCGGTTGATTTATTGGCAGGACAAAATAATGAACGCGAGCCCATTGATTTGCTGGAACACGTGCAGTCAACCGTTCCTGATATGCCCCTAATCTCTGCGAAAGATATTGAAGAACGTTTTAATATTATTCGTCAATTTGCCGGGCCGGATATTGAAAAAAGGGCGCGTGATTCCGCTTCGATTGCTGCGACTTTTAACATCCCAGAATCAACAGCGTTTGATATGCGTGATTCATTTTTTCAGAAAATGGATACAACAAATATTTGGGATAAGGCTATTGGTTCTTTTAAGGCCGGTTGGGGAGACGTTTATTCGTCTGTTGGTGGAATTATGAAGCGCAAAGGACTTGCCGCCGGTGATATTTATGCCGACTTTGGCGAACGCCTAAAACGGGCATATATTCCCCCATCAGATCAAAGCGAGTTCACATGGCGCAAAATGAAAGACCCTGAATGGTATGCAACGACGATTATGAGGTCTGTTCCTTTTTCCTTGTCGCTGATTCCTGCGGCGCTTGTTGGAGCGTATGCCGCTGGTACTGCCGGAGGGGTAATGGGACTAGGATTGTTCGGAAAGACCGTTCTCGGTTCTATTGGTGGAGCGGCACTAGCCAGACCCATTGAGTCTTCTTTTGAGGCGCAAGGGGCATATGAAGAGGCAAAGGATAGAGGATTATCCGACGACGATGCTGAAATAGCCTCAAACCAAGTATTTTGGGACAATATGAAATTGGGTGGCCTGGATGCCGCCGAATTTGCAACTGCGTTTCTTCCGATGGGGAAGATTGCCGGTAATACTGTAAAAAGAACGATAGGGAAACGTATATTGGCGGCGACAGGTAAGACATCTGCCAAGCTGGGTGTTGTTGGTGCAATGGAAACGATGGAAGAGCGCTATCAAGAAAAGGCCGTTATGAACGCTCTTGGTGATCCTGCTTCGCTATTTGATTTTGATGATCCCCGCTTAAACGAAGCTGGTGCTGCTGGTGCAGTGTTTGGTGTTGGTCTTGCTGGTGCCGGAAGTGTTTGGACTGCATTAAGGGATAAGGTTATCACAACAAAGGTTATCACAACAGATGATCAAAAAGTTAAATTTATTTACGATAAAACCAAAAAACAGGCTCTTGCTAACGGGGCTAATGTAGTTGAGTCTGACAGAATCGCGCTTGACGCTGTTGCAGCTACACCGGAAGGTAAAGCACATATTGAAAAAGTTGTTGGCGATCTTGTTGATCTGGCCAATGGGAAACCCGCTAAAGAAAGAACAGAAACAAAAACGGCATCCGATCAGCCATTCATCTTTGGAGTAAACGAGGATCAAAACGGAGAAGTGACATCTTTTACTATGGCCGATCCCGTGAGCGGTGAAACCTTTGAAGTCCCTGCCCTGAAGTCAGAAGACAAAGATAAAATGACTGTCACGCCCGACATGGAAGCAGTCAACGCAAAGATCGAAGAAATCCGGGCGGGCGATCAGGAAGACGCTGCTCTTGATAAACTGATCCAGGGCGATGAAGACGTTGATCAGGCAGTTGAGCGAATGTTCGGTGAAGCGGCAACGCCAGAAGCCGCGCCCGCGGTTCAGGGCACAAATTTTGAAGAAGAAGCCAAACCTGAAACAGTTGTTGAACGCGTAAAACAAATAAATGAAAAGATTGGCGAAAAAGGAAGTGTTGATCTTGAACCTTTGGTAAATCTGGGTCGATCAATCTGGGCGGAGGGCCACACATCGATTGAGGAGTTCACTGCAAGGGCAAAGGAACTGCTTTCTGATGTTTGGGATAAAGTCAAAGACTTAATCTTGCAGGCATGGAACGTAGTTAATAACGAGCGCGGTTCTTTCTCAACAAAAAAGGAATATGATGTTGACGAAGTCAATGATCTTTTGAGTATGGCTGCTAAGCAGGACAAAGCGCTTGAAATAAGTGAAGCGCCTTCCTATGATGAAATCAGAAAAAAAGCCGCACAAATGGCATGGGAGAAGATAAACAAAAAGATAGATTTTAAGAACCGCAAAGAAAACGCTGTGTTAAAGCGGCAAGGGCTTGATGATGCAAGATTACTTCCCGTGTTTCAGGCCATTAATTATGTCGTTGAAAAAGGTGGATTTGACAAAGCAAAATTATTGAAAGACTACGGCAAAGAGACCGTTGATGAATTGTCAAAGCGTAGGATTGGACTGGTAAGGGAAAACGGAACGGTTGAGCATGACATTGTTGCTGATCAATTAGGCTATGAAGCTGGCGATGACATGATCAATGATATTCTGGATTGGAAAGGTCTTAACGCTAAAGCCGAAAAACAAATCAAAGAATTTCAATATAAGTTTGGCGATCTGATTACAGCAAGCGAATTGGACGAATTCAATGAATTATTGATGGCCGAAGAAGAAAAGATCATGAATCAACTTACCGCTGAAAACCGTCCAAAACCGGCAAGAGGATTAAAAACTTTTATCCGGAAGAAAACAGGACAAGTAAAACCAAAAGATAAAATGGTGACTGAATATGATGCCTTAGTAGAGGTGTTCAGAAAAGAGGCGAAGATTGCACGGCAGGCATTTGCGTCCGGTAAAAAAGGTGAACTTGAGAAATCAAAACAAAAGATGCGCTGGCTTATAAAACGACGGAAATCCTTAAAGAACGTCCGTGATTACTTTAAACTGACTGATGCTGAATTTATGTCTGTAACAAACAGACGAAATCCGGCGTTGATGGATAATTATGAATATAAACGATTTCTTTCCGATATTGAACAGAAAGCTATTGAACTAGCTGAAAACAGACAGGCCAAAATTGAATTGATGATGTTGATTGAATCCAACCGGTTAAAAAAGGTGGATAACTACCGGCAGGCCATGCAGTTTCCTACAATAGATAAAATGACGACGGAACAACTAAGAGAATTTGCTAAACTTCTTGAACCTTTTCAGGAGGATGATATTTTCCTGACAAAGAGAGAACTGGAAACCGTTGACCGGACGGATTTAAAAGGTATTAAAACAATCAGGGAGGCATTGGAAAGACTGGCAAAAGAGGCCGGGGTCGACGTGGAAGAGTTGAATAAAGTCAAAGTTGCCGCGCTCGATCATTTCCGGTATGATGCAGCATTACGAGAACGCGATCCGTTCTTTGATGTTTTAGTTACAAGAATGACCGAGGCAAAACTTGGAGCTGCGTTGCGTTCGCATGATATCGAATCAAAAGTTTATGAATTAGCAAAGAAAGCTTACAAGTCGCGTGAACGTGGCATTTTTGCCAGGATGATTCCCCAAGATGATCTGATTATGGCCTTTCTTGAAGCTCCTGCAGATCGTAAGGTGGCAATCGCTGAACAGATGACCCCTGAAGAAATCAATTATGCACATTTTATACAACAATACTTTTCCGAGTCGTTGGATTATCTGATTGCCACAAAGAGTTTGGAGCGCGGCCGGGAGAATTACTTTGTTCATATTCGTAGGTCTTTTCTTGAAAACCTGAAAGATGGAGGTTTGAAAAAGGCTTTTTCCGAACTGTTTAAAACCTACCAGCAGGATCAAATTGTTTTTAATATTCTTGATGACGACACGGGGAATATTCTCCCGCTGGAAAAATTCTTCCAGTTCAGTTTGCAGCGAACCGGAACGATGGAACCAACAAGGAACGTTACAAAAGCATTCCTTGTCTATATGCACACGTTTGAGAAAAAGAAGATGTTTGACGCCATTATCCCAAAGTTGGATATTTACGCCCAGGCATTGACGCCCATTAAATACACACCGCTTGGTCTTGAAATTGACAGATCTTTGAAAACATTCGTGAATAAGTGGATAAACAACAAGAAAGGAAGGCGAATCTCTTTTGATTCTGTTATTAGGCAAGGTGGGCCGTTGGATGTAGGGATAAGGGCATTACGGACGTTTACAACAATGCTTGACCTTGGTCTTTCTCCGATCATTCAAGGTACGTCACTTCTCGGTGAACAAGTTACAAATGCTGAGATGCTTGGAACTCGTGGTATGGCTATAGGAACGGCCAGAATAAAGACAGATAAAGGTAAAAGGATTGTTGCCAAATATGAGGCTTTTGTAGGAAGATCTGCATGGGAAGATTTTACTGCTCCCGGGAAAGAGGTTACGGAAAGATTAAGTGATATGCTATTTGCAGGTTTTCATTTTTCAACGGTTCTGGCAAATAAGCAATTCCTTTTGGCTTCATTAAGCGAAGAAGAATGGAAAAACGAGGAAATATCAACTGAACGACTGGCCGAAATGCAACTTGACATGGGACGTTTTCGTGTAGTTTCGGGGACTGGTTCATTGGTAGGTTCAACGTCCGTTGGTGATGCCGCTATGCAGTATAAAAAATGGGCTGTTCCGGTTGCAAGGACGCTAATAGCTGATGGGAAAACGTTGATGGGCAATATAAAAGATGGTAAGCCTTTGGATAATCGGGCAAAAAAAGAACTGATCCGATTCGCCTATTTGACCGGGGCTGTTTTTATTGCCGGGGCAATGGCCGGGGCCGATGATACTGACGATGATACTGACGATGAATCTTATATCGGGAAATTAAAGGCGCGAGCGTATAGAGAAGCCATGACGTTGACGCAGGGAATTAACCCGCTTATTTTTGTTGGTGTTCCACGGACATGGACATGGGTAAAAGATACTGTCAAGGCTCTAAAAGATTTGGTTATATTAGAAGAGTATAAGACAAAAGAAGGATTGAAGGGTGTTAACGAACTGGAACGGCAGTTTACTCCTGGTGTTGTTCGCAGTCTGCCAAAAGACGAGGAGGAGGAATAATGACTATCAATGCAACAATAATAAAACAGGTTTTCAATTGTAACGGGAGTCTTTATGAATTTGATTTTAGCTTTCCTATAAACGAAAGTGATGACTTGAAATTACAGGTAAGAGATGCAGGCGGAATCATAACTGATCTTGAAATTGTTACACAATATGAAGTTTCTACCGACGAAATCGATTTTTCAAACGGAGGCACAATCACCACCGTTTCCTATTCGTCCGGGTCAAGACAGGTCTATGCGTTCCCTAACGGAAGTATTCTTACCGCATACAGAGAGACGCCGTTATCTCAGGGAAGTTCTTACAAGAACAACAGAGCTCTCAACCAGGATGTGCTTGAAGATGATTTCGATAAAGCCTGCATGCAAACTCAGGAACTTTATGAAAAATTAAGCAGAGCTATAGTTGTCCCGATTGATGAAGAAACAGGTAGTTTTCAGCTTCCGACAAAAAGCAACAGAATAAATAAATACATGGCCTTTGATTCTAACGGAGACCCAATGGCATCGGCAGGGGTAGCGGGTGTCTCGGTGAGTTCTTTCATGGAACCCGTTGTTCAGGCGGATACGGCGTTGTCGGCGCGTGATCTTCTTGGCGCAAAAGGAAAGCTGGATAATGTAAAAACTGTCATCGCTGCCTATACTGCTTTGACGACCGACGATACGCTTCTTTGTTCTTCAGCTTCCGGGTTCACACTAACGCTATTTACAGCAGTTGGCAATGCCGGGAAACGGCTCAATATCGTCAATGTCGGGTCTGGGTCAATTACCGTTGATGGAAGCGGTGATGAGACTATCGGTGGATTTACGACTCAAACATTATTTTCCAAACAATCCATTGAAATAATAAGTGATGGGATAAACTGGCAAATACTTTCTAATCTTTTAAGCAAGATGTATCCGGTTGGTTCTATCTATACATCGGTGAATTTGACTAATCCGGCAACACTATTTGGTTTTGGAACATGGGAATCTTTTGGGGCTGGAAGAGTATTAGTAGGTTTAGATGCCGCTCAAGCTGAATTTGATAGTGCTGAACAAACTGGTGGAGAAAAAACTCATGTATTAACAACTGATGAAATGCCTGCACATACACATACTCTAAATGGCTATATTGGTTCATCATATCAAGGGGGCGATCCTCCTTCCGGAAAATCAATTTATTCCGGCGGTACATCTGGTTCTGCCGGCGGTGGAGCCGCACACAATAACCTTCAGCCGTACATAGTTGTATATTTTTTTAAGCGCGTTTCATAGGTAACTTATGGAAAAGGGATATAAATATTCAAATGAAGCAAAAAAGAAAAGATACAACTATTTAAATTTTTGGAAAAGGAAAACATAATGACAATATCAGCAAATATAAAAGGAGGTATATAGCATGTCAAATAATTTTGTTAAGATCATAAATCGTTTTTCAGCGGAACCGGTTGCGGCTTCAGCAAGTTTAATTAGTGAAAAGATTAATTTAATGGATTTGGCTCAATATGGGTTTTTCTCTCTTCAGCTTACAGTAACCGGAGATGGCATGGCGAAGGTGGAATATTTATGCTCAAACAATGGTTCCGACTTCATCAAACCAGTTGGAGCTGATGACATTGTAAGTGGGTTTACCAAGACATCCGGGCCCAGTAGTGATGGGAAAGGCTTTTATAGTTTTTACCCTGAACCGTGTGGATGGATGAAAATCAGAGTTACAGAGACCGGCGGTGTTAGCGCAATTGCCGTTACTCTCAACATTGCAATTCAATAAAGGAGGTAATTACAATGGGATGGGATGAATTAAGAAAATTTCTTTCCGCTCCTCATTTATGGACGGGAAAGCAGACGTTTTCGGATATAGAAATTGTTGGTAGTTACGGCGTCAGTTGGAATGAATTAGCAGACACTTACAAACGAACTGGTTCTACCG
>WOYI010716827.1_pt2 | contig 21544 bp, 22 predicted proteins | sample 6423411 | NCBI WGS metagenome assembly WOYI01 (sample SAMN13441803, study PRJNA592873) | oil field metagenome | biome: oil field; feature: oil-well bore; material: oil-contaminated soil; isolation source: oil-contaminated soil from oil-well borehole | place: Germany: Wietze | collected 2016-10-18 ... | reverse complement strand
TTGATGACAAGGAAACCTACATCGCGTAACAATTTGATGGCGGTGGCTGGGTCGCTGAACAATCTGGCACCACCATCTGAATGGCGGACGAGAACAACATTGTCGCCGCCATGCGTGTCGGCTATAACATAATATTTTTCTCCCTCCGCCACGATGCTGGCGGTCGTAAGGCCGCCAGCCTGAAACGTCATGCGAAGCTGGTCGAGGGTCATTTTCTTCATGGTGGCGATCACTCTGCTGGGGTCGCGGTTTTAAGGATTAAATCGGCCAGTTCGACGGAGAATGTCGCCGGTTTTCCGGTCGCGCTCTCTAAGGCTCCAAGCTCCCATGAGAAGGGCGCGTCGTGGCCACCGTTCAGGTTGTCTTCGATTACGCGGAGGCATTCCATGCGGCATGATTCGAGGCTTAGGCCGGGCCGTGCTTCGGCGGCCAAAAATGAGGCAAAAAGCTCCGCGCCTTCCGGGGTGAAGTCGGTTACCTGTTGATAGGCTCCCATCGTTGCACTCCCATGCTGGTTAAAAAAATATCGGGCGACCACCATGGTCGGTGAACGTAATGGTGGCAAGGTCCACCGGATGCCACGTCCTGAAATCAGGAGTAATTTCGAGTCTTCCGCCGCGAACGCGGGCGCCGAAGGCTCGCGAGCAAACGGCGGATGGGTAGAAGCCAGCGCCAAACTGTGCGGTCTCTTCATTGAGGCGCTCGGCAACCCTTTCTGGCGTCGGTGGGGTTTCGCCTTGTTGCCGCTCCAAACGCGAAAGCGACTTGTGCAGGCCCAAAATGTCTTTCGATTTTTCCATGATGAATTCCCCTGTGCGAAGGTTAGGAGGCAGCCAGAATGCCGTTGTCCAGCAGATCAAGCACGCGGCCAAGGTCACGGACAGTCATCAATGGGATCGTGCAAGGCTTGCCGGTGGCAAAAGACCGTCGAAGCTGCTCGGCAATTTTGTTAAAATCAATCATCGCTACACTCCCTGAAAATGGTATGGCGGTCCTCCCCGGATGGTTGCAGCCATGCCGGGGATTCTTGTTTCTGGTGTCTGGTTACTCGGCGGCAGTGTCTAGGGCGCCCTCGAAGTCGGTTTGGGCAAAACTATCCAAATCTCCAATGACCTGCTCAAGCGAGTAAATCGCGTTGTCTGCCTTCTCGCCCTTTTCGCCGTCAGCGAAGGAGTCCGGCATGTTGTCGCGGTACGCCTGTTCATCGTCTCGTATTGCCTCCACATCAACGATGATGCTCTCAGCCTCTCCCAGCAGGGCGGCAATGCGGCTCTTGACGGCCTCGATCTGCTTGCGGCGCTCGTTATTCATGTTCATTCAACTCCTTGAGATAATGGCTACCCGTCCTACGACTCCATTATACTCAATTCAAGACGACGAAACAACAAAAACGCACCAACGTCTTAATTAAAACAGGTGTCGCATTGGACGAATTCACGCCGAGGGGGTCACGGGGAAAGGAGTAGCAGGTTTGCTGGCGAGAACTGGTCTGTGAGAACGCGCGCGCCGGTAGCTTGGGCCTGCGGCCTGATTCGAGGCAGCAGATCGTCCGAGGAAGCGCCAAGAGGCTGCAACAGCGAATCCAGACGGTCCGCGACGCCACGGATGGAGGAGATCGACGGTAGCCGGTCGCGGCGAGCCAGAATGATCCGATTGCCGCCGTCCATATCGACCTTGAAGACGTTTCCGAACACCGCTTGATAGGTCGCGGCCTCGTGCTGGGCCAACGGACCCTTGGTAAACGTGTTCGCAGCCACGGCCCCACTTGGACTCAAAAGGGATTTCACCTCTTCCAGAAACTCCCTTGTCAGCAAGTGCTCGGGGATGTAGTCCTTGTCAAAGGCGTCGATGATGATGAGGTCGTAGTACGCCCCCTGCCTGCGTTGTTTGCGGATGAACACCCTTGCGTCATCTACATGCACCCGTGACCGTGCGTCTTCACGGTAGACGAAATGTGACTGCGCGACCTTCACCACGGCGGGGTCAAGCTCCACCGTGTCGATTTCCATTGCCCTGTCGAGCGTTCGCAGCGCCATCGGGAGCACGCCGCCGCCAAGGCCAAGCACAAGCACACGGCGTGGCGCTGCCGAGATGTACAGACCTGTCAGCAATCCCTGCGTGTAGTTGAGCACGAGGCGCGTTGGGTTCGCGATCTCGATGCACGTTTGCCGGGCGTGCAGGCGCCCGAATTTCATGCACCTGTAGCCATCACCTTCGACGACGATGATGTTTCGATAAAGCGACTTTTCCTGATAGACGATGCGGTTCACGCTGAACTGCTCGCTATTGGCGCTGGCCGCACACACTGCCAAGAGGCAGGTGGCGCCAATCAGTAGGCTGCGCACGCGCCTGCTCGCTGTTTCTCACCCCTGCCTGTGATGAGCAAGACGGCACCCACCGTGGCGGATGCACAGATGAGGCTCAGGATGATGGTGTTGATCTCCAGATAGAGCACGAAATAAAAGGAGGTCAGTATCGTTCCCGCAGCCGATCCAATGGTGGATGCAAAATACAGGACGCCGGTGGAGCGGCCTGATTCATGGAGGTCTGAGATCAGCAGTCGCACCGCATACGGCGAAATCATCCCCGACACCAAGGTCGGGGCGCCGAACAGCAGTAGCGACCCCAACAGCGACCCGTAGCGTGGGTCTGGCACGAGGTAGGAGAGGTATTCGAGGATCGTGTCGCCTGCGGCAATGATGGGCAGGGCCAGTGTGGCTTCCGCCATGAGCAGTAGGCCGAGCCGGGACAGTGATGGCCTGCGAAGCGATAGTTGGCCGCCGACCAGATAGCCTACCGACAAACACCCCATGAAGACGGCGATGATGCCGCCCCACACAAATATGCTGCTCCCGAAGTAGGGAGCGAGCAGTCGGCCCCCGAGCAGTTCGATCCCCATGACAAAAAACCCGCTCCATCCGGCTGCTGAGTAGATCAGGAGGTTGCGGTTGTTGATGCTCATGCTTGTCGTGACCTCTGCTGCCATGCGCTACCTACGGATGGAAAGACGGGCACAGGTGCTGCGAGCATCGGTGCCCGTCTTTCGGGTCACATGGGTATATCGTCGTCAAAGTCCGGGGCCGAATCGATACCATCCGGCGTGGTGTAGGTGCTGCCCGGTTCCGGGGCGGCAGCATCCTTCGGACGGCCCAGCAGCATGATCTCGGTCACAACGTACTCGATGCGGCTCTCCTTGACCGGATAGCCATCGGCGTTTTTGCGTTCCTTCGATTCCCAGACACGCTTGCGCATGTGGCCGCGCACCTGAATCTGGGAACCCTTGCGGGTGTACTTCTGGACCACATCGACCAGCCCCTTGTAGTAGATGGTCAGGTCGAACCAATCCACCTTCTCGACCTTCTCGCCGGTTTCGCGATTTTTGTACGAGGCGTCCACGGCGAGCGGGATGCTGGCAATGGGGTCGCCACTGTTCGGGTTGTAGCGGACCTCGGGGTCCGTCCCGAGATTCCCCGTGAAGCGGAACGAGTTGTTGATTCGGCTCATGATGAGGCTGCTCCTGTCATTGTTGAGAGACTGATACGTTGGCGTATCGCTGTTGCAGCCAATTGCCCCACCGGATTGCGAATGGAATCAGCTTGCTGCGGTACACGGCGTTGTACTTCGGGGTCTTGGAATGGTAATTCGCCACTCGCGTCCAGAAGTCCTGCCCCGTGGGTTCGTCGATGTGCTGGCGGAGCATCCAAGCTGCAAGTTCTGCGTTGTAGCAGCCGCGCCATGCGACATCCTGTTGGGTGATCGAGGGGTACTGCGCAAGCCGTCCGTCCTGCGACCAGTGGATCGTGTTGATCTGAAAATGGCCGATGTCCCGGCTGCCATTCGTATTACTGACGGACTGGCCGTTCCTGCCTTTTTCAACGCTGGCCAGCGCGAGCAACACATTTGCAGGCACGCCCTGCTTCTGTGCAGCCCGGAGCACACAGTCAATATTTGCCGGGCGAATTGGGTAGATGTCGTCGGAGTCGGCGGTTGGCGGGCCGCCGTCCGGGGTCTGTGCAAAAGCGTGAAAGGTGGCGAGAGCCGTCATCAACACGAAGACGGGTTTCATTAAGCTCGCCGTGCCCATACCTACTTTCCTGATGCTCACAATACCGCCCACCCATCAAAATAATCTTTATCTGATTTTCAGTTAAAAGAATGTTGTTGTCAATTTCTGACTTTTTGTCTGCCTACATATCACGAAGTGTGCTCTTCATGATCTCTTCACACATCACAGACAGAGCGGCGAGCCTGTCCTTCGCCTCGGGTATGTCGATGCGATCAGGTTCAGGCGGGTCGATGTAGCTCGTCTCGCGAGCAATCGCGCCCCGTGTCTCTTGGATGCGATCCTCAGTTTCCCACTTGGCTTCGAGGCTCTCGAATGCACCACCAGACGCTACCACCTCCATCTCAAGCAGCTTTTCTCGATCCGCGACTGAAAGCTCATCCTCCCACTCGTCCTCGGATGGCATGTCGTTGAGCATGTACAGGTGTTGCCGAAGGATCGGCATGGCCTTGTCGCGGAAGGCTTCGTTGTCGGCATCCGTCAGGATGATGTTTGTCATCACTGTTGCGGCGCTGATGATGATCTCGTCGTCGTCGTCAGCGATCTTGTACGGCGTCGCGGATGTGTAGGCGGACTCCCCTGCCCGCTTCGGCTCGCTCAGTACCATGGCGGACACGTCAGCCAGAGCCTTACTAGCCGCCGCTCGCTGGAGGCCAAGCGGGTCGATTGGATCGATGGATGGGGCAGGGCCTGTTGTTGGCATGGACATGACTGGAGGAGTTAGGTCGGTGCTCTCCACGGGCTGTGTCGCGCCGCTTCCACCTGCCGCCCTCGGCTGTGTGCTGGACGGAATCTGCGCTTCACCGGAGATGTACCAACCCAGCACAGCGAACGATGCATCAATTCGCCCAAGGCGATCATGTTCCGCTTTTTTATAGTTGCGCTCAAACGCCTTGTGCATGGCGGCCAGAATCGGATCACCCTTTACTGCACTGCGTACAGTTTTAGGGAACGAACCGTCGATCATGCTAGTCATCAATGCCTTGCTCGCCTTGCGGTTCTGAGGCAGGTCGGACGGTTCCGGTGCTTCCACCGGCAACAGGTCGTTGATGCGCATCTCCTTGGGCGTCGGGCCTGCGGTATAAAAACCCATTCCCCTGATCACACGTACACCGCCTGACTGACCGTTCCGCTCCTTTTTACCGATAAGGAAGGTGAATTCACCATTTTCCTGCATCGCCAGATCGTCATAGTCGAGGCGAGCACGGCGCTCGATGGTTATGTTGTCCTGTTGTCTGAAAACTTCGTTGACGCCACCCGGACGGCGTTCAAACCCGGCCATGCGAGCCTCCTCGCCTTCGCCGGAAGCGCCTTGGATACGTTCCCACGTCTCGGAGCGTTGACCTGATGTGATACGCCCAATTGCCCGGATGTTTGTATTTTCCCATGTCGCGTCCGCTTCCTCGGCACTCGATTTTTTGAGTGAGGAGAAATCTTGCGCGGCGAAGATCACGGAAAAGCCGAGCGAACGGGCCTGCGCCGGGGCCACGGCGAAGCCGATCACAGCGTAGTAGCCGTACTCGTCGAGGATGGTGTAGAACGGGAACGAAGCATTGGTCGGACGGCTTTCGATGATCTCGCGCACCACCCCTTCCACGCGGTTGCCGAGGCATCCCGCCATCATTTGCTTGATGCTGCCCACGATCATTTTGCCCAGCATCCTCATGCTGTCTGGGGCGCGTTCCAAGGCCGGGAGCAGTACGACGAGCAAGCGGCGATTGATAACCACGTCGAAAAAGTCCACATCCCCGACCTTGGTCTTGAAGATGTGCCCATAGTTGTAAGTGAGGTCGTTGAAAATGCGGGTAAGCTGCATGACGATGTAGCCGTGCTGCTCCAGCGTCTTTGTCTCCTGCTTCTTCATTTTCGTTTTTTGGTAGCCGGGCAGGGTCACGAGGTACGAGCGCAGCGGAGCCACGATCACATCGAACATGTCGCCATACTTGCCGTTATGCTCCCAGACCAGTTCCTCGATCACGTTGAGTTCAAAATATTCAAGGAACTTTTCCGGCGAAAGGTTGATGTAGCCTTTGTCGCGAAGGTAGGTCAGTGGGCGTGACAGGGCCGCCACGAACGAGATCGCCCGCCCCTTCCACATGTCGCCGCCGCCACCGGAATCGTCCATCAGTGACACAATCAACTCGATCAACATGCCCGATGAGGTGTTCCCCATCATGTTCATGTTGTTGGTCACATTGTCCGGTTGCTTCTCCACGAAGTCGCGCCCGGAGGTGATGAAGTTGATGATGAGCAGATCGTCCTCACGTCCCAGATACCGCGACAGCCGGAAGATTTCCTTCTGGAGTTTGGGGTCGCCCTTGCCGTCCACGTAGATGAAGCCGGTGTTCTGGATGAGGGCGTTGAAGACGAGGCCCAGCAGGAATTCGGTCTTACCGGAGCCTGTGGTGCCAAGAACGAGCATATGCGTGCGCAGGTCGCTGTCGCCAGCGTAAATCTGTTCCTTCGTCTCCAGATCGTTGCCGATCATCGTGACGCCCTTGCCGATCTCCTTTCCGCCTCGGGTGGAGCCATCCCGGACCTGCGCCAGCAAAGGGACGCGGTACGGGAAGTCAAAGGAGCGTTTCTCCGTGCGGACAAAGCTCCTACCGTACATCCAAGCGACCAGCAGCATCAGTTCACCGGACAGCGGCACTTTCACGAGCACCAGAGAGATCATGCTCAGCATGAACAGGCCGAGCACCACCCCATCGCCGGAGTCGAAGAAGTCCGAAAACTTTTGCCCGAAAGGCCGAGTGTCCTTGCGACGACGAGAAGCCTTTACTTCGTGCTGCCGGGAAGCTCCCTTGTATTGCGCCATCCGGTATCAATCCCTGTCGATCAGGCCACTTCAAGCTGCGTGCTGTTGTAATACTCGTGGATCATCTCCTTCGCGATGCGCTCGATGACGCTCGATTCCATGTCGTCATCAACGAATTCCACCCCACGGAAGGTCTCTTCCTTGAGGCGCTCGACGAGCTTCTTGCACGAGCCACCGGGGAAGCGCTTGGCGAGCAGGCGCCGGGCCTGTTGGCGCGGAATGGCATCATAGAGTAGGCCGCGTAGTTTTCGGTCTTCTGCGGTCGTCGTGAGCGCCCACAGGCGCATCGCACCGGCTGTCATCGTGAATAGCTGGCTGTAGGTCGCGTTCTTTGTCGCGAAGCGTGCCAAGAACGTCGCACCACTCACGTTCGCGCCATGAACAAAGTTCACCAGCGCCGATTCTTCAACCGGATTGAGGCCAATGTTGTCGCGCAGCCAGCGCCGAGTCTCCTCTGTGCCGCTGTCGAGGATGAACAACGCGGTGGCGATCTTGGTGAGTTCACCAAAATCCTCCATCAACTGGGAAGCGAGGATGATTTCGAGGTTCCACTTCCGGGCCTCGCGACCATCGGTCAGCATCTGCAATTTCAAGCCATCATGACCACCCGTCTTATGGAATTCATCCATGCACAGCACCTTGTTTTCATCCACGATGTCGTTGATGAGGCGGTCATAAAATGGTTTGTACATGTCGTCAAAGTACATCAGGTCGTCTTTTGAGAAGGCCACCTTTTTCATGAAAGACTGGCGTGCAATCATGTACATCAACGCGGTCTGCTTGTAGGCCGAGTCGGAACCAATGAGCGCCACGTCCTGTAAGTCCAGCGAAATGATGCGGGCGCTGCCGATGTCAAAGCGGGTGTGCGACGAAAAAACCGGGTAGTCGCCCACTGCCTCGCGGATGCCCAGCGAGAACGCCTTGATGAGTGGGCGCCCGCCTTCGGCCATCACGTCTCCATACTCAGCAGCGACTTCCTCGCTGGAAGCCACACCGACCAGATCGTTCAGTGTCGGCACTGCGTAGCGTTGTGCAACCTCCGCCTCGTAAATAAAGCCCGCCTTGAACAGCGCATCGACCAGTTCCCAATAGGTCGTGGCCGGGAGCTTCTTGTAACCGATCTTCGCAACGGCTTCGTCCACCACGGAGTTATACCCCCCCAGCTTGTAGGTTTCCGGGCTGGCCTTTTCAAGCCGGTCGCTCTTTTTCTGATAGGCAAGATCGATCATGCGGCCAACAAAGTTCGACATACCCTCGTAAGGCTTGCCGCGTCTTTCGGGGGGTGTCACAAGGATCGTCAAAAAGTTTTTCAAAAACTCGCGATCTTTCGGCAACGGTTCACGTTTGCCAAGCGGAGTGTCCATCGGGTTGATGCAGTCACTCTCGGAGTTCTGCAAGCGCTTGTAAATTGCGAGGTGGCGCATGTTTTCTGGCAGCGAGTCGCGGATCAAGTCAATGAAACCAGACGATGAAACGCCAATGTCGATGATGCCGATATAGGGCAGCCGGGTGATGCCCGGCAACAGGCAGCACTCCACGTTGTTATTGTTCATCAGCACAGACTTGCCCGAACCGGGTTTGCCAGAGATCAGCGTGATCCACGTTGTCTGCTCAGACGAGAATCGCTGGTAACGCAGAATCTTGCCATCAAGGCTGCGGTAGATCGTTGATCCCGTCGCGAATGGCGACGCGGGCCGAGTGAGCGGCAGCAGCGCGATTGCCTCACTCAAAGGTACTGGGCACGGATGGTCACCACTTTGGTGGGTCGTGAGGCCAAGCACGTTCGACTGGAATGTGGCCATCGCATTGCCGGTTTTCTCCATGCCGGTAGGGTTTCCCCACCCTTCCAGCGTGCGCCACAACTTCGATTTCCGCAGTGCAAGTTCTTTGACCCCATCAGGGTCGATCCCAGCCCACGTCATTGCCGTGATTTGGAGCTTGACGACGCAGCCACCGTCGCGGCGGTACTCATTGAGTTCTTTCGCGGCAAGGTTGATGTTGCGATTTTGTTCAGATGTGAATGCCAGAAGACTCGAAAATAGGGTTTTCATAAACATGGTTGACATGCCGTCTGATTCGAGCATGAAGCTGATCGAGTACGGCAGAGCGCGGGTGACGCCATTTTCCCGCGTCTCGGACCGATTCAGGCTACTGAACAGGGTGTTAAAGTATTGCGGTTCGCGGGGCGGGACGGACAGTATGATCGGCGCATACACGCGGCTACCAACGCGCACAGTATGGGGGTCTGGCAGATTCGGGTTGCCATTTTTTCCGATCTCGGCAGAGGCTGTCATGATCTGGCTCGGTAGAGTCGGGTACAGGAATTCCGACATGTCATCCATGTCGGAATTGTTTTTCCAGCGAAAAGGAATTTTTGTGCCGGGGATGGCGGCCCTCCACTCGTCCGTTGTCAGGTCTGGATACACGCTGCGGCGTACAGCGCGCAGGGCTTCCTGCACGTTGAGCACTTCAACCGAGCAGCCGAACTCGGGGGATGACAGGTCCTCGGTGATCTTCGACACGAAGGAGAGGTGGCGATTGCTCAGGTATGAGATCGGGCGCAACAGGTTCTGGGCGTCTGCTGTCGCGGGCCACTTGTATGTCTTACGAAAATCATTGGTCGCCTGAGTTGCGAGCTTGGCTTCGACGGAATTCAGTAGCGCAGGGCGCGACCAGAAAACCAGATAGCATTCCTCGTCATAAACATACTGGCCGTACTTTTCGACCGATTCGTCGATCAAGTCATGGATACCAAGTTTCAGTCGATCTGCTGTGGCACGTTGCTGAATTGCGTTGCGCTCCAGAGCGCCACGTGCATCGAGATCGCGGCGGAAGACCACCTGAAGTTGATGGCCCCGTGACTTAAAGTAGACAGAGAGGGAGCCGTAAAGCAATTGGATCAGGCGCTCGAACTGATCCCTGCCAAGTACGGATTTGGTTCCGTTGAAGCGAACGATAGTCGCCAGCGACCCATCCTGCGCAACGATTGCTTGACCCCCATCAATGGTCTCAAGGTCGCAGTAATCTGTCACGTCAGTCTTAAGGATGCTGATTAGGTACAGCACAAAGGCTTCGACTTTACCGCTCATTTTCCGTGACTCCTTCTTGAACCGCTTTAATAGTTTCCGCAATAAATTGATTGACCTGCGTCATTTTTTCGGCATCACTGATGTCATTACGCAGGATCATCTCATCCAGTTTCAGCACCGCTTTGTGATCGCTGCGGATGCGAAAAAATCCTTCAATATTGAAGAGCCTTTTGTTCTCTTCATCTGTTTCAGGTGTCGTCATGCGATTGCCCGCTCCATTGCTGCCGCCTCGGCCAACTTGCTGGCCGGAGGCATAAGCCCAATATCGGTCGCAATATCCAATGTGCGACGCAGCCCATTCTCCGGGTAGCGGAGCACCACGTTGCCGACGCCGTAGCTCATCACGTTGAGTCCGCGTCCGTAGAGCTTTTGCGCATAATCAAACATCGCCATGCGATCTGCGGCGCGCAGCCATGCCGCTGCTGCCGTGTAGCGGCTTATGTCGCCCTTGTAATGCTGCTTGTTGGTCATGGCCGTCCAGATTTGCTCTGCGATCAGCCCATAGGTGAAAGACAATTCATCCAGCGGGCCATCTGGCAGCAGCTTGACCTGCGGTAGCGGCGCGGCTGGTTTTTTGCAGATCAGTGCCGCGCTGACCGCAACATCCCCATGCTGGCGTACCACACGCCACTCGATGTCTGTTAGCCATTCCCTTACTTCACGGGACCCGCTGCCCCATGACAAAACTTCGGCAATCATTGGCTTGACGTTGCTCACGGCGCACTTGACAAGGAAAGGTGTGTTGATGCTTTCAAGCCACTTGTCATTGCGATCAGGCGCAACCGACCTCTCCAGTTCCCATCCGCTATCAGTTGGAACTGGGGTTTCCAGCACATCGCGAGCGTGGCGCAGACGATTGCGGCGCACAGTAACGGTCGGGAGCGCCGAACCATAATTTGTCCCGTGGATCACACTGACGGATGGGTGATCGGCCACGGCGTCAAAGTGGCTGTAGAACATGTCCGGCAAGCCGCTGCGCGGAACACCCATCGCCACTGCAAAATCCTCGTTCAGCCGCTTATTCTTTGGAATCACCGCGTACCGTGACTGTGCAACAGTGACTGTGCGCTGAGCGATGGCTGCAATGGTTGAGACGGTGGTGCTGGGGGAAACGCAGTTGAGGTCGATGCCAAGTTCCGCAACCAGTTGATTGAATAATGTCCGCAACCAGCCCTCGTTGCGGAAGTTGGGGTGGCGATGAAGACCGGCGCGAAAGAAGTTGTTGTAGGTCAGGTTGGTAAGCCAAATTACATCGCTTGGCAGGTCGTGGATAGACTGCACGCGCCGCGCCTGTCCGCCACCAATCGACGCCCACGCGCTGTCGAGCGATACCACTGTGCGGTCGCTGGCAACAATCACGTTGCTCGCATCGAAAAGTACGGCTCCAACACGCATGATTTGCTACTCACATGAATAATTTATGAGTGAGATCGGGCCAGTTATTGCAGTTAAAAACGGAGCGCAGGTCGGCTGCGTAAAATTCGAGTTGCCCAGCGTGGAACGCTTCCTTCGTGGCGACCAGTCTCAGAGGCGCAAACAATGCGGCCCGTTTCGCATAAATTTCGTCAGAGCACGAAGAGAGAGTTTGGGCCAAGATATAAGGGTTGCTGATGTCAAGTCCGTAAAGCGACTTTAGGGTGTCTATTCCGCGAAATTGAAAGATCGCGAACAGGCTTTTCAGCCTGTCGCGGACTGTTGCGTTGGCAATCAGCGTGGATACGTGGATGGCACGAACGATATTGTTTATCTCGGTCTGGGTCAGTTCCGGGATGGCGGCAACGAAGCCGCTGTTGCGCATAGCGCACATCCCGAGGTGATGCACTTGATGGCATAGGTTGCAGATTGTCAGGAGATTCTGGGGATCGTTGTTCTGGTGATTGTCGTCGAGGTGATGCACCTCTTGGTATTTGGACGCCTTAAAACCGCAGAAGCGGCAGGTGTAGCCGTCCCTTTGCAGCACTTCGGCGCGCACCGGGATGAAGCCAGCGTCCGCAACATACGCATGATCGTCATCTTTGCGCCAGAGTTTGCGCTTGACACCGAAGATAGGCTGATTTGCGGCCCGATTCAGTCTCCCGAGCATAGGCGTAGGCGGCACGGCGGCCTGTTCTGTTGCTCCGGTGGTTTGAGGTGTTTGGCGCATCCCCGTCCCGTTCCTATGCTTAAAAAAGGGCGGAGTGGGAATCACCCGCCCTTGGTGGTTACTGCAACGCTTTCCGTTGCGAGGCTCAGGTGCCGATAACGGTGTTGCGCATGATCCACATCACGGTGCCAACACCGGCCATCAGGCCGCCGATGAACAGGCCGACGATGGCGGACATGGGCTTCTCACGCTCATCCTTGGAGGATTTCCAGAGGGTGTAGAGGGAGATCGCCACGACCACGAAACCGCCGATGCTCACCAGAGAGATCAGCAGCGTTGCACCTACCTGCGCTGTGTTGTCGATGTTTTCTGCAACGTTCGAGAAGGTTTTCCCGCCTGCGGTGTCTTGCGTCAGGTCGGTCTTGCTGATCGCGAAGGCCGGAGAAGCCGCCATGGCGCCCACCATGAGCATGGCGAGCCGGTTGTAGGCGGATTTGAGGCTGTGCAGTGGTTGCATTTCAGGTTTCTCCTGTTGATGGTAAAGATTGCGTCAAAATTGAGGGCCGCCGCTCAATTGAACGGTGTGAACAATCCCATGAGGTTAAAGCCGATGGTGTTGTTGAGCAGGTCGCTGAACCACTTGAAATTCCATGCCAACACACCGCCAATGATCCAGCCAAAGGCATTACCAAGCCCCTCCTGCCCCTGCTGGTTGTAGTACCGATTTACCGTGAGCCATCCCTTGACCATCGCGATGAACCCGACCACCTGCATGATTCCGAGCAGGGCCAGTGTGGCGATCTGCACCTTCTCTGACAGCCCGCTGCCGCTCGTGTACGAGAGCGATTCAGCAGTTACGCGGCTGCTCGCGTAATCGCCGGTCAGGGTGCGCGACAGGATGCCGACCAGTTCGAGCGTGCCCATGGCGAGCAGGATGGAACCAACGAACATCGAGAGCAGTGCGGAACCCACGGAAAATCGCTGCCGTCCTGCCACATATTTCATTGCGTTGTCATGCGTAACCCCCCAGATTTCGATCAACGAAGACCCAACCAGATAAAGACCCATGAGTGCAGCGATGCCTTGCAGCATCATGATGATGGGCGGAATGACCCCGCCGATATTGACCAAAACATCCATGAGGTCTGGATAGCTGGTGCTTGTTGGCATTGCCTCTGCTCCCCTGCTCCTCCGCGATCAGCGCTTTGCGCTGGTCACGACGATTCCCGATTCGTTATCAACGGCGCGGACGACCCATGGCTTCTGCACCGGGGGAAGGGTCTCACCCACGGTAACGCTGTCCTCGTGCTCGCCAGCGGCAATCCACGCCCGCTTGCCGACCGTGGCCTGCACCTTGTAGCCCGAGTTGGCCGGGAGTTGTGCCGCCCCCCGCTCCAGTTTCTTCACTGGCTGAGCGCGCGGCGCGTTCTCTGGCTTGATGATCTGCACGCTCGTGGGGCGACGGATGTTCTCAATCGCGGAAACACGCTGCTCAAGTGCGAGCATCCCCGTGGAAATGCCATCAAGACGCTGCATGACAGCCTGATTCTGCTGCTGGATTGCCTGTTCTATTGCCCGAGCCTGCTTGGCCGACATTTCGCGGGCTGTTTCAGCGGCCTCCTGTTCGCGGCGAAGCTGCTCGGCCAGAATATCTGGTCCTTGCGGCTGATCCTGCGTCTGATAACGCTGAGTGACCACCTTTGTGCCGGGTTTCGGCCCGGAGTTGGCCTTGATGACAACCACGGCGAGGATGATGACGACTACGAGCGAACCGCCGAAGATCGCCATCAGTTTTCCGAAAGACATGTCCTTCATACGGTGCTCCTTAAATTTGCTCATGCACGTCCTGCAAGAAGAACAGGCCAAAGCCCTTCTGTGCAGGGGTAGAGTAGGTTGGCGGACGGTTGAATCCGCGACGGACCTCCTGTGAGATCGCCTGCCCCATCTCGCCCACCGCCATGCCGATGACACGCCTGTCGGATGGCTCAGTCGTGGTGCTGGTAACAACGCCACCGGGGCTGATGATGGTTGTGCCAATCGGGTCCGAGTAGGCACGGCCATAGCCTGATAGCAGAGACGCCACTGCGAGCGAGGTGTAACGGGACAATGTGTGATTGTCGATGTCGTCAGCAACACCCTGCTTCGCGTCTTCTTCGCGCAGCGCGACGGCGTTGATGCGCATCGTTGGTCGGCCATCCTGCGGGGCCAGCGTCGAGAATTTCAGGCGGATATTGTTTGGGCCTTGCTCGACGCGACCGATGATCTTGGCGCCGTTCCAAGTGCCGCCGCGAATGGTCGCGAGCACGTCGCCGCCATCATCGGTGTTTACCTCTGAATCAAGCGTGGCGTACATCATGTTGCCGGTCTTGATAAGCAGCCTGCCATTCGGATCACCAAGCGTATCCGGGGCTGTACGTGCCTGCTCCGGCAAGGCGCCAGCCCTGCCACTGGGGCCTTGCCCATCGCCGCTGTTGCGGTTTACCGGGTAGTAGCTGACCATCGAATACGAACCTTGCGCATTCAAGCCACCCTGTCCCGCCTCACCCAAAAGCGATTGCGCCTGTTTAATTACCTGCTCTTTCATGGCCATGACGTATCTATCGCGCTCGGCCTGAGCCTGTTTCAGTTCCTGCTCCAGACGCTGTTTTGCCTGCTGTTCGGCTTGGGCATTCTGGACTTGGGCTTGATACTGAGCGCTCTGGCTCGCGTTACCCGCTTGCGGGGGTTGCGTCTTGTTGGCTGAGTCTTTCCCGCCCGGTATTTCAATATTGAATTGCGCCGTTCTTGTCGGCATGGCGGTATTGGCATCTGGCACGATGTGCGTGTCAAACCCCGGCTGGTAGGATTCGTCAAGAGCGGCAGCCTCCTGAGCCTCTTGAGCCGCCCGCTGGGCGCGACGTTCGGCCTCCTGCACCGACACTGCACCGACTTCAACACCGAGTTGTGGTGCATTCGGCACATCGACCTTGGCTTGATCCCCCACATCTTTGGGCTTGCTGGTCAAGCCACGATAGCCGAGTGCGAGGCCGCCGATAACGACCACCGCAATGACGATCAGGGAAATCTTGCCAACCCCGTGGCCGAACACGGCGTTGAGGTTGCGCTTCATTTCGTCCGACTTGCCGCGCTTGGGCGCAGCCTGCTGATTGGCCGGGGATTCCGCTTGGCCGCCCTGCCCTACTTCTTGGTCCATGCCTTCTACCTCGTAGCCAGCGTCGCCTGCGATTTCATCGCCGGGCTGCGGGTTCGGAGGTGTGTTCTGCTCGCTCATGCGCTGCCCCTTACTCAATGAACACGGTGACGGCCTGACCGCCCGTGGTGAATGTGACGCTGCTATGCAGTCCTGCGTACCGATAGACTGAAACCCCGGACGTGCTGCGAGCGGCAGACAAATAGGCCGGATATTGCGCATCGGCTTTGGCGCGGACATACAGGTTGTCGCGATACAGCCATGCTTCTGCGTTCTCAAGCCCCGTGACCTTCAAGCGCCGTGCATCCATCGGCGGCACGCCATCAAGGAAGTAGCTCAGGGCGCTGTCGATGGAAGGGAGAGTGCTAACCGTCACCGTGTCGATGGCGTCAGGATTGTGGCCCGGCACCTTTGCATCGACACGCATATCCACTTCCTGCTGAGCGCTGGTCAGCACGAATATCGCCGGGGTGGACAGGCCGCGCAGTGTCACCGTGACGTTGCCGTAGGCGGCTGGGGCCAACGGCTCGATGGTGAGTACATTCGTGGGCTGCTGTACGCCTTGCTGCCCCTGCCCCTGCCCCTGCCCCTGCCCCTGACGGCCATCACTGAAAAGCTGACGGTTCATCGACACGTTCTCGATGAACCACGGCTGGCCTGACACATCGGAGAAAACGATGGAGGTCTGCTGGCCACGGGTCAGGCGCAGCGCCGGAGGGCTGACGCCGGGGTCGAGGTCCACGAACATTGTTCTGGTGATCGGCTTGGCCGGGGAAACATATGGAATCGCCTTTTGGCGTTCGCGTTCGAGGTAGATGCGCTTGATCCGGTCGAACTGTTCCGGCGTCAATTGCAGGTTTTCGATGTCTCTGATCGTGTCCTCCACAACATCGGCCGAGCGTGGATACACCACTTGGGGTGGAGGCTCGACAACTTGTTGGCCGAGTCCGCTTGGAGGCGGCTGCTGTTCCTGTTGCTGCTCAGCGGCGACGGCAGAAGATGCGATCACGCCGACCAGCACAGATGCAATCAATGTATTTCTTTCGAGCATGGGCGATCTCACTTCCTACTGACGTTGACATACGGGGCCAACAACATCGAATCGACGGCAATGCCCTTGAGGTTCGTGGCAGATGCGGGGGTTTGAACGATGGTGACAATCGCCAAGAAATCTTGGCGAGTTCTCGGTTGCTGATCGCCACCGGCGTAGAACTCGATGGCGATGGGCACTTGCACGATCCAGTACCGCTGGAATCCGCGACGGCCTTCCTCTTCAAGCTGAGGCACCTTGGTCGCCATTGCGCGAAGGACCAGTCGGCCCTTGAGCACGCGCTCAAGGTTCCCGGACTCGTTGAGCGACCGCATGAACGCCTTGCGGCCATCATCCGTGAACCACCTCGCAGCCGCCGTGTTCAGCGCCTCGCGGTAATTCACATAGTCATAGGAATAGGCGTTTACGACGGCGTCTTTGGCGTACTCAGTAAGGGTTGCCGGGGACACGCGAGGATCGGATTCGGTCGAGACGGCGCAGATGGCGTTATTGTCCGTGGTCGGGATGTAGCGATACTTCGGATACCACGCGATCCCGGCGCTGGTTGTCACAAAAAAGGTTGCGCTCAGGACGCCTACGGCGGTCCAGACCCGCAGGTTGCGCCTTTTGAGCGCCGTATTTTCCAGTTGTAGGCGAGCGACTTCGCGCAGGACGGCTGAGCCCTCCCCCGGACTCATGTCGTTCACGATCTGATCCAGTTCCTCTTTATTGAACACGGCTGACGGGCTTTCGATGGGTTGCTGTGCTGAGGGCTTGCCCTGCGTCTCCTTATCATTGGACATTGACGATCTCCCCATTTTTTCCGTTGAAAACGCAGGTCATATCCGTGCCGTCATAGAAAATCACGTTCTCGAAGTTGGTCTGGGTGAAGAGCCAGACGCCGCTTGCCATGATCCCTGCAAGTAGCACAAACACCAGCGTTTCCCCCACAAAGGCGACCCGCGACAGGATGACGAGATAGCGGCGCAAGGCCCGCACATCAAGCTCCGTCTCGTGTCTTCCCCAAGATGTTGTCGCCATTTCCTGCACTTCCATATCATGCCCCTGCGTGCGGTATTTTAATCATACCTCAAAAATACGCAACAACTCAATTTTGATGTTTGCTCTGTAAGTCCAACTGGAACACGGCTTTTATCATGCCCTAGCGTCACCCGCCATGTCTAAGGCATATATCGCAAGCTGCTTGCAAGCCGTCTCTCTTCCGCGACATTACGAGGCGACGCGGCACGGGGAGGATCGGTGTCTAAGTGTCACGATTGTGCCAATAGTATGCTAACACAATGCTTCAACTGTGCTAATAGTGTGTAATAAGAGTGTACGCCTAACGGGAATAATATGGATACAATGTGGAGATTTTGTGGCCACATCGTGTCAGGATGTTGGCTGCAACGTGGCAAAAGGGTGTCTTGGCACTACATGATCCGTACTGCCTCGGGCCGCAGCAACGGCCCGACGCGCGACAAGCCACGCCGTTCAGTGGTGCCTGCTGGTGTTCGATGTACTGGCGCACACGATGGAGATCGGCGCGCCGCCGCAGGATGTGGCGAAGTAGGACGGCGACCATAGCACGCCCTGCCATTAGCTCGACTCGCACCATCTAGCCGGGCGGCTGGAAACCCCTTCCAATCTTTGCCCTCGCCGAATGCCTCACACGCGCCGCTCTAGTAAGGGTGTTGGTGTATCAGCGTTGCTCGCCGGGGTTCTGATCGCTGCTGTTCCGGCTCCATTCTGCCGCCGCATCCATGATGTGCTGGCTGGGGGTTGCCAGATCGCGGTTCGCGTGCCTCCCCGGCACTGCTGCCACCGACTCTGGGGATGGGCGAAATGACACCTTCATCCATCCGCTCATTTTTTTTCCGTAGTGTTTTCGGGCAGTGTCCGTGCTGTGGTGCCCAAACATTGCGGCAATTTGGCGTTCGGACAGGCCCGAACGCTTCGCGTTGGCGACCGCTTGGTGTCGTGTGCTGTAGGTTGTTGGCAGTTGATCCTGATGCCCCATCCGTCTCAGCCCACGCAGCATCGTCTGCTGCAATGGCTTGAAGAAAGCCATGGTGATGTCGCTTCGCGGCGTTCCTGCCGGGAACTTCCATGCGAAGTTCTGCGCGATCTCGCGGAAGTGCATCAGTGCTGCCAGATCGCTGTGGCTGACCCCGTGCAAGAGGATTTCGCGATACTCGCCGTTGCCCCGTCCGTGGGTAGTCTTCGCGTTCTGGACCCGCAATGCGATGGTCGATTGAACTCTCCCGGCATCTGATCGGATGTAGCAGCCATTCGTATCGGTGTGCAGGTAGCTGATGAATTCGGCGCCAAACCACTCAGATGGACGCAATCCGACGAGCAAGTTGGCGCGCAGGAAGGCGGCCAGTTGCCCGGCGTGCCGGGACCGTGGTGTGTTTGCCGCGTACACCAAAAGGCTGTCCAGCATCTCCTTTGGGAAGGACTTGAGCTTGGTGCTCGAAGTGTTCTGTCCCCGAGTCGCCAACTCTCGGGTGGGAAGTTCCCGGATAGCCCTGTAAGCCGATTCGTACTCACCCAGATTTCCACCATGAGCGAGTACGTTCTGGGCTTCCTCGGCTAACCAGAAGAGCGCAGCCGCCTTCAAGGATCGGGCTGTTGACTGCGCAATTCGCCGTTTGGCGACAAGCCTTTGCAGGTGAGCAACGAGGCTGGACGGGTTCAGCGTGCCACCATCCCTCTGAATCTGCTTTTCTATAATGCCTATCTTGCGGGCGTACTGCTCCCGAGAGCTTGCGGCCAGCGTTTCGCCGACACCATCCTCGTTGTAGATGCGTTCGATCAGCGATTCCGAGACGCGAGCGCCGTCAATTCTGTTTGTCGCCATAGTCATTGCTCCTGTGCGGGCAAATGTGGCTGTTGCCCACAATCTTTACCACGCTGTTGCCATATTCCAAGCCGACCCAAGTTCCGCGCCCAACCCCGTTTTGGCATGGGCCTGTGGCCCCAACTCGCGGATGTGCCGCCATGTCGTGTTCATTTCCTGTGGTCTTGCTCGGCTGTGCCGACAGTGCCGTTTCCAACCTGCCTGATGCCCTCAAGCTGCTTTACGTGATCGCAAGGGCTTTTCTCTGGCCACATCCCCCGTTACTCCCTATCGCGTGGTACGTGCTCCCATAGCAGCGCGCACCGTGCCCTGCGCGCTTTTTTATGTTTGGGCGCATTCCGCTGACCTGATGGCAAGTATAGACCCACGCGCATTTAACGTCATCAGCACTGGTTTTCCTGTTTCCGATGTTGTTTACACGCATCTCAAGCGCAGATCGTCGCGCCCAATTGCGATAGGGAGTAACGGGACGGGAACTCCCCCTGTGACCAGTGCTTAACCGGCAAATAGCCTAAGCTGCTTTGCCGGTTCTGGGCATGTTGCGATCAATTGAGGGCTGTATGAGGGCAAACACCCATTGCCGGAGGCATCTGGGCGACCTCAACGCAGGGTGGCGTCAATGCGGTAACATGGTGGTTCTACTGTGTCAGTCTTATGGTATTATGGTGTCGCTGATTATGGCGAAATGGTGTTATCATTGGTCGAGAGTGTGTGATTTGTATGAAATCAATGTGCCAGCAATGTGACGCATACTATGGCGACATTGCGATAACAGTGTGCGTAAACTGTGGCGCATGACAAGAACCAAGACGCCGTAGGGCGGCCAAGGTGATCAAGTTGGGAGTGTGGAAGCAGTGTGCGACGATTGTGTTAAAACGGTGGCACGCTATCGCAAATCAGGTATGATCTCAGGAAACCCATGCAGTCAAAAGGTGGCAGGGTGTGGCGGTACTATAAAAATTGGCTTAGCATCGCAGTTCTGTAGTGTTGCACAGAAACAAGACGTTAGGAGTTTTTGAAATGAGAGGTAATGCAAAGATGGGTTCGATGAAGAAAGGTCTTGCGCTGGCTCTGGCATCGGCGGCCCTTGCGGGCTGTGCCACATCGCCTGCTCCAACCACCAAGGATACGGAGGCATTTGCCAGTCGGCTGATCGCGGACAAGGTGGCAGTAGCCGCCGATGCACAGCGCGAATATGTCGCGCTGGCCAAGGAAGATAAGCTGGTGCTCTACCGAAAACAGGCGGCACTGGAGTCAGACGAAGTGGATGTCGATTATATCGGCAAGCCCCAAGAGTTGTTGCAGACGTTCGCGTACCGCTACGGCTATCGCTACATCGAGAGCGGTAAGCGCGTCGATCTACGCACCATCAACGTGCGGGTGCAGCAGACGCCCCCCGTCGAGGTGCTGCGCAACATTGGCTATCAGTTGGAGCCGGAAGCAGAGGTCGTGCTGGACAAGAACACGAAGACGCTCCGCCTGATCTACAAGAACCTGCCTGACAACAACAAGGGGTAAGACCATGGCTATGGATATGCCCCCAATGACGCTAGAACAGGCGCAGCGACTGTACGACCGTCCGGCATACGTGCGGTCGGCGGCGCCCCAAGACGCGGAAACGCTGACCGACGCCATGAAAGCCCAGAAGAACGAGTCAGCCAAGGCGCGATCTCAGGCGATTCTTGACACCGCCCTCGGGCTTGGCGTCAAAGCCGGGATGGCATGGCAACTGCGCAATATCGAAGCAGCGATCAAGCTCCACCAGCGCGAGTTCGATACCATCTACGATTTCGGCCACCTGATGATTCAAACCCGCGTCGTACCGCCTGTCATCACGGAGACCCGCGACCTCTACAACCAAGACGGCGAATACGCTCTGCGCTTGTCGGGCGCTTACTACAAGATCGAATACCAAGCCCGTTTTTCATCAGTTGCCCCTAACTGGCGAGAATATCTGACGTTCCCCCAGCCCGATCTGAGTCGGGCAAGTCTGATGGCGGCATTAATGCCGCGTGATTCGGACGAAGAGCGCGTATGGCAATTGGCCGTCGCCGATGGCTGGAAGCAGGGTGTCGAGCAGGCCAACCTGATGCTCCAGTATGGATTGGACAGGATGAACCGGGATTATGCCGGGATGCTCCGCTTTCACACCTTCGTGATGCAGGGCAAGCTGACCTTGCCTGCCATCGCCAGCGAATCCATCTCCGTGACCAACAACGGTCAAACGATGGCGGTGGATGAAACCCTGCTACGCATTACGACCCTGCCCGAGTTCAACGGGAATATGGCGAACTGGACGACCGCCATCAAGTCGTCGTCCTACTCGGCCCCCACCCCAGTGCGGGTTGCCGCCCAGCAGCCACCGAAGAAGGCAGCAGAGCCGAAGAAGGCAGCAGAGCCGAAGAAGG
>WOYI010099834.1_pt2 | contig 21568 bp, 27 predicted proteins | sample 6423411 | NCBI WGS metagenome assembly WOYI01 (sample SAMN13441803, study PRJNA592873) | oil field metagenome | biome: oil field; feature: oil-well bore; material: oil-contaminated soil; isolation source: oil-contaminated soil from oil-well borehole | place: Germany: Wietze | collected 2016-10-18 ... | reverse complement strand
CACAAGCCGGGCGCGCGCCTGCCCGTGGGATGGCGCCGCAACCTCCGTTCGGGGCAGTTTATCCTGCCACCACGTCGAACGCCCCTTCGGCGCGCAACCTTGCAGGAGCGCCAGCCCGCCGGGACGGGCAGGCGCTCGCCCGGCGGCTTCGCCTTGTTCCCGGGCGAAAAGAGTCCGCTTCGTCCGCATGGCAGACCAACACGGATTTTGGACATAGATTTTTTTTACGGCGGTGTCGGTCGGCCGTACAGTCGCCACGGGCGCACGAAAAAACCCCGGGCGGTTCGGCCCGGGGCTCATCTCTCCGGCGGCGTGCCGGTGGTGTGGTTACTTCAGGTTCTTCACCACGTGATCGGCGAAGGCGGCGATCATCGCGTCGTAGTATTCCTGGCTGTCGGTCGAGATCGCAGAAAGATCGGTGCCGGGGACGAAGAACGGCCCCGCCTGCTCGAACGTCACCGTCAATTCGTAGGCGTCGAACTTGGTGTTGTCGCTGTCGTGGGTCACGGCAACGTCGCCGACGAGCCGGGATTCAGCCGTGCCGACAGCGGACTGGAAGCTGTTGGCCAGCTCCACCTCGTCGATATCGACGAGGATCTTCGCGCCTTCCTCGCCGGTCTTGCCGACCAGCGCGCCGACGATGGCGTTTTCGAGGTCATCGGGCAGAGCCGTCCAGTGCGCCGCCGCCTTGGTGTTCTGGATCGCCTCGAGATCCGCCGTGACCTCGACCTCGCGAACGATGGTCTCGGCGAAGGCCGGTGCGGCGGTGGCGATGACGATACCGGCCAAGAGGCCGCGTGCGGTGGTGGTGAACATGATCTGACTCCTCGATCGTTGCTGTGCGGCCGGCATCCGGCCGTCGGGAAGTAAACGCCCCGCGGGGCCCGGCGGTTCCCGACGGTCGCGCCTACCACGTCAGCAGGCTACCCAACCCCCTACCGCCGGATGCGGCATGCCGATGAGCCACAGTCCAAGTCCGCCGACGAAGCCGAGCGCCGCGTTGATCAGCACGATCGGCAGCAGGTAGCGCGAGATGCTCTGCTCGACTCCGTAAGCGATCTTCAGCGCCCGCTTCTTGTCGCCGAAGCGCGAAAAGCTCTCCACCAGCTTGACGTGGAACATGTCGCCGGAGGCGAGCATGAAAAGGCCGCCGCCGTCGGCGCCCGAGCGGCGTTAACGCGCGGGGCGCCGGTTCCGGTTCCGCCCGGTTCCGTCCAGCCGCTTCGGCATCGGGGACCGGAAGCGCGTGTAGTGCATTGTTCCCGGGAAGGGGGCGGACCTGCAAATGACCTGGCGGACACCATTCACGGCGCTCGCGGTCTCAGACATGCTGTCGGGGGCGCTGGCAGAGGTGGCGCGGGCGGCGGGGCCGCGCCCGGAAGTGCTGCGGGATGCCAGCGGCGCGGTCCGGCTGATCCTGCACGGCGCCTCGATCCGGCGGCTTCTCGCCGAAGCCTGTCATCCGCTCCGCCGCGCCGCCGCCACCAACATCCTGATGGCGGAGGGCCTGGCCCGCGCTTATCAGCGCCTCTTCGCCGCCGGTCACGCAGAGACCCGCGCGGCGTTGCGCGGCCATGCGCGGCTGCTTCTGGACGGGCTCGACCGCGCGCGACATCCCGAAGCGGACATCGCCTCGGTGCGCGGGATCATGCCCGGCCCGGCGGGGTGCGATGGGAAATCGTAGATTCTTCGGAACCCCGATGCGGGCCGGACGTTGATCCTGCAAGCGCCACGGCGCTCTTCCAGTAACGGTCAAAGGAGAATATCCTCATGAAAAATCTCATGATTTCCACCGCTTTCCTCGCCCTCGCCGGCACCGCCTCGGTCGCGCAGGACGGCATGTTCCGCGCCGCCACGGACCCGATGGAGGTCCATGTGTCCGAGTTCATCGGCCAGCGTGTCTACAGCACCGAGACCACCCTCGATGGCGAAGCCTTCGACGGTGTTCAGGATGGCTGGGAGGATATCGGCGAGGTCAATGACGTGATCCTGTCGCGCGACGGCTCGGTCGAGGCGGTTCTCGTCGATATCGGCGGCTTCCTCGGCATGGGCGAACGCCAGGTGGCGGTCGACATGAGCGCGCTGCGCTTCGTCGGCGACAACGCGACCGCGGACAACGAGGCGGACTATTTCCTCGTGATGAACGCGACGCGCGCCAACTTCGAGGAAGCGCCGGAATACAGCTGGGGCCATGACGCGATGAAGGCCGCCGGCGAGAAGGTGGGCGATGCGGCCGACGCCGTCGGCGCTGCGGCCACCACCGCGGCGGCTGCCGTCGGCGACGCGGCCTCCACGACCGCGGCCACGGTCGGCGACGCGGCGCAGGACGCCGCAGATGCGGTCACGCGCGAGCCGGTCATGCGCGACGGCTACGAAGCCGCCGGCGAGGAAGATCTGACCGCCGAGATGCTCACCGGCGCCAAGGCCTACGATGCCAACGACGAGTGGATCGGCGAGATTTCCGAGCTGGTCCTGAACGCCGACGGCAAGGTCACCCACGCGATCATCGACGTCGGCGGCTTCCTCGGCCTCGGCGAGAAGCCCGTGGAACTGGCGGTCGGTGACATCGACATCCTGCGCGAAGCTGGTGGCGATGACGTCCGGGTCTACGTCTCGATGACCCGCGAGGAACTCCAGGCGCTGCCGACCTACGACAAGTAGGCGCCTGACGTAACGAGTGCGCATGGTCCCCATCCGTGCGAACGCGTGGACCGCGGCCTGTTGCTTGCAGACAGGCCGCGGTTTTTCCGTATCTAATGACCCTCGACGCGTTCCCTCCTGTCCGGGACCCGACGGAGCCGGGGGCCGCCGACGACACGCGAAACCCGAGGCAGCTATCCCATGACCATGTCCACCGAACCCGAGGATGGGGCCACGCCGGAAGACCGGACGGTGAGCCGGCTGCGCGGCGTCCTCGACAATATCGTCGCCTTCGTCGGCACCCTGACGACGGACGGCATCGTGACCGAGGCGAACGAACCCGCGCTTCAGGCAGCGGGGCTCGCGCGCGAGGGCATTGTCGGGCTGCCGTTCTGGGAGTGCTACTGGTGGAACTTCGACGCGCCGACCCAGGACCGCCTGCGCGATGCCGTGGCCCGCGCGGCACAGGGCGCACCGGTCCGCTACGACGCCGAGATCCGCGTCGCCGGCGACGACCGCAGATTCATCGACTTCCAGCTTGCCCCGCATCGCGATGCGTCGGGCGCGGTCGACTACATCGTCGCCTCGGGCGTCGACATCACCCGGTGCAAGCTCGGCGAGGCCTCGCTCAAGTCGTCGCATGACAGCATCAAGCACCTCGTCTCGAACGCGCCGTTGGGGATCTATGCCGTGGATGCCGATTTCCGCCTCGCCATGGTCAGCGCCGGCGCGCAGAAAGTGTTCAGCACCGTCTCCCCCCTGATCGGACGCGATTTTGCCGAGGTCCTGCGCCTGCTCTGGCCGGAGCCCTTCGCGACCGAAGCCATCGGCCATTTCCGCCGCACGCTGGAAACCGGCATTCCCTACCATGCGCCGAGCACGATCGAGCGCCGCCGCGATATCGACGTGGTCGAAGCCTACGACTGGAAGATCGAGCGCGTGACGCTGCCCGACGGCCGGCCGGGCACCGTGTGCTACTTCTACGACATGTCCGACCGCGAGCGTCATGCCGCCGCGCTGCGCGAGAGCGAGGCGCGGTTCCGCGCGACCTTCGAGAATGCCGCGGTGGGCATCGCCCATGTCGCGCCCGACGGCGACTGGCTTCGCGTCAATTCCAAGCTGTGCAGCATTCTCGGCTATACACAGGATGAATTGGCAAGACTGTCGTTCCAGGACATCACCCATCCCGAGGACCTCGACAAGGATCTCTCGCTGCTTGCGGATGTGCTGGACGGCTCGATCGACGAATACGAGATGGAAAAGCGCTACCGGCGCAAGGACGGCAGCATCGTCTGGGTGAACCTCACGGTCGGATGCGTCCGCGACGGCGCGGGTTCCGTGTCCTATCTCATCTCGGTGATCGAGGATATCAGCGACAAGAAGGAAGCTGAGGCGCGGCAACGGCTTCTCGTCGGGGAGCTCAACCACCGGGTCAAGAACATCCTCGCCACGATCCAGGCGATGGCCTCGCACACGATGCGGAACGCCGACGATTTCGAGGCCTTCCGCGAGACGTTCTCGGGCCGGCTGCGGGCGATCGCGGCCGCCCATGACAGCATCTTCACCGAAGGCGGCGGCAAGCCGTTGCTGGGCGACCTCATCCGCCGCCAGCTCGGCCCCTACGCGGCCGAGGATGGCGACCGGCTGGTCCTGTCGGGTCCACCGGTCCTCGTCGACACGACGACCGCCCATGCGCTTGGCCTGATCCTGCACGAGCTTGCCACCAACGCGGCCAAATACGGGGCGCTTTCGACCGAAGGGGGCGTCATCGGGATCACCTGGGCACCGGTCGCGGAGGACGCGTCCCGCATCCGCATCGAGTGGACCGAGACCGGCGGTCCGACGGTGCGCCCGCCCGACCGTACGGGCTTCGGAACCCGCTTGATCGAATCGACGCTTCAACACAGCTTGCACGGAACCGCGCGGATCGACTATCCACCGTCCGGGCTGACCGCAGAGTTTGTCGTTCTCAGGGATACAGGCGCGCAATGACTCACAGGACGCGGGTATTGGTCGTGGAGGACGAGGTGGTCATCGCCTGGGACCTTCAGGCCGAGCTGGAATCGCGGGGCTACGACGTGGCCGGCCCGGCGGGAACCATCGCGGAGGCGATGGACGCCCTGCGTGCAGGCCCGGTCGGGATTGCGGTTCTCGATATAAATCTCGGTTCGGGTACATCCTACGACATCGCCCGACGCTGCCTCGGCGACGGGATCCCGGTCGTCTTTCTGAGCGGCGATGGTGGCGATTCGCGACCGGACGAGCTTCGCTCGATCGAATTGGTGACGAAACCGGTCGACTACACCGCGCTCGATCTCGCGCTGTCGCGGGCGATGGAGGGTTAAGCGCCTGACCGCAATCGCGAAGACAGGAGACGGCCGGACCGGGGTGGACATACTCCCGGCCCGGCCTCACCGCCGCTGATCCGAAATAAATGGATCGGGAACACGAGCAGGCGGCTTGACGGTTCCGCGCCGGATCAGACCGGCGGTTTGCCCCGCATCGCCCGCGCGACCATCGCGACGACGAACAGGATCAGGAAGATCACGAACAGGATCTGCGCGATGCCGGCGGAGGCGCCGGCGATTCCGCCGAAGCCCAATGCCGCGGCGATCAGCGCGATGACGAGAAAGGTAATGGCCCAACCGAGCATGGTAGACGCTCCTCTTGCTGTTGCAGGGGTCTGGTGATGCAGATGCAAGGGAAACGCCGTCCGGCCGCGAAAGGTTCCCCGCGGGTTTCCGCAATCCTGTCCTCGCGCCGTCCGCCCGGCCATCGGAACCCGCTGTCTTCCAGGCGCGTTTCCCTTTGCAACAAGGGAAAGGACCGCGCGATGGAAATGAACATGTTCGGGCTTTCCGGGCTGGGGGGCATTCTTCTCCTCGCCCTCGACATCTGGGCGCTCGTGTCGATCCTCGGGTCCGGCGCAACGAGCGGGCGCAAGGCGCTCTGGGTGCTGCTCGTCTTCCTCCTGCCGCTCATCGGCTTCGTGATCTGGCTGATTGCGGGGCCGCGCGCGCGCCGGAGCTGAGGGCTGCGGGTGACGCGCGGGGTTCCGCCCCGATGAACCGGCGCGCGGAACCCGAAGCGGCCCTGAGACGTTGGGAGGGCAAGAAAGCGGATGCCGCCATCCCGCCCGAAACCGGGTCGGCGCGGCCCGCAAGACGCAGCCGCAATGGAGGTTCAAGTGACACAGGAAACCGTGAAGAAGACCGTCGAAGAGGCCGCGCGTGTCGCGTCGGACACGGCGGCCGAAGCGCTCGGGTCCGCGAAGAAGGAGGCCGCCGCAGTCGCCGGGCGCGCGTCCGCGGCCGGAAAGGACATGGTCTCGGATCAGGGCCTGAAACTCGCCGAAAAGCTTCGCGCCGGGACCGGGACGGACGATCTGCAAAGCCGAATTCTCGGCGTCGTCGCCGGCAGCGTCGCGGAGTTGTCGGAGGATCTGCGCGGGCGCAGCCTCTCGTCGCTCGTCGACGACACCGAACGCTTCGCCCGCCGCCATCCCGGCGCCTTCGTCGCCGGCGCGGCGCTCGCAGGCTTCGCCCTCGCAAGGTTCGCGCGGGCCAGCGGCGGGTCGGCATCCGGCCCCGCGTCACGAGCGTCCGGATCGGCATCGGTGCCCGGCCAGTGGCCGTCCGGCACCCCCGCGTCGAAGCCGACAGAGCCCGCACGGCTGGAGCCGCAACCTTGACCATCGAACCGCAAGCCAGAAGCATCGCCGCGGTGTTCTCCGACGCCATGCAGGTGCTCCTCGACCTCGTCCGGGGCGAAGCCGCGCTTGCCCGCGCCGAGATCGAGGCGACGCTTCGCAAGGCGGCGGCGGGGTTCATCCTCGTCCTCCTTGGCGCGGCGGTGAGCCTCGCCGCGCTGAACGTCCTCGCCGGTGCCGCCGTCGCGGCCCTTGTGGCCGCCGGACTGACCGCCGGCTGGGCCGCGCTCGCCATCGCGGCCGTGTTGCTCCTCGTCGCGGCGATCCTCGCGGCGCTCGGCCTTCGGGCGCTCGCCCCGTCGAACCTCACCCTGCGTCGCACGGCCCGGAATGTCCGCCGCGACGCCAAGACCCTCAAGGAGATCCTGACCCATGACACAGCATCCTGACACCGGCAGCATCGAGGCAGAGCTGGAACGCAATCGCGCCCGTCTCAATTCCGCCTTCGACGAATTGCAGCACCGCACCTCGGTCGAAACCCTCGCGGAGGAAGCGTTGGGGATGATCCGCAGCAACGCCGCCGCCTATACCCGCTCCCTCGACGGCGCGATCCGCGCCAACCCCATCGCCTTTGCACTGACCGGCGCCGGGATCGCCTGGATGATCTTCGGCAAACGCCGGGCGACGCCCGAGCCGGGGCAGGCCGCGATCTCGCGCCGGGAGGACGAGGGCGGCCCCCCGCGCCCGTCGCGGGCCTATGGCACGACGCCTTGCGGAATGCCCGAGGCACGGGGATGGTTGGACCGCATCGACACGCTGCGCGAAAAGGCGTCGCAGGCCCTGCGCGGGATCGAGCGCGAGGCGCGGGGCCATGCCGGCGACCTCAGGGACTTCGCGGCGGAGCGGGCAAAGGTGTTCGCGAGCTTCACCGACGACATGCGGGCGAGCCTTCTCGACGGGCTCGACGGGCTGTCGGAAGCTGCGCGGGACCGCATCGTGACGGCGCGCGAGGCGGCCTATCTGGCGCGGCTCCGGGCCGGCCAGTCGGCCCGTGGCGGCGCGCGCGAGACCGGGCGGCTGATCAGCGAGCACCCGACGATCGCCGGGGTTCTCGCGATGGCGCTCGGCGCGGCCTTCGCGGCGGCGTTGCCGCGCACACGGGTCGAGGACCGCAGCTTCGGGGCCGAGAGCGACCGGCTGATGGAAGCGGCCGCGCGGCTCCTGCGCGAAGAGCGCGACCGCATGGGCCAGGTCGCGAGCGGCGTCGCGGACGAGTTGAAATCCTCGGTGCGCGACGCGGCGGACGCGGCCATCGAAGAGGCCGCCGGGATCGGCGAGAACCTGCGCGACCGCGCCGAGGCGGAAGCGAAGCGCGGCAAGACGGCGACGAAGCCCGTCTGACACGACCTCACGAGGTTCCTGCCCGGAGGAGTGTCCTTTCTTCACCCGGGGCCGGGAAACGGACCGGCAGCCGCGCCCCTTGCGGTTGCCGGTTTCTTCTGCCGGACCGGCGCCTGTTGCCGACGGGCAACGCCCGCAACTGCCTCTCCGGGCTGCGCGGGAACTATCCGGCAGAGGCGCACGTTATCCGGAAAACAACGATATCCGAGGCAGCCATGCAGAAACAGACAGCCCTTGCAGCGCTTCTTGCCGCGATCGACCGGAGCCTTTGCGAGCTTGAGCGTCATTCGGATGCCGAGGGTGGCGCAGCGGTCCATGCAGCCCGTCCGGGCCTTGTCCGCCGCCATTGAGACCTGACCCGCCGGTGACGGGGAAAGGCGCGTCGCGGAGCGGTGAGCGGGGCGCGTCAGCCACGGCAAAACGCGCCGCCCGGGAGGGACGGCGCGTTTCTCGTTCATCGGACGCGGAAACTCAGGCAGCGTCGAACCGGATCACCGCGTGATCGCCGAGATCGGGCCTGTGATCCGCCGACAGGTTCGCCCGCAGCACTTCGAGCCCGAACCGGGCTCCGCTGTCGGTCGACGCCCAGAGCGCCGCCTCCTGCGGCATCAGCCGCAAGAGGCAGACCGTCGGATCCTCGATCCCGCCGGCGAACCAGGCGCCCACGACGGGCGACCACAGACCTTCGAGCTTCGCCCGGTCCTCGGACTGCTCGATCATGCCGGCAAGGCAGGCGTGGAAGTCATGGTCGAGACCGGTCACACAGTAGTGTGCCCTGGCCCCCACCCCGACCGACCGGACGAGGTCCGTTTCGGTCGAGGTGATGAACCAGACCGTGCTGGTGGCGCGGTCGGGGAAATGGGTCATCGGCTGCATGTGCCGGCCCGACGCCAGAACCCCCAGCATGCCCACCCGCACCTCATCCATCGCCGCGAAGAGCGCGGCTCTCGGATCGTCCGCGAGGGCCGTGCGACGGTTCATCGACGCGGCCTCAAAGGTGCCGCATCCAGTCGTCGACCTCGCGTTCGGCCGCATCCTTGGCGTGGCCGTACTTCTCCTGGACGAGCCCGACGAGCTGCTCGCGGCGGCCCTCGGCGCTGTGCCATTCGTCGTCGGTGATGTCGCCCCACTTGGCCTGCGCCTTGCCTTTCAGCTGCTTCCAGTTGCCGGCGATCTGATCCCAGTTCATGTCGTTCTCCTTCAGGTTTGGATTTCTCCGGGGTTGTGCCGTCTCAACGCACGGCAACCGCCGATGTTCCCTCGCCAGGGCGCCGCCGCCCGGCTTCGGCGACAAGTCGTCCGCTTCGATCGCTGTCCCGGCGGAACCCCGCAGCACCGGCCCGCGTTTGTCGCATGACAATTGGGAGACCATCTTGGACAAGACCGAACGCCTCGCGCAGATCTCGGTGATCGCACTCGCCGCCGTGGCCGTGATCGCGGCCATGCACCTGGGCGAGGCGATCCTCGCGCCGCTGACGCTCGCCCTCGTCGCGGGCGTCGTGCTGTCGCCGCTTTCCGACTTCTGGGAAAGCCGGGGCTACGCGCCGGTCTGGGGCGCGCTTGTCGGGCTCGCGGCGACGCTCGTCGTCGTCGGGGCGCTGATCCTCGCGTTCCACCCGATCATCGCGCGGCTGGTCGAGCAGGCGCCGAAGGTGTGGTCCGACATGCAGGAGGTCGTGCGCGGCCTGCGGGGGCTGTTGCGCGGGCTCTCCGACGTGACCGAGGGCGTGGCCGACGCCATCGCGCCCGATGCGAACGCGGCGGAGGCCGGAACCGCTGCCACCGCGGATGACGGGGTCGCGATGCCCTCGGTCGCCGACGCGCTGATGGCAGCCCCGGCGATCCTGTCGCAGGTGCTGATCTTCGCCGGCTCGCTCTTCTTCTTCCTGCTGACGCGGAGCGAGATCTATTGCTGGGTGTCGCTGCGCCTGTCCAATACCGGCGGACGGGCCGAGCTTGCGCATCGCCTGCGTCTCGCCGAGCGCAACGTGTCGCGCTACTTCTCCACGATCACGTTCATCAATGCAGGCCTCGGCGCGATCACGGCGGCGGTGCTGCAGGTCCTCGGCCTGCCGGACGCGATGATCTGGGGCGTCGTCGCCTTCGTCGTCAATTTTGTCGTCTATCTCGGCCCGGCAGTGTTCATCACCGTCCTTCTCTTCGTCGGCGTCGCCGAATTCGACGGCGTCCTGTCGCTGGCGCCGGCGCTCTCGTTCCTTGTCCTCAACGCGATCGAGGGGCAGTTCGTGACGCCGGCGCTGGTCGGGCGGCACATGGCGGTCAATCCGCTGCTCGTCTTCCTCGCGCTGATCTTCGGGCTCTGGCTCTGGGGGCCGATCGGTGGCATCGTCGCAATCCCGATGCTGCTCTGGGTGCTCGTGCTCAACGATGCCGTGGTGCAACCGCGCAAGGTCGCGACGGAGACCGAAACCGCCTGACCTCTCAGACCATTTCGTCGGGGATAAGGGGCACGACGCTCGCGTCGGCCTCGGCGGCCTCGACGTCGTAGGGCAGGATGAAGCCCGCGCGATCGCCGGGCGCCTTCCGTGTATTCTCGAGCGCGAGGCGGCGCCACTCCGCCACCGCGCGGGCGCTGTCGTAAAAGCCGTCGCCCGCATTCTCCGGCAACCAGTGCGAGAAGACCCTGCGGCGGAGTGCCTGAACGTCGCAGCGCCGCGTCACGAGAAGCCCCGCCTCGGTATCCCAACGCAGGCTCCGCCCGTTCAGGTTGGCAGACGAGACGATCGCGGCGACATCGTCGAAGATCGAGACCTTGGCATGGATGTAGACGAGCGGCGCGCCGTGCAGCCGGTCGCGGCCGTTGACGCTTTCGTCGGCCGCCCTGAAGGCGCGGGGTTGCGCGGCCCCGCCGATGAAGAGCCGTCGCCCGAAGGCGCGCATGAGGATCGTCAGGGCGCGGGACTGCAGGAACTCCCCGAAGCGGGCATCGAGGCTCGCGCGGCGCTTGAAGGCGATTTCTTCCGGCGCGCCGGGAAGAATCAGGATCATGCCGAGCGCGGGGTTTCCGGCGGCGAGACCGGCAAGATAGCGGGCGAGCTTCAGGTCGCGGAAATACTGGGTCTCGAGGTAGATCAGGCGCCGGGTGCGTCGGGCGTAATGCTCGTGTGCGGTGGCAAGTTCCTGCACGAGCGTTTCGGGACCGAAATGCAGGGCGTTGCGATCCCGGCGCCGCGACAAGGTGCGCAGCAGGTTCCGGTTCCGGAGCGGCGCGGCACGGCCGGCCGTCACGTCGAGAAAGCTTTCGAGATGTGCCTGCGCCTCGGTCGCCGCGCGGCCGTCGACCAGAAGCTGGACGTCGTGCCAGGTCTCGTCGGCGCGCTGGTCGTGGTCCGGCGTGTCATAGCGGCGCTCGTCAAGGTCGAGCCCGCCGATATAGAGGCGCTTGCGGTCGAAGACGGCGAGCTTCTGGTGATGCGTCGCCGGGTAGAGGCAGGGCAAGGGCCAGAGCTTCGGGCGGTAACGGCCGTTTCCACGCCGGACAAGCCGCTCGGCAAGGCCCGGCATCTCGCGGATTGCGGTCGCGCGGACCGGATCGGGCTGGCGGTTCAGCCAGGCGGCGGCGCGAAGCTGCCTTGTGACGATCATCGGCCAGAAGGCGAGCCGGGGCAGCACGCCGGTCCGCGCCGGATGCATCGCCGGCACGACCCGGAGCCGCGCCGCCGGCCCGGCCAGTTCGGCCGCCGCGATGAGCCGGCGGATCGAGCGCCAGGTCATCCGGTGCAAAGCCGGCCGCGCCACGGGATCGAAATCGGAGATGACAATATTCACCGCCACGCCCCGCGCCAGCGTGTCGATGACGAGATCGAACCACGTCTTGCCCACCTCGCGCGCCTCGTCGGAGCGCAGCCGCGTCGTCAGGTCGAAGATCCGGAAGCTCGCCCAGATTTCCGCGCGCGCGCCGAGGAATTCGCGCTCCAGCGCGGGATAGGCCTGTTCGGCCGTGAGCAGTGTCTCGAACGTGGACGGCACTGAGCGGTACTCAAACTTCTGGAGCATGACGGATGAACAGGGATTTCCGGATGGACATGCCGGATCAACGCGGGCCAATGACTTCGGGTTCCGCCTGGTCTGTCTTCGCGCTCATCTCGCGCTCTTCCCCTTCCGCGAGCGGGCGCAGTTCGAAACCGACGGTGAGCTCGTAGACATCGTCGGTCTCGCGGCGCTCCACGTTTGTGCCGAGCTGCATGGCGAAGGCCGCGACAAGCTGGGTGCCGAGGCCGCCCGTCTGTCCCTTCCCGGCCGCCTCGTCGGCTTCGGCAGACGGCGCGTCCGCGCACCGGGCCGACAGGCTGTTGCCGACCTTGAGTTCCGCCCGCGTCTCGCTCGACCGTGTCAGCGTCACCCAGAGCTCTGCCGGCGCGGCCCCCGCGCCATTCGCGTATTTCAGCGCGTTCGTGACCGCCTCTGCCACGAGAAGCGCGAGCGGCACCGCCTGGTCGGGCGTCATGCGGATATCGGCGAAGTCGGTGTGGACGGCGAACTTCCGGTCCGGCCGATCGGCGAGATTGGTGATCTGCCGGACAATGGTCGCGAGGAGCTCGTCCGAGTGGATATCCGACAGCCCGGCAGTCTGGTAAAGTTCCCTGTGGATGGTGGCGAGGCTCATCACCCGGTCCTGCAGGCCCTTCATGATGCTCTTGGCCTCGGTCGAGTGGGTGCGGCGCATCTGCATGTTCATGATCGAGGCAATGAGCTGGAGGTTGTTCTTTACCCGGTGGTGCACCTCGCGCAGCAGCACCTCCTTCTGGTGGACCATGTCCTCCAGCTCGGCTTCGTCATGCAGGATCGTCTCGGTCATCCGCTCGTAGGCCTCGGCCATGTCGCGGATCTCGGCCGGGGCGGATTTTACGTCGATATCGCCGACCATGCGGTTGCCGCTCGCGAAGGAGTGGAGCGAGCGGCTGAGCTTGCGGATGTGCCGGATCACCAGCCGCTCGACCGCGAGCCAGGCGACGACAAGGCTCGCCACCCACATCAGCACCGGGAAGAGGACCGGCGCGGAGCCGAAAAGGCCGCTGGTCGCGCGCGCGCCCTCGGGCGGCCATGAGCCGAGCGCGTAAAGCTCGTCCGGAACCAGCGGAACCACCGAAAAGACTCGCAGTTGACCGGCGGCCGACGGGGCCGAGAAGGACAACGCCTTGTCGCCGACCAGCGCCGCCAGCGCCCGGTCGCGCGGGATGGCAAGACCGATATCGTCGATCTGGCGGGACGCGGTCAGCACCGTGCCCGAGGAATCGTAGGTGATCATCGTCAGCGGCTGATGGGGGTCGGTGCCGCTGTCCTCGGCGAACCGCAGGCCGGCATGGGGCAGCGATATGCTTACGAGGCCGCGATACGTCCCCTCTTCGTCGAAGACCGGGTGCGAGATCACCAGGACCGACGCCCCGGAGACGAGGCCCACCGCCTTCACCGCGAAGGACGTTTCTTGTTCCCGGGCGGCCCGGCTGAAGAGTGGATCCTCTGCAAAGTCGAAGGTCCTTCCGGCGGAGTTGCAGGTGCTGATCCCGTTTTCGGGCACATAGGCGATGAGCGAATACTGCGTCTCTTCCTCGATCAGCCGCTTCAGCAGGTCCGTGCATTCGGCATTGTCCGAGACCAGCGGCCAGACGGCCTTCGAAAGGGCCGTGGCCACGCCGCGCGTCTGCTGGATCAGCCGCAACTCGCCGCTCGCCGCGCGCATCGTCTCGCCCGTCAGCGCGGCTTCGGAGCGCGCCAGCGATTCCTCGCGGACCGCGAGCGACTTGAAGACCGAGATCAGGGTGAGCGGCAAGAGCACGACCGCGAGCAGGAAGGCCACGCGATAGCCGAGCCTGTCCGTCACCACGCCGCGCCGAACCGGCGCTTCCGTCATGCCGCCTGCACCCCCGACGTGCCGAGCACCGCGATCGTCGCGCCGCCTGCCCCCGAGATCGGATCCTCGCCGGCGCGAAGCCCCAGAAGCTCGCACAACCGCGCCCGGGCGCGGTTGACACGGCTCTTGACGGTGCCGACGGCGACGCCGGTCATCGCCGCCACCTCCTCGTAGGAAAAGCCCGACGCGCCGGCGAGGATCAAGACCTCGCGATGTTCCGGCGACAGCTGGTCGAACGCCTTGCGGAAGTCGTTGAAGGCAAGGCGGCCGTCATGCGCGGGCTTTTCGTAGAGCTTGCTTGCATGGACCCCGTCGCTGTCGGGCACTTCGCGCTTGTGCTTGCGCTTGTGCGAAAAGAAGGTGTTGCGCAGGATCGTGAAGAGCCATGCGCGCATGTTGGTGCCCGGCTGGAACTTGTCGATATTGGTCCAGGCCTTGACGATCGTGTCCTGCACGAGGTCGTCGGCCGCGGACGGATTGCCGCAGAGGCTGATCGCGAAGGCCCGCATCGCCGGCAGATGCCCCGGCAGGTCGTCCCGCGGATCGGCGGATGGCGTCATTGCTTCGCTTCCTTCTGCCGAAGCTGTTCCAGCAGATCCTTGAACCTGTCCGGAATTTTCTCATCAAGCGCCTCCTGATAGACTTTCTTCAGGTTCTCATCGATCTGCGCTTGCAGCTTCGCCGTTTCGTCGCTCTGTTTCATCACGTGCGCATGCCCGGGCCAGTTTTTTACGATCGTATGGAACCTAACGCACCAGTCGGGCGTTGGTTCCAAAGAAAATTGCGATGGGAGACAGAAATGACGTCGAAGGAGCCAAGAGACTTCGCCACATCGGTCGCGGCGAACGTTCCGTTCCTGCGCCGCTACGCGCGCGCCCTCACCGGAAGCCAGGACAGCGGCGACCGCTATGCCGCCGCGACGCTGGAGGCGATCCTGCTCGATGACAGCGCGGCAAAGTCCAATGCGGACGCCAAGCTCGGCCTCTTCCGGGCGTTCCATCTCGTGTGGTCCAGCGCCGGCGCCCCGGTCGGCGAGGCCGACAGCCGCCTTTCGGCCCGTGCCCAGGGGCACATGTCGAGGTTGACGCCGAATACGCGCGAAGCGCTCCTCTTGCACGCGATCGAGGGGTTCACCGCCGAGGATATCGCGGCGATCATGGACGTGACGCCGTCCGAGGCCGCCGATTTCATCACGATTGCGCGGCGCGAGATGGAGCACTCGGTCACCGGCAAGGTCATGGTGATCGAGGACGAGGCAATCATCGCGATGGACATCGTGTCCATCGTCCAGGATGTGGGCCACGCCGTGACCGGGATCGCCCGCACCCGGACCGAGGCGGTGAAGCTCGCGGCTTCGAACCGGCCGGACCTGATCCTCGCCGATATACAACTGGCCGACAATTCGTCGGGGATCGACGCGGTGAACGACATTCTGGCGAAATTCGACGATATTCCGGTGATCTTCATCACCGCCTTCCCCGAGCGTCTTCTGACCGGGGCGCGGCCGGAGCCCGCCTTCCTTATCACCAAGCCCTTCTCGGAGGATCAGGTACGCTCGGCCGTCAGCCAGGCGATGTTCTTTTCCTCGACCGAGACGTTGGCCGCCTGACCGATGGCCTTTGCGCGTGAAAAAGCCGGGCAGGAAACTGCCCGGCTTTTTTTTCGTGTCGCCGCGCCGTCACTTCGCGGTGGCGCGCAGCATCCAGGCGGCTTTCTCGTGAAAGGCCGAGCGCGCCGTGATCAGGTCGGCCGTGACAGGGTCGCCGTGTTCGTTGGCCAGCGCGATCAGCGCATGCATGCGCATGGCGACCTTCTCATGATCGGCGGCGAGGTCCTCGACCATCGCCTGGGCCGAGGGCAGTTTCGCGGCATCCTTCACCACCGATGCCTCGATCACGTCGGCAAGGCGCGCCGGCGCGAGCTGTCCGAGCGCCCGGATGCGCTCGGCGATCTCGTCGGATGCGCGGAACATGTCCGTATACTGCGCTTCGGTCAGCTTATGGATCGGGTAGAAAAGCGCGCCTTCGACATTCCAGTGACAGGCATGGGTCTTGAAGACCATGCGGTAGCTGTCGGCCAGCGCCTCGGCAAGGCCCTTTGCGACCGGCTTCACCTTCTGAACCCCGGTCTTCACCGTCTCGGCGCCGGGAACGGTTTTCATCGCGTCATTCATGGTTTGTCCTTCCTTCTCAGAGCCCCGCGACGGGGGCGCAATTCTGCATGGGTAGGCGGGACGAACCCGCCGTGCCGCTCGAGGAAGAACGCCGCGCGTGGGCGCCGGTTCCCTAGCCGCGGCGAGAGGCAATCAGGAGCGTCGTCACCACCTGGCTCGAGAACGGGCGCATGAGGACGGGCCAGACGCGGCCGGCCCTGCTGCCGATTTCCCACGCGTCTTCCGCATCGTCGCCGAGGAGCACGAGCCGCCCGCCCCGGTCGCGGATCGCGATGTCGAGCCGCGCCCGCGCGACCCGGTCCGGTCCGGCTTCCACGAAAGCGAGAGCCAGTGGGTCGCCTGATCTGATCGCGGTCAGCGCCTCGCGGCAGTTTCGCGCGGTGAGGATCGTGGCACCGGGATCGAAGTCCCGCACCGTGTCGGCAAGGTCCTGCGACACGACGAAATCGCGCACCGCGACGAGATAGACGTTTCCGCCCCCGATGGATCGCGCATTGCCAGACATTCAGCCCCCCGAAAAACCGGACAATGGAACCAAAAGGCGGCGCGTGCATTAACCTGCGACATATGGAGTGAGGATTTCGTCGAGATGACCAGCACGGCCTGCAAGAACTGCCCGCTTCGCAACCGTACGCTCTTCACGCCCTTCACGGATGACGAACTGGTGTTCATGCAATCCTTCAAGACCGGAGAGTTGAAGGTCGATCCCGGGACGACGATCCTCCTCGAAGGTTCGACCAGCCCGCAGCTCTTCACCGTCCTGTCGGGCATGGGGACCCGCTACACCACGCTGGAGAACGGCAGGCGGCAGGTCATCAACTTCCTCTTCCCCGGCGATTTCACCGGCCTTCAGGCCGGGCTGATGGGCGAGATGAGGCATTCGGTCGAGGCGACGACCGACATGACGCTCTGCGTCTTCCGCCGCGACGACATGTGGAACCTCTTCCGCCAGCATCCCGGCCGTGCCTACGACCTGACCTGGATCGCGGCGGTCGAGGAGCATTTTCTCGGCGAAACCATCGCCTCGCTCGGTCAGCGGGATGCGATCCAGCGGATCGCCTGGGCGCTCGTCCGCATTCACGAGCGGCTGAAGGCGGCGGGGCTGCACAAGGACAACCGGGTGCCGCTGCCCTTCCGGCAGCAGGACCTCGCCGATGCCCTCGGCCTCTCTCTCGTCCATACCAACAAGACGCTGAAGGCGATCCGCGCCATGGGCCTCGCGCACTGGAGCGGTGGCCACCTGGAACTGAAGAAGATCACGGCGTTGGCGGACCTCGCGATGATCGACCTCGAACGCCCGCAGCAGCGGCCGCTGATGTAGTCAACGCGCATCGACGCCACCGCTTTTGACCGGGGTGGACGCTAACAGGCGCGGCTTGATCAGGGCAGGCGAATGTGCGTGTCTGTGGATGCGACTGCGTTTGACGGTGTGACGCCTGTGCCGATCATGGACGAAGACCGAAAAAACGATCCGTCTTTGGCAGCAACCAAGCCCGGACGTTTTCAGCAGCCGACATGACCGTGCCGCAAGGCGAATTCGGTCCGGGCGGCAGGGCCACCCGGACCGCGATGTCATGCCCTGAGATCGAACCGATCGGCATTCATGACCTTCGTCCAGGCCGCGACGAAGTCGCGGACGAACTTCCCGGCATTGTCGTCCTGGGCGTAGACCTCGGCATAGGCCCTCAGGACCGAGTTGGAGCCGAAGACGAGATCGGTGCTGGTCGCGGTCCAGCGGACCTTGCCGGTCTTGCGGTCGCGGATCTCGTAGGTGCCGTCCTCGACCGGATGCCAGCTATAGGCCATGTCGGTGAGGTTGACGAAGAAGTCGTTCGTCAACTGGCCTTCGCGGTCGGTGAACACGCCGTGCCTGGAGCCGCCATGGTTGGTGCCGAGCACCCGCATTCCGCCGACGAGCACGGTCATTTCGGCCGCCGTCAGGCCCAGCAACTGCGCCTTGTCGAGCATCAGCTCTTCCGGGGCGACGGCGTATTTCGCCTTCTGCCAGTTGCGGAATCCGCAGGCCAGCGGCTCCAGCACGTCGAAGCTCGCCGCGTCGGTCTGCGCTTCGGTCGCGTCGCCGCGGCCCGGGGCGAACGGCACCGCGACATCATGGCCGGCGGCCTTGATCGCCAGTTCGAGACCGACATTGCCGGCCAGCACGATCACATCCGCCAGCGAGGCGCCGGTTTCCGCCGCGATCGGCCCGAGGACGCCGAGCACCCTGGCCAGTCGGGCGGGCTCGTTGCCTTCCCAGTCCTTCTGCGGAGCCAGCCGGATGCGCGCGCCGTTGGCGCCGCCGCGCATGTCCGAGCCGCGGAACGTGCGGGCGCTGTCCCAGGCCGTCGCGATCATCTCCGCCGGGGTCAGACCGCTTCGGGCGATCTTCGCCTTGACACCGGCCACATCGTAGCCGGTATTGCCGGCCGGGATCGGATCCTGCCAGATCAGGTCTTCGGCCGGCACGTCCGGACCCTGGTAGTTGACCTTCGGCCCCATGTCGCGGTGGGTCAGCTTGAACCATGCGCGCGCGAAGGCGTCCGAGAAATACGCGGGATCGGCCATGAACTTCCGGCAGATCGCGTTGTAGACCGGGTCGACCTTCATCGCCATGTCGGCATCGGTCATGATCGGGTTGTGGCGGATCGAGGGGTCGGAGGCATCGACCGGCTTGCGGTCCTCGGGCATGTCGACCGGTTCCCACTGCCATGCGCCGGCGGGCGATTTCTTCAGCTCCCATTCGAAGTTGAACAGGTAGTCGAAGTAGCCCATGTCCCACTGCGTCGGATGCTCGGTCCATGCGCCTTCGATCCCCGAGGTGAAGGCGTTCGCGGCCTTGCCTTCCTGGCCCGGATTGGCCCAGCCGAAGCCTTGCGAATGGACCGGGCAGGCCTCGGGTGCGGCGCCGATGTTGCCGACGGCGCCGCGGCCATGCGCCTTGCCGACGGTGTGGCCGCCGCAGGTGAGGGCCGCGGTCTCCTCGTCGTTCATCGCCATGCGGGCAAAGGTCTCGCGCACGAACATCGCGGTCCGGGCCGGATCAGGGTTGCCGTTCACGCCTTCGGGATTGACGTAGATGAGGCCCATATGGACCGCGGCCAGCGGGTTGTAGAGCGTCGAGGCGTCGCCGAGATCGTCAACGCGGTTTTCCGACGGCGCCAGCCATTCGGTCTCCGCGCCCCAGTTCACGTCCTGTTCGGGCCCCCAGATGTCCTCGCGGCCGAAGCCGAAGCCGAAAGTCTTCAGCCCCATGGATTCGTAGGCCATGTTGCCGGCCAGGATGATCAGGTCGGCCCAGGAAAGCGCGTTTCCGTACTTCTTCTTCACCGGCCAGAGCAGCCGCCGCGCCTTGTCGAGGCTCGCGTTGTCGGGCCAGGAGTTCAGCGGCGCGAACCGGATGTTCCCCGACCCCGCACCACCGCGCCCGTCGCCCATGCGGTAGGATCCCGCCGAATGCCAGGCGAGGCGAATCATCAGGCCGCCATAATGCCCCCAATCCGCCGGCCACCAGCTCTGGCTGTCGGTCAGCAGTGCCTTGACGTCGGCCTTGACCGCCTCGAAATCCAGCGCCTTGACCGCCTCGCGGTGGTCGTAGTCCGGGTCCATCGGGTTCGTCCGCGCGCCGTGCTGGTGCAGGATGTCGAGGTTCAGCGCGCGCGGCCACCACCTGGTGACGCTGTTGCCCGCCTCGGTATTGCCGCCATGCATGACGGGGCAGCCGCCGGCCGGATTGATGTCGTTTCCGTCCATGGTTCTCTCCCTTTGGTGAATCAGCCAGAGCATATCGCTCGATCTAGAACGTTTCTAACCTTGTCGCGCAATAAACTCCAATTGGATATCCAAAAGGCCGTGATAAGTTGAGCCAATGACAGGACTGACCCTCAAACATCTCCGTTACTTCGAGGCGTTGGCGCGGTGCCGGCACTTCGGACGCGCCGCCGAAGCCTGTTCGATCTCTCAGCCGGCGCTCTCGCTGCAGATCAAGGAACTCGAAGGCATGTTCGGTGCGCCTTTGGTCGAGCGTGGCGCCCGCCAGATCCGTCTTACCCCGGTCGGAGAGGGTCTGCTGCAGAAAGCCCGGCTGATCCTGCTGGCGGTGGAAGAGCTCGACGATCTTGTCCGCGCATCGAAGGGACCACTCGCCGGACGGCTGCGGCTGGGGATCATCCCGACCGCCGCGCCCTACTTCCTGCCCGGCATCATTGCCGCTCTCTCGCGCCACTTCCCCGAACTGGACCTCAGCCTGCGCGAGGCCGTGACCGGGAAACTGATCAACGACCTTCTGGAGGGCCGCCTCGACCTCGCCGTCGTCGCCCTGCCCGTGTCGGAACCGGCGCTGAGGGAGCTTGCGCTTTTCGAAGAGGATTTCGCCCTCGTGCGCCCCTCCGAGGATGCCGGCAAGCCGGTTCCCAGCCCTAAAATGCTGCAGACGATGCGGCTGCTCCTTCTCGAGGAAGGGCATTGTTTTCGCGATCAGGCCCTGTCGTTCTGCCAGTTCACGGAAAGCCAGCCGCGCCAGATCATGGAGGGTAGTTCGCTCTCGACACTGGTCCAGATGGTCAGTGCCGGCATGGGCGTCACGCTGATCCCGGAGATGGCGGTCGGCCTCGAAACCCGTTCGGCGAACGTGTCGGTCTGCCGGTTTCCGCACCCCCGCCCATCGCGTACAATCGGAATGGTCTGGAGGGCGACGAACCCGCTCTCCGATCAGCTCATGGAGATCGGGGCCATCGTGCGCGAGGTCGGCTGTCGGACGGGCGAAGGTCGCGGAACGGGGGACTGATCGGGTCCGCCTTGGGCCCGGCCTCCGACGATGATCCGGTTCGGCCCTGGCATCGCCGGGGCATTCCTCATTCAAACAGCCGGCGGCCAAGCAGGCGCGCAAGCTCGGCACGGCTGCGCGGCCGCATGCCATCTCCAAGGGCGACGAAGGGCACGAGAAGGCCGAGCGCGAGGCCGAGCGTCGGATAGAGAAGACCCGTGAAACCGGATCGCCACGCGGCAGTCTTCGTCGCATCGGGTGCTGCGGCATAGCCGACCGGGGCGGCCTTCAGCAGAACCGCGCCCGGAGCGCCGGAGCCGGTGTCGAAATACGGGATCCTGATCTCCGGGATCACGCCCCGTTCGCCGGTCTTCGGACGGAGCGACCATTCCCAGACCACGGTGGCGAGCGGACCCAAGGGCGTGAGCTCGGTCGCGCGCTTTTCGGGAGAGGTAAGCGAGATCAGCCACGACGCACGGATTTCCGGCTGCGGCGGCAGCATATCGGCCGTGGCGCCAAGTGTGCGGATCACGATCCGGCGTCGGGCCGTCTGCCCCAAAGGCAACACGCCCGGATCCTTGCTCCATTCATCGGAGAACTCGATCGCGCGCACCGGCAGCCACGGCTGGCCGAGCGCCGGGCGCACCGTCACCGAAACCGGGTCGGACGCGACGACATGTTCCGCCCGCCCGCCCTCCGGCGTGACGATTGTCAGCCGGTGACCGAGCGCGGGAAAGGCAAGATCGCCGGCGCGCTGCGGGGGATCGTCAGCTCCTGCAGGGCAATCGTGACGCGATACTCGCCGCGCACCGTCGCAAGCAGCATCTGGCCCTCGAACGGCTCGGCCTCCAGCGGATCGAGGATGACCTGAAGCCGCGCCTCGTCGTCCGGCAATGCCTCCTGCGCGGCGGCGGGAAGCGCCAGGACAAGGAGGAGCGCCACAAGCCTCACCATGGCGACGGCTCCGGCGGCAGGGCGAGACCCTCTTCGACACGGCGGTCGTATTCGGCGGCACGACGTTTGGCCAGATACTCCCCCGGGGCGTCGGCCAGTGTGCCGTGCCAGCCGGCA
>WOYI010885749.1_pt1 | contig 21582 bp, 18 predicted proteins | sample 6423411 | NCBI WGS metagenome assembly WOYI01 (sample SAMN13441803, study PRJNA592873) | oil field metagenome | biome: oil field; feature: oil-well bore; material: oil-contaminated soil; isolation source: oil-contaminated soil from oil-well borehole | place: Germany: Wietze | collected 2016-10-18 ... | reverse complement strand
TGACGATGAAGTTGCCGTGTATACCATCCTTGATGGCAGGTGCACCTACCCGCAGATGATACGCGCCATTGAAAAGACCCTGGAAAAACCGTGGGACCGCTCTCCCTCTTCGTTTGAAGAGACCCTCGCCCTTGATAGGGAGGCGAGAGAGCTGACAAGAAGTCATCTATGAGTAGCCTTCTGACACTCATCAGCAAGTACCTCATTGGGCTGTTGGGTATAGGTCTGGTGGTTGTCATCCACGAACTGGGGCATCTTTGGGCAGCAAAAGCTTGCAAAATCGATGTGGAAGTCTTTTCCTTCGGTCTGGGACCGAAACTTTGGGGTATTGAACATAATGGAACGGATTTTAGGATCAGCCTCCTTCCCTTTGGCGGCTACTGCAGGCTCAAGGGGTCTGATGACCTGAGCCAGGCACTCCTACGCAAGGACAAGGATTTCACTCATATAGAACATGGCTCCCTCTTCTCCGCACATCCTGCAAAGAGGATAGTCACCTATCTCTGTGGCCCTCTGTTGAATCTTGTGTTTGCCATATTGCTCTACTCGACTTTAGCCGCCATTCCCTACAAGGTTCTGTCAACAGAGCCTGTCATCGCAACGATCAACGACTACCCAACCCTCTTTTTTCAAGCACCCAGCCCAGCCCATGAGCAAGGTCTGGTAACAGGGGACAAGGTACTTGAGTTGAATGGAACAGACATACGGGACTGGGAAAACTTGGAAAGCCTTCTTGCCAATAGTGAGGGAATACAGTTGTTCACCGTAGAACGCTCAGGGGAGGTTTTGACCATCCCTATAGAGGGAGAGGATACTGGGCAGGGCATCCGTTACGGTCTCTCTGTCATCCGGGAGCCCGTCGTAGGCAGTGTCCGTCCTGCTACACCCGAAGCCGATGCAGGTCTCAAAGAAGGAGACCGCATACTCCTTGCCAACGGTACAAGGGTTACCAATGACCTTGCTCTCCTTGTAGCCCTCGAGCGTGATACTGAGAGAGCTGACCTCCTAGTCCTAAGAGGCACTCAAGAGATAGCTGTCTCTTTTCGTCCTGATTTGAATGCACAAGGGAAAGGTGAGTGGAATTTTGCTCTAGCTTCTGAGAACAGACCAATACAGGCCTCCACATTCAGTCTTCTCAAGGGCTTGGATACAACCGTAAAGATGACCAAGGATACTCTGTCATCACTTATCCTGCTAGTCGGGGGGGAGAGCCAGGATGTACGACAGGAGTTTACAGGGGCAGCCAGAGCAGCTCTTATGATCGGGGATATCACCACGTTAGGGTTGGAGAACGACACCGCCAGCGGGTTCAGGGCGCTGTGGTATCTTTTGGGAGTGGTGAGCATCTCCCTGGGTATTGTCAATCTGCTTCCCCTGCCCGCTTTTGATGGAGCCCAGGTACTCACTTCCCTCTTCGAATGGATTGCAGGAAGGCACATACAGCCAAGGACCTATTGGATTCTCCAATTGGTCGGTATTGGTACTGTTTTTTGTATCTTTGTGTTTTTAGGATTTGCGGATATGCTCCACTTTCTTTCAATCAGGCGTTAGGATTGTTCCCAGAGACATACTTGTGGCTGTACTCCATCTCTTCAAATCTGACAATATTGCTGACGAATGCCAAGGAGAATACACCAGTCTCACCGTTTCGGTTCTTGGCCATAATGATCTTGGTCTCCTGGACGTTGTTCTTGCGGCGTTCATCCTCATCGTCAGTCCTGTTTTTTCCCACATCACGGTGCAATAGGATAACCACATCGGCATCCTGCTCGATCGATCCGCTGTCACGAAGGTCAGCGAGCTTAGGCTCCACCCCATCAGCTTGCCTACCTACCTGACTGAGGCAGACTACAGGAATATCAAGCTCACGGGCGAGTTGCTTCAGAGAGCGGGAAATAATGGAAATCTGTTCGTGACGGGGAATACGGGCATCGGCTTCAGCATCAATGAGGCCGATATAGTCAACAAAGATAATCTGGATATCGTGCTCGAGTTTCATACGTCTTGCCTGGGCACGCAACTCCATCAGCTTCATGTTGGGCGTATCCTGTATGTAGAACTCAGCATCATAGAGGGAACTTGAGGCATCTATTATGGCATTCATTTCGCTATGCTTCAGCGTTGCTTTGCGGATATGGGAGAAGTCGACACGACTGTGTCCGGTCAACAGACGCTCCATCAGAGAGGATGCGCTCATCTCAAGGGAGAAGAACCCTACCCGGTACTTTTTCTTGACGATCATGTTCAAGGCGATGGAGAGGGCAAAGGCGGTCTTTCCGATGGAAGGCCGGGCGCCCACGATGATGAACTCTTGTTTCTTGAATCCTCCGGTAATGGAGTCCAGAGGGGCGAAAGCCGATTCAAAGCCGTTCTTTACCCCGGTTGTGCTTCTCTCCTCAATGTCACTGATGGTTGAGGATATCAGATCCTTGATACTGTAGTAGTTGTCACTGCCTGCAGTCTCATTGTTGAGCTTGGAGAGTGCTTGCTCACCCTCATCGATGACCTTCTGGATATCCTGCGACTCGTCGTAGGCATTGTCCTTGAGCTTAGAGGAGAAAAGCAACAGCTTGCGCCTCTGTGCTATTGCCTTGAGAATCTTGGCATAGTAGGCCGCATTGGTAGTGGTGGGAACATCACTGGTGAGGGTGGAAATGTAGGAGAGCCCACCACACTTGTCGACAAGATCATGGGCCTTGAGATAGGAACTCAAGGTAATCAGGTCTAGGGTTTCTGAACTCTCCTGACGAAATGCAACAATGGCACCGAACAGCTCCTGGTGTGCAACCCGGTAGAAATCATCCTTGCCCAAAAAGTCGGTCACTTCTACAAGGACCTTGTCATTGAGCAGGATTGCACCCAAAACAGCGCGTTCAGCCTCTTCGTTTTGAGGGGGGACACGCCCAAGCATGCTATTCGACGCCATGGTATTATTCGGTCTCCTTGGCAACTTCCTCAACTATCGCAGCAGCTTCAACATCCTTGGAAATCTTCTCGGCTTCCTTGGTAGCTTCTTCTGCTTCAGCAGCAGCTTTCTCTGCAAGCTTGGCAGCCTTGGCAGCATCAGCGTTAGCTTTTGCCTCTTCAGCAGCAGCTCTTGCAGCGACCTTAGCCTCTTCAGCAGCAGCCCTGGCAGCAGCAACCTCACGGGCCTTTACCTGGCTCTCGCTCTCAACAACCACAGAGATTTCAGCACTCTCATCCTCATACAGACGGATACGCACTGAGTAGGTACCGACCATCTTGATGGTGTGGGAAGAGACTTCAATTCGTTTACGCTCAATTACAAAGCCCAACTTTGCCAGCTCTTCCTGGACCATTGCTGAGGTGACCGAACCAAAAAGCTTACCACTCTCGCCGGCAGAAAGAACCAAGGTGATGGTCGTCTCGTCCAGTTTGGACTTCAGCCCTGAAGCCAGTGTACGCTTCTCATTCTTGCGTTTCGAAATAGCTCGTTCACGAGCGGCAAACAAAGACATGTTTGTCTTGTTGAACAGTACAGCCGCTTTGGTGGGCAACAGGTAGTTACGGGCATACCCATCCTTTACAATTACAACGTCTCCCTCTTCTCCGAGGTTAACGACATCCTGATTGAGAATGATTTTCATATGAAAACTCCTTACTCGTCTTTTCTAAATACTATCCAAGTCTCCAAGACCCCTAGCAGGGGTAACAGGAAGACAACCAATATGTTCAAACCAGGTACCAAAAAAGCTATCAGAAAGAGGCTCATCATCAAGCGTCCACCACTAATGGGAAGGCCCTTGCGCCGCACAAAGTGCATTATGATAGCCATACCTTGTATAGCATAGAGCACACAGGAGCCCAAGGCAACATTCAAAGCCAGGGCGCGCCCCAGGTAGGGAGCCTTGAAGACCATCAGAAACAGGACCACTGTCCATGATCCGAGAAATACCCAAAGGGTATCATACGGAACAGACCAACTGGTGACACGTTTTGAAAAGCCATCATCATATCGTCCTAGATAACTCATAGCCATGAAGGAAGCAAATCCTACCAGTCCCATACAGATGGGAACAAGAACAAATCCACTGACCATCACCGACAAGCGGTAAACCCTCTCCAGATCTCTCGCTGAGAGAGTCCCGGAGTGACCATCCAACTGTCCGAACAGGGCACTGAAGGACTCGAACATTATCGAATCAACCTCTAGAACTGTCTCAGACCCACTGGAAAGCCAGATAACTAACCCTATCGATGCAACCATGCCAAAGGCGCAGGATGCCAGATAGCGTACAAATGTCCGTTGATCGTCCAAATAAATCCAAACAGCAGAAGCGACCAACAATACAAGCGGAATGAACAATCCAATGCTCAACAGCAATCTTCCTGCACTCTCTGAAAGCGTTCCACGCGCTTGGAACAGGGAGACGATCAACGTAAGCAGCGCTACGGCCGCTACGGGGATCAGTGCATGTCTTCGATCGGAAATCTTTGGCGCCAGAACCATGAGTGGGATGGTGAACAGGAAATTGCCAAGCATGAACCGGGAGAGCACGAAACTCACTCCTACCACCATGGCTGCCTTACCCATCAACTGTTTTTCACTCTGGTTCATACCATCTAACAAAGCTTACTTCTTCTCAAAAGGAAGGTATGCGAGTACGCGGGCCTTCTTGATCTCGTTAGTAACGCTTCTCTGGTGCTTTGCACAACAGCCGGTTATGCGAGCAGGAAGAATCTTGCCCCTTTCGGTAATGTATCTGCGAAGCATTTCAGGATTCTTGTAATCAGGGATGAGGTTCTGGGTACAGAACTTACAGACTTTCTTTCTGAAGTTTGGTCTACGTCCACCACCGCCACTTGAGCGCCTGTCTCTACCACCTCTGCTATCGGAATCCTTGGAATCTCTATCGTCATCGCGCATGAATGTATCTCCTTAAAAACTAGTTTCTGCTCTTCGCAGGTATTAAAATGGGATCTGGTCGTCATCGAACTGCTCAGGTCCGCCAATGTCCATATCAGGCATGGGAGGGGGAGCTTGGGTTCTTGGGGCGTATGATCCCTGGGGTTTCGCCTGGCTGTCGTTACGACGGCCTTCTGTGCGATCACCACCAGAGCTGGCTAGAAGCTGCAAGGAATTGACTACGATTTCAACACGGGAACGACTCTGTCCATCCTGTTCCCAGCGGTTCTGCCTCAATTCACCTTGGATAGAAACCTGTCTGCCTTTCTCCAAATACTGGTTCAGGCCTTCGGCGCTCTTTCCAAACATGGTGCAATTGAAGAAGTTGGCCTCATCCTCCCACCTGTTGTCAGCCGTCCTCTTTCTACGGTTAACAGCGAGAGTAAAACTACAGATAGCCATACCGCCACTGGAATAACGAAGTTCACTTTCCCGAGTAAGACGGCCAACCAATGCGATCACGTTCAAGTCATTTGCCATGCTTATGCTCCAATTCTTTTAGATTTATTTTTCTGTGTTGACAAACAGAAACTTCAAAATGGAGGTATTAAGCAAGAATTCCTTCTCGAATCCGAGGATAGAGGAAGGGTCTGCCTTCATTTCGAAGTAGACATAATGGCCTTTTTCCTGTTTCTTGATATCGTAGGCGAGGTACTTAACGCCCATATCTTCCTGCTTGGTAATCTCTACACCAGCTTTTTCAAAAATGCTGGTTACTAGTTCCAAGCCACCCTGTGTTTTATCTTCGTTTGCATCGAAGATGATTGTGAACTCATAATTTCTCATGGTTCCTCCTTACGGACTAAATGATCCGCCTAACTAGCGGATAAAGAGGTTCTCGGTACACTACCATATTATGGAGCTTACAGTCAACAAAGGAGTGCGGGATATCCTCTAACAAGACAAGCTCTTGCAAATGCTTAACAGCGAATTGTGGAGTGTGGGTTCTCCTGCTAAATGTGAGTCATCATATTAGCAGAGTGGTGAACGTTCAGGTGAATCAGAACTGAGATATTCTTTCAAAGATTCTCTCCATGCAGGGTGGAAAGGAGTGGAAATTGAGAGTTTAACCCTCCAGCCATTCAAGAGCAATGCCTTTTCCCGAACCAAAAACACCGTATCACTCTCAGGTTCCCTACGGAAACATGAACAGATTGGTTTTTTCTGTGCATACAGGTTCATGCAATCCTCACAAGGGGCCTTTCGTCCATGCAACACCTCATAGCAGAGTCCATTCTCAGGGAGAGCTGTCAGGCCAAGCCTCTTGAGCATAGTATCATTGACGAAGAGCAGTTCAGAGGTATCAACATTACAAAGGTATATCTCCTCTTCCATCTGGGAGAACAACCATTCCCTATCTATTGGCTTCTGCTTGCGATGGGGGACCGATTGTTCCCCGTAAAGGCAATACCGGTCCTTACCCTCCCTTTTTGCCTGGTATAGGGCCAGGTCTGCAGTGTGGTAGAGTTCTTCAAATGAAGTGCCATGGATAGGAAAGATTGAGACCCCAACACTGCAACTCAGGTGCATCTCCTCCTGTGGCATCCCAAGCGAGCGCAGAGCTCGGCACATGTGATCCGCTTTCGTCATAGCCAGTTCAGATGAGGGTATTCCTATGATAAAGACAGCAAACTCATCGCCTCCGGGGCGGGCAACGATGTCGGAAGGGCGGAAGACCCCTCTGAGAGTATTTGTCACCTGGCGTAACACAGCATCGCCTTGGTCATGACCAAAGGTATCATTCACCCACTTGAAGTAATCAATATCAAGCATAAAGAAAGCACCTATAGTAGCATTGTTAGAACAGAGAGTTATCTGTTGATTTACCTGTGTTTCAAGTGCCGAACGGTTCAAAATTCCTGTTAAAGGGTCAAGTTGTGTCTGTAGGGTCTTATCAGCCAGTTTGCTGGCAATGCAGTCTGAATCCTGAATGAGCAAATCACAGACCATCCCCTGTCCCTCACTCCCCTCTTCCAACGAGTAGGACAACAGAGACCATCTGTATCCTGTAAACACTTCATTATAGCTCATTCGCCTGAAAGGGATCTCGATATGATCGCCCTTGGAGGAGGCTGAAGTGACCATGGTCTTCAACCCTGAAAAGGCGACGAAAGCTTTCCGGTCCTGAGGATGGACATACTGTGCAGCAAAATTGGAGATGGCGTCGAATGTATTGGTGAACTCATGGGCACGAAACGCTATGTGTCCATGCAGATTGGCCTCAACAAGGGCACCTGTAGCAACAGAAAAACACAGTCTGAAGCATTCAAGCTCTGTTTCGCAGGAAGGGATTCCCTCATTCTCTTCTGAAATCAAAAACAGATAGGTTGGTATTTCCTGGCGTGAATAGAGATAGATACCAGCAATATGTGCCAGGCAGACCGAATGGTCAAAACGAATAAGGGGAAACTGCAAATCTATATCAGCCTTGGCTTCATTTGCTTCATGAATAGCCTTGACTACACGAGGTTGCTCAGACTCTAGGGCAAGATCAGCAAAGGAGCCCTCTATCTTCCCAAGAAACTCTTCAAGTGGGTACCCAAAATATGAGGAAGCCTTTCCACTGGTATACAGCACCTTGTTGTCTGATCCCAGTTCAACAACAAAAAAGCCGAGAGAAAATTTGGCAAATACCTGAAGCCACTGTTCTAGGAACGAGGCTTTTTCCATTGGCGCCTCCCCTGTCTTGCATTCAATATACTACCATAGGGAATAGGAAAGAAATAGATAAATATTATTGGAGCGCAGGCCACAAACAAGAGAACTGCGCTACTCTGCTGATCATTACAACCAGATTTGGTAAGGGCAGATATGGAAATTGACATATTTCTTTTCACGTCAGACACAAAAAGCCGCCGGAGCGACCGGCGGTTTTTGTGTTTGTGAACTGCATATAGCAGTTGAATAAGATTGAAAGAAGTCTACTTCTTGTTCTTATGTCTATTCTTTCTGAGTTTTTTCTTTCTCTTATGAGTAGCAATCTTATGTCTTTTTCTTTTTCTTCCACAAGGCACTGTAGAGCTCCTTAAACCACCGGTTGGGTTATTGGCAAGCCAATTCCGATGTTTTTGTAATTACCGTGTCATTATGCAAAGATGAGCTACCAACGTCAAGGGGTAGAAAGAAATCTATTTGCCCACAGAGAGATTTCCTAGGAGAACCTAGGACAAAAGTGGCTAATATGTGATACCTTATTGCTATAAAACTGTTATGTTTATAGAAGAGGAATAGTGAACAAGGAGTGTGCATGAAGGTTCTGATCTTTGGGTTGGGTATAAATGGAGGCGGTTATTCCGCAGCCACCTACTTTCTTGACCATGGCTCTGAGGTACGGATTACAGACTTGAAGGGTACGTGCGACCTTGGAACCGAGATGGAGGCTCTGACACAACGTGGAGCTACCTGTATAGCAGGAGAGCATCGCAAGGAAGATTTTCTCTGGGCTGATATCGTTGTAAAGAATCCCGCCATCCCCCCTAATCATCCCTTGCTTTCTTTTGCAAAGATGGTCGTCAACGACTTTGCCTGGCTTTTTTCCTCACCTTGGTGCACTGAAACCAAGATTATTGCTATTACCGGCACTAAAGGTAAGACAACTACCAGCGCAGCAGTCGCCCATGCTTTGGAAAAGTTCGGCTATGAGGCCATGCAATGCGGTAACATGGGAATCAGTGCATTCTCCGTCCTTCGCGAATGGGAGAAAAGACATGACGAGAATAAGAAGTTACCGGACTTTTTGGTATGCGAATTCTCCTCCTGGCTTATTCGTGATACCATTATGGCTATGCATAAGGAGTTCCCGCCCATGGAGGTGTGTGCACTGACCAACTTCTACCCGGACCATCTGAACTCCTATGAAAGCATCGAAAACTACCTTGAAGACAAGTTGGATCTCTTCTCCCCTTCCACAAAGACGGCTGTAGTGCCCGACGCCCTGATCAAACGGATACGAAAGCAGACAAAACTTGATAGCAAACATGTACGGGGTATCGATAGGACGTGTGCCAAGGAAGTTGAAGAGATGCCACACCTAAAAAGTGCCTATGCAATACTCCTATCCTTAGGCTTCAAGTGGAAAGCGGTCTTGAAGGCTTTGGAATCCTTTGCAGGGGTGCCTCATAGGATTGAGCAGGTAGGCCTGCTCGGTACCATACTCTTCATCAATGACAGTGCGGCTACCATCCCAGAAGCCGCTCACTTTACCTATGCGCGATTCAGAAATATGGCTTGCCACCTTATCTGTGGGGGCACTGACAAGAACCTCAAGGCAGATACGATGCTCGACGTGCTTCAAGCCGCTTCGAGCATCTCACTGTTAGATGGCTCCTTCACCAGAGAAAAGCTCATCCCCTTGCTTGAAGAGCACAAGATCCCCTATTACGGGCCGTTCTCCTCTATGGATGATGCCACTCTCAAAAGCTATACATCCGCAGCCCAGAAGGCCAAGGACCTTCCAGACCTTCCACAAGTAGTGCTTCTCTCACCAGGATGTGCTTCCTTTGAAATGTTCAAAAATGAGTTTGACCGGGGAAACCAGTTCAAGAACTTGGTAGGACTCCTTCTAGAGGCATAGGGCTATTACTCATACTTCCCTGTCGCGGAAAAACCGTACCACCCGCTCTACTTGAATTCTGAAATCCGATCAATCTCATCGTGATATACCAGGGTCTGTATCTAAGCCTCTTCAATGAAAGGTATCAATACCCTAGGGCAAGCCCTGGAATCTCACCTTGCTTTCCCAGCACTCGCTCGGTAATGGAATCATGGTAATGCTTTTGCTACTCTCGCTTCGTTGGGGAATGAAGGGCTTCCTCTCATATGACGAAGGTTCCCAGAGGGGGGAATCCATTGAATTCAACTGATGAATAGCTACTGGTATAGGCTCCTGTGGACAACCAATACAAACGGTCTCCAACTGCAAGACTTAAGGGCAGCTCGTACATATACTCCTCGTACATCGTATCCATACTGTCGCAGGAGGGACCGGCAAGTATAACTCGTTCCGCAGGTCCAGTGCGTTCACACACTATGGGATACTTGATCGCCTCTCCGAGTGTTTCCATCAACCCCCCGAACTTGCCACAATCCTGATATATCCAGCGCTCCAAGGCAGTGCGGGATTTACGGGAGATCAGCACGATTTCCGAAACCAGTACACCGCTGTCGCCTACTAGGGATCGGCCCGGTTCTATGATGATCTGTGGCAGGTCATCCCCATAGTCCTCTTGGAGGTAACGCAGTATTTCCTGGGCATATACATCGACAGAGTGGGTTCGCTCTTGGTAGACGGCAGGGAATCCACCTCCCATGTTGATGCACTTCAGTTCAAGGTCTTCATTCTCCTTGAGCCAGGAGAACAAGTAGCTAACCTTTGAGAGCGCTGTATCCCAGGCTGTGATATCGCGTTGTTGCGACCCCACATGAAACGAAAGCCCATAGGGTTCCAACCCCAGCTTTCGGGCCAGCACCAGTAAATCGCCTGCAAGGTCAGGGTTACAACCGAATTTACGTGACAGAGGCCAATCGGCGGTCAGCCCACCTTCTGCCATCAGCCGCACCATGACCTTGGACCCAGGTGCTGCCATCGCAATGTTCCTGAGATCAAGTTCGCTGTCGGTCACAAACAGACGGATACCCGCCTGATAGAATTCCTTGATATGCTCAAACTTTTTTATCGTATTACCACAGCTCATACGCTTTGCACTTACCCCCAGTTCCTGGAGACGGCGCAGTTCATAGACGGAAGCAACGTCGAAATTTGAGCCCAAACGGGCAAGCAGTGAGATAACTTCTGAAGCCGGGTTGGCTTTCACCGCATAATAGATGCTGGCGAAGGGCAGGTTCTTTTCAAGTTCATGGTACTTTTCCTCAATCACTTCGGAAAGAATCACTTGGAAAGGGGTCTCCTTCGTACGGGAGAAGTCCAGCACCCGTTGCCACCGCTGGGCAGTCAAGTTGTCATTTTTATCGATATTCATAGAGGGACTATGGGGATATTTGTATTTCTCTGTCAACTGGTTGTACTAAGATATGCGAGAACTATGCGGAATTTCTTCCATACAAGCAGAATCTTTTCACAAACCGACAATGACTTGATTTCTTCTGATGTCTTTAGCTCTGCCCAACACGATGTAGGCTATGGCTTGGTCAGTATGGCTGGTAACCCATTCTGAACCTGCTGAGTTCTGAAGATCCCGATTCTCACTTCAAATCCAATCACATTTTCCGCATACCTCCCCATTCTACTCTACTGCATATACAAATCTTCAGGTACAGCCTACGCTTGGACCCCTTCCAGAGGTTTAGCCTTTCGGTTCATCCTGTAGCGGAAGTGTTCCATCAACGAATAGGTTTTCCATTGGAAGAAATGCAAGACATAGTCGGTGGTCGGTGTACGATACCAGCTCTGCCCCCCAAAGGAGAGTTTGAACAGCTCCAGGCTGGCAAGATGCTCTCCCCTGCCCTTCGGGCCAGGAATGCCATGCATGTCATAGAACCGGCAACCATATTCACAAGCCATTCGAATTGCATAGTCCTGCAGGACATAGGAACACGAGATACCATCCTGACGCAGCGTTGCTCCATAGAGATATACTGCCTCAGAACCCGTCATCAACAGTATCATCCCTCCAACAATGACGGCTCCTTCCTTGGCTAGGATAAGCTTGCATGCAACATCCCCATGTACCTTACCGTCGAGAGAGAGCAAGCCCATCAGGTATTTTTCTGATCTCGGGGAAAATCCGTCCCGATGGGCAGTTTCGAGGTACGTCTCATACCAACGTTTGAAAGGAGAAGCCTGCCCATTCCACAAAGACACCTTATACAGCAACGTGCTTTTTCGAAGAGCACGCTTGGCACGGTCACGGTAGCCAAGTGTCACCGCATTATAGCCCCATTGTAAGGCTATTCGTACTGTTCCATCGGGCTGTACACTCTCTTTTGCCGTACGGAATCGCCCCCCAGTAAGGTACACTACATTCGGGTCGTTCACCTCATCCCACGGAAGGTCATACCGTAGGGAAAACACACTTCTGGGCAAATATTTTTTCAGTTCCTTTGAAAGGGTTACTATAAAATCGGATACGGAATGCAAGGGATTGTTAAACACATCTGGTCCGAAGGGTATATAAGCAATGCAAGAGAACAGAAACAGACGTTTCACCAACACGAGTACATACGAGGTCCACCCATCCACCTCTATAGTGAAGGCGTAAGGTTCCCATCCTGAGCCGTGCTTTACGGCAGCCCAGTAACTGCTCTGCAAAGGGGAGTTAGTGCAAGGCATTTTCTTGTAATCCATCGGAATCAGTTTCATAGTTTCTCCATCCTACCATGACTTGCAAACAAAAAGGGGCCATTTGGCCCCTATCTTTAACGCTTTTTCCAGTTTGGAATCAGCCTACAGGACCGTTAAGATATTTTTTTGAAGTTAGGCTCTTGCCTTCCGCTCCGAGTGCTTTTCCATCGACCTTTACTATGCCATCTTCTGCAACTATTGGCATTGCAAAAAAATGATCAGCTTTCACATAGGAGAGTGCTTCTTGTGGGGTCTCAAACCCTTCTGGTTGCAGGATGGTACCAACCTCAAACTGTGGAGCGAAGATCACTTCACACGTAGTATGTTCCTCTGCCTCTGGATCGCTGGCAGCGAGCAGCATCCCACGGCTTTTCACGCCACGAAAATTTGCCGGCTTGAGATTGCTGACCAACACTATGTTCTGACCCTGCAGTTCTTCAGCGCTGTAGAAAGGAACTATGGAACTGACGATGGTACGGCTCTCCTCTTCCTTACAATCGAGGGTGAGAATGTACAGCTTGTCCCCCTTGGGGTGCTTCTCCACATCGGTTATGCGGGCAACCTTAAGGATGACCCTCTGGTTGAACTGTTCTGAGATGCTCTGCTGTGTTTCTTTGGTATCCATTTTTTTCTCCGGTACGTTGGTACGCTTATTTTTTGAAGCTGCCTGCTCCTTCTCTGCCCGCTCTTCCTGCGAACCAGCAAAACGGGTACGCAAATCTGCTATCAGGCTGTCTTCGAGTTTGCTGAAAAGAAGGGATGTCTCCCCTACTTCCTCAACTCCGCTGAAGGAGCCCAAATCACTCCAACGTGACCCCTCGCTTCCAAGGAAGGAAAGGATTTTTATACTCGTACTGGGCATATACGGCTCTATCATGATGCCAAGATCTCGAATGAGATAGACTAGGGTCCTCAACAAGGATGCTGCCTTCTCAGGGTTCTCGGTTCTCATCTTCCAAGGCTCTCCATCCTGGAAAGCCTTGTTTCCGACAGAGGAAAGGGCGATGATCTGCCTGAGGGCATCACGCTCTTCAGCACGTTCCAAATATGCATCAATAGCCTTTTCCTTTTCCAAGATTTGTTCTTTAAGGGTTTCGTCGATCTCTGCTTGAGAGAGCTTTCCATCATAGAATCTTCTGATGAAGGTAAGGGTACGGTTAACCAGGTTGGAGAGGTTCCCAATAAGCTCACCGTTAATTTTCTCTTGGAAATCTGCCCAGGTAAAGGTGACATCACTCTTTTCAGGACGATTATAGAACATATAGAAACGCCAGGCATCGACAGGGATGCCGGTATCCTGCACATCATTTCCAAATATCCCTATGCCCAGGCTCTTGCTGAACTTACCTCCCTCATAGTTAAGGTATTCGGTGCTGCTCATATGATGGAGCATGGTCCACTTGTCCCCAGTAGCCAGCTGGCATGAGGGGAAGATTACCGTATGGAAGGGAATATTGTCCTTGCCGATAAATTGGAAGAGTTCTGTATTTTCTGGCTCGTGCCACCACCGCTCCCAATCAGGGGTTCCTTTGGCGGTTATGGAGACATACCCGATAGGTGCATCGAACCAGACATAAAATACCTTGTTCTCATAACCGGGCTTCGGTACGGGAATGCCCCATTTCAAGTCCCGAGTGATGCAGCGTTCCTTCAGGCCGTCCCTTATCCAGGACTTGGTGACCTGAATGGCATTGTTTGCCCAGAAACCCTCCACACTAGCCTCCTGCATCCAGGCTTCCAACAGGGGAAGTGCCTTAGGGAGATCAATATAGAGATGGCGGGTCTTCCTGACAACAGGCTTTGTCCCACATACACCACAGTGGCTGTCCAACAGTTCTATCGGGTCGAGAAGGGTCTGACATGCATCGCACTGGTCCCCACGCGCACCGGTGCTTCCACAATGGGGGCAGGTGCCTACAACGAAGCGGTCAGCAAGAAAGCGTTCACAGTTGGGGCAGTACAGCTGTTCGTTCTCATGCTCGTTGATATATCCGGCAGCATCGACCTTGGCAAAAATCTCCTGCACAATGCGAGTCTGTTCAGCAGTGCTTGTCCTGCCAAAATGATCGAACTTGATATCAAACCACTGATAAATCTCTCTGTGGATCGCATTAAAATGATCACAAAGCTCTTGGGGTGTAACCCCTTCCTTGAGGGCCTTGGTCTCAGTGGCAGTCCCATACTCATCAGTGCCGCAGATGTAGAGGGTCTCATACCCCTTGGAGCGACAGAACCGGGCAAAAACGTCGGCTGAAAGCACTTGTGTGAGATTGCCAAGATGCGGAATGTTGTTTACATACGGCAAAGCGGATGTTACGAGTCTCTTTTTCATAAGCGACATAATAGACCGCTTACAACATAATTTCAATGCCAAACCATGCATTAGAATCCATATTCTGACCTTGACGATACCTCTTGGAGTAAGTACATTATAGATGTGTCTATCCGACACATCAAGGAGAAATCATGGATACCATGCAGCAGCCACAGAGGCCTGCACGAAAAACGAACAATATCAGCCCTAAGCTGGTTATTTGGATTATCGTTGCCATCGTGTTGGTCATGCTGGTTCTCAGCAGCTTTTTTGTTGTTGACCAGACCGAACAAGCGGTTGTACTTCGCTTCGGCAAGTTTAGCCGTACCGTAGGACCTGGACTTCAGACTAAGATTCCCCTGGGAATTGAAGCTAGTTACAATGTGCCAACCCAAGTAGTCCAGACAATGACATTCGGCTATCGATCAAGTCCCTCCAAGGGCTCCTTGTTTGCAGGCTCCGACTATTCAAGTGAATCTGTCATGCTCACAGGTGATCTCAACATAATCGATGTCGAGTGGATCGTGCAGTACAAGATTGAAGATCCTGTAAAGTGGATGTTCAATGTCGAGTCAAGGGAGACGACCATCAGGGATATCAGCCAAAGCGTCATGAATAAGCTAGTGGGTGACCTTCCCATCCTTTCGGTCATGACAAGTGAACGAACAAAGATAGAGGTTGAAGCCCAGGAAGAGATGCAGAAGGTATTTGACAACTATGGCCTTGGGGTAAGGGTTGTGACAGTCAAGCTGCAGAACATCGTTCCACCAGTAGGGGCTGTGCAGGATGCTTTTGAAGATGTCAACAAGGCAATTCAGGACATGAACCGCCTCATTAACGAAGGAAAACAGAACTACAACAAGATCATCCCTTCAGCAAAGGGTGAAGCGAACAAGGTTATCCAGGTTGCCCAAGGATATGCGGCAGAACGCGTAAACCAGGCAGAAGGTGATGTTGCACGTTTTAACAGTGTCCTTGAAGTATACAAGCAGAACGAGGAGATTACCCGTACAAGACTCTATATAGAGACCATGGAAGCGATCATCAATCCTGTCGAAGGTGGCTCTGTCACCTTGGTGGACAAGAACCTTTCCAACTTCCTGCCTATCCAGATGCTTGGGGGTGAAAAATGAAAACCAATAAAAAACTAATAACAACACTGGTGATAGTGGCAGTCTTTCTTGTCGTCTTTATCCTGCTCGGACCTTTCTACATCCTGTATGAAGGCCAGCAGTCAGTAGTCACCCGCTTTGGTAAGATAGTCAATACCGAAAAGGATGCAGGGTTGAAGTTCAAGATGCCCCTTGTTGACAACGTAGTGATATACCCGAATAAGATCATCTCCTGGGATGGGGCTGCACAGCGCATACCTACCAAAGAGAACCAGTTCATCTGGGTTGACACCACTGCCCGTTGGAAGATTGCAGACCCAGCCAAATACTATGAGACCGTTAATACGGTCAGCAATGGCCTGTCCAGGTTGAATGACGTGCTTGACTCCTCAATCAGAACCATCATCAGTGAGAACTTCCTCAATGAGTCGGTCAGAAATTCAAACAAGATCAACAACATCAAGGTAGAGGAACAGGTGCAGGCACTTGACAGTCCTGAGGATGCGGAGACCTTGCGTAACCTGACGGTTACCTATATGAAGCAGGAGACTATCAACATCGGTCGTGATGGCTTGAGCAAGATGATGTTCGACCAGGCCAAGAAGTTCACCGATGCCTTTGGTATCGAGCTCATTGATATCGTCGTCAGGCAGATTCGCTATAGTGATGACCTCACAGAGAGCGTCTACCAGAGGATGATCAAGGAAAGGAACCAGATTGCAGAGGCCTACCGCTCCTACGGTCGTGGTCAGCTTGCCCAGTGGCAAGGTAAGACCGAGAACGAGGAAAAGGTAATTCTCTCTGAGGCATATGCCAAAAGTGAGACCATCAAGGGTATTGCCGATGCTAAGGCTGCGACCATCTATGCAAAATCCTATGAGACAGACCCTGAATTCTTCGACCTGTGGAGAACCCTGGAATCCTATAAGAAAACCATTCCTTCCCTGGATAAGATACTCAGTACTGACATGCAGTACTTCAATCGAATCTACGGTGAGACTCTGGGCAAGTAAACCATTAAATTTCTTGAAAGGAAGGGATTATCCAATAGTCCCTTCCTTTTTTTTGCACTCTTTGCTAGACTCAAAGCATGCATAAAAAATACCTCATTGCCTTTGACTTTGACGGCACCCTCTATCCTCTTAACCCCTATGACAGCGAGCAGAGGCTCGTCCTTTCCACAGCCAGGGGACGTGGTCACCTCAATCAGGTCCGTGCCAAACGCATGGTTCTGAAGGACAGACAAGGGAAAATGGGCCTTGGGGAGTTTAACCGACGTTACCATGACCTGCTGAGTGGTTGTACGCCCTTCCAGATAGAAGAGGTGGCTAAAGAACTCTTCTCCCTGGTGGATCCCAAACAATTTGCCTTGCTCAAGGAGCTCTTTAGCATAGCAGACCTTGCCATCCTCAGTTGTGGTACAGAAAATATCATCCACGCCTTTCTTTCCCTGCATGCAATAGACCATCACTTCTTCCAAGTCAGTGGGAAAAGCCTGCATTTCAACAAGGGGTCAAAACCAGATATGGTTTGCACCATAGGTAATCCTGAAGAAAAGCGTGCCGCATTTGCCAATCTCAAGAAAAACTATGCCCATACAATTGCAATAGGTGACGGACCTACTGACATTCCTATGCTAGAGGAGGCTGACCTAGGCCTCATTATTGATTGGAGTGGAGAAGGAGCAAAATATCCCTTCGATACCTATTCTGACTTATATTCCGCCTTGGAGCGCTGCCTCACGTATTGCGAAAAGGCTGAAGAGGCATGACGGACCACCACCTTCCAGGAAAGAAGACAAAGTCCGGTTGCCACCAAAAGAGAGAGACCAATACCAATCACAGGTGATGAGAAAAGGATTATCGGGGCAAGGAGGGCAAGGCCTTCCACAATGACCACGCCCAAGGATGAGAGCATACCCAGCAACCCATTCATATTGCTCTTCATGGCCTGCTGGGGAATACTCCAGTTGAGCATGGGCCGTTTGTAGTCTATGGCAAGTCCAAAGGCTGCAATGCTGAACAACGCCAACACTGTCAAAGGCACCATCCAAAGAAGATACACTAAAGAGAGTCTGAAGAACAGCAGGGCAATGACAAGGTATACCAAGTCCGCTACCCCAACCAGCAAGAGGTGCAAAACCAGCTTTGCCTTGACGAATTCACTTGGTTTGAGAGGAAGGACCTTATCAAGGGCAAATTGTGGACCTTGACGGCTTACACTGGTGCTACTGAGCATGGAGATGCTGGAAACAAGAAGTATGGCAAGGACAAGGCCATACGGGAGATAGGGTGAAGAGGCTACGTGCGTAGCCACGCCCTGTATCTCACCCAACACCCCGGTGAGGGCATACACACCAAGCAAGATCAAAGGTATCAGCAACTCCCCCACTATCTCTATCATAAAGACCGACTGACTTTTGATAACCTCAAGCTCACGGCCTATGAGTGTCCTCGTTTGGCTCAACGCCCTGTATGAGCCTCGTTTCCCGTGTCTGCCTTTTTTTCGTGTCACACTTTGGGACGAGGCAACCAACGAAAGGGAGTGCCCATACCCTCTGCCAACGATTAGACAGGTCAGTGAAGAGAACACCAGCAGCAACAGGACCTGCAGGGCAAACGCAGTCCAAGACCACAGCATGCCTGCCTGCGCCACAAAGAAAGGGAATACCGCAGTAAGGGTCTTGAAGGTGGTTCCTACTGATAGCATCATCGACTGGTAATCAACCAGGAAGGGGGAACCCTCTTCCATATTCCTGCTGAAGGCTGTGATCATAACCAGGGAGAAACCCAATACTACCACAAAGGAAAACAGCTGTTCAAACATCCTGAAGCGTCTTCCCTTAGAGAGCCTAACCAGGGCGGTAGTAACAGACAGGGCTAAAGAGAGGGGCAGCAGAGGTCCCAATACTACGAGTGCAAGGCTTCCAAGGATAAATAGGATGCTCACGCCTTCCAAGAGAGTTGCTACCACTATGGAAGGAAGGAGAATTCCTACGTAGAGAGGAAAATAAAGAATGTATGCTATGATGAGACGGCTTATCAGCAGCTCCTGTTCACGAACGGGAAGCGTAGAGACCATTGTGATGTCCTTGCCTCGGTATATGATGGAGGAGAGCCCGATGGATCCAAGGAGGAAGAGAAAGGAAAACCCTACAAGGGAGGCTAAGAACATTCCAAGATAGGGAATGTCTACGAGTATCCCCAAGGTCTGATACGTGTAAAAGTTGAAGGCGAGCATCACCTCAAACATACCCAAGCTAAATACCAAGAGGGCAGCAATCACTATCTGAAGAACCTTCCCCTTCTTGGAGCCCTTGGAGACGGAGAGACGAGAAAAATAGGTTCGAAGGGGTCTGACGCCATCCAAGAAGGCACGGACCAGCATAAGGACTACAGTAATACGCATCAGAGAGGGGTCTCTTCGGTCAGCTCCAGGAAGAGCTGTTCCAAATTTCCTTTGCCTCTCTTTTCGGAAAGTTCCTGTACTGTCCCTTCGAAGAGCAGGCTCCCCTTCCCTATGATACCTATGCGGTCGCAGACATCTTGGGCGACCTCCATACCATGGGTAGAGAAGAATACGGTATTGCCTTTGTCTGCATGGGCCCTCATGGTCTTTTTCAAGAGGAAGGCGGCCTTGGGATCGAGGCCGACCATAGGTTCATCAAGGATAAGCAGGCGGCTCTCATGCAACAGAGCAGCAATGATGCCAAGCTTCTGTTTCATACCGTGCGAGTAGGAAGAGATCTCATCATCAAGAGCACGATCCATCTCAAACATAACTGAAAGCTCTTCGATACGTTCTTTTCGTCTCTCCCGGGAGAGTTCAAAAATATCGGCAATGAAGTTCAGATGCCTGATGCCGGTCATCTTCTCATAGAAGAGAGGTTCATCACCGACATAGCCGATGAGCCTCTTGATTGCGAGGCTATCCTTGCCGACCTCTTTTCCCTCGACAAAGATGGACCCGCTATCGGGGAAAAGCATCCCTACCAGCATCTTGATGGTTGTACTCTTCCCCGCCCCATTGGGACCGAGGAAGCCAAATATCTGAGCACTTTCGATAGTGAGACTCAAACAATCCACCGCGTTGGGCTTCTTGGGGTCGTAGCGTTTGCTTACCTGTCTGAATTCTATCATGTATCCTAATCTCCCGGTGCAGTATACAAGGAGAATTAGTAAAATACAAGAACTATTTAGACCATTTTCTAATTAGAATATTCATTATGAATGAATATGCATAGATGCTATTAATTTGTCTTAAATTGGTGGTATTTTTGATTTTATAGAATATTTATACATACTTGCTTGAATATTTTTACATATTTCAGTACACTCCCCATATATATGTTATAGATATTAGGGAGATTTTATACTATGAACAAAGAGAAAGTGATTCTGGCCTATAGCGGCGGCCTCGATACTTCAGTAATCCTCAAATGGCTGTGCAACAAGGGCTTTGATGTCATCGCCTATGTGGCAAATGTAGGCCAAAATGAGGATTTTGATGCGATAGAAAAGAAAGCCTTTGCGACAGGGGCCAGTAAAGTGTATATCGAAGACCTGCGCAAGGAGCTTGTCACTGACTATGTATTTCCTGCTCTCAAGGCCAATGCAATCTACGAAGGCACCTATATGCTGGGCACCTCCCTTGCCCGCCCTATCATTGCCAAGCGTCAGATTGAGATTGCAAGAAAGGAAGGCACTGTCTATGTGGCCCATGGTGCAACAGGCAAGGGAAACGACCAGGTCAGGTTTGAGTTCGGCTACTACATGCATATGCCTGAGGTAAAGATCATCTCCCCCTGGAAAGACCCTGAGTGGCTTTCAGAGTTTGAAGGTCGTTCCGATATGATTGCATATGCCAAGAAATATGATATTTCCATCAAGGCATCCACCAAGAAACCTTTCAGTGAAGATGAGAACCTCATCCACATCAGCCATGAGGCAGGGGTGCTTGAAGACCCCTCACTCAGATGTACAGAAGAGGTGTTCAGCATCACCCTCAGCCCCCAGAAGGCCGCTGACAAGGAAACAACACTGAGTTTTGAGTTTAAGGATGGCATTCCCCTCTCAGTTACAAATGAAGATGACGGAACAGTTGTCTCAGACCCCTTGGAGATGTTGCTGTACCTGAATAAGATTGGGCATGACAATGCCATAGGTCGGGTTGATATGGTGGAGAATCGCTATATTGGGATCAAGAGCCGAGGGGTGTATGAGACTCCGGGATGTGAGATACTCTGGAAAGCCCATCGCAACCTCGAAGGCATCACCATGGACAAGGAGGTCATGCATCTGCGTGACTCCCTGATGCCCAAGTATGCTACCCTCATCTATAACGGCTACTGGTTTGCCCCTGAGTTTGAGATGCTTAGTGCGGCTTTCGAGCAGAGTCAGCAGAACGTGACGGGAACAAGCAAGGTGGCCCTCTATAAGGGCAATGTCATCTTTGCTGGAGTCAGCAGCCCCGTCTCTCTCTACAACGAAGCCCTAGGGTCGATGGACAAAGCTGGCGGCTATGAGCCAGTGGACTGCAAGGGGTTCATCAACATCAATGCCATCCGGCTGATGGCTAACTCACAGAGGGGATAGACGCGCTACCTAGTGAGTTGTATGGCATGTCCTTTTGGAGAATGCACATGGATACACAAGAGATTTTTACGAAAGCGGCTGAAACTGCGAGTCAAACGGTCAGCGCAAACTTGGGGGGCCGCTATCGTAGGTAGATGCGTCGGGTAAGATTCCCCTTGCATCCAATACGGCACTTGGAAGCAACGACCCAACAGCCCATGCAGAAATCAATGCCATTCGCAACACACGTGGAGAGGAACACAGCAAACAGCCATATTAGGTAGGAATGAAAGGTATCAATACCCCAAGGGGCGCTTTATCTCACCTTGCTTTCCCCTCCCTCGCTCGGTAATGGA